>JABAOC010034259.1_pt1 | contig 25471 bp, 25 predicted proteins | sample 7062161 | NCBI WGS metagenome assembly JABAOC01 (sample SAMN14538625, study PRJNA623070) | marine sediment metagenome | biome: marine biome [ENVO:00000428]; feature: marine pelagic biome [ENVO:01000023]; material: deep marine sediment [ENVO:00002113] | place: India: Gulf of Khambhat ... | reverse complement strand
TGGGGAGGAAGGATCAGCACTCTGTGCAGATGATCTCCTTCCTCGAATAATTTGTAATCTCTGAATCTTATCCCGAATTCTTCATAGATCTTGGCGATGTTGTAGACGGACTGGTGCACGCTGAGCCTGTAACCGCGATTGGAGAGGATTTTCATGGCTTCCTGAGCTTTGCCCAGTGAGTAAGCCACAAAAACCGGCACCCTCCGGCTGGCCCTGGCCTGTTCCACGAACTCGGCCATCCGGGTATGTATTTCAGCCGGCGTAGGAAAAACGTAGTGCGGGCGTCCAAATGTGGACTCCATGATCAGAATATCACACTTTCTCACTTCCGCCCTGCTGGCGGTCATGCTTTTTCTCAGTTTGAAGTCTCCGGTATAAACTATCCGGACTCCACCGTTCTCTATGGCTATCTGGGCACCGCCCAAGATGTGACCTGACGGGAAAAGCTGAAGCTTGAGACCTCTGATCTTTCTGGGACGGTAGTATTCCAGTGTGCGGAATGTGGCCTTTCCGTATCGATGCTGAAACAGCCTGGCAGTTTCCGTGGTGGCGAGAATCTCGGCGTGTTTGATCGCGTGATCGGCGTGGGCGTGGGAAACAAAACAGAAGTCGGTCTTCCTTCGGGCATCCAGCCACAGGTCTGTGCCTTTGATGTGAATGCCGTTCTCGTATTCAATCATAGAAATCCGAAACCTTAAGGATTCTTGTTTTGAAGCCATTCGGCGCGTCGGCGCAGAATGGCTTCGCGAACCGCGAAGACGGTATCTCATCCGAAGCAGGCGAAGGTTGTCAGTCCACGCGTTTGACCCTCCCCACCGGTCCTTCTGCTGCTGTAAGTTTGTCGATGGGCAGGGAGGAGGGAGGCATGCGATGATTCGACTGGCAAACTGCCCGGTGAGGAGGGCACGCCCGCTCCACGCCGCCAAATCCGCGGCGCTTTTGCTACCAGCTCAGCTTGTAGCCGATTCTCCTTAAGAACTGTTTCCTATCTTTGACCTCTTCCTCCGTCTCCACTCTCTTGGGAACGTAGCCGTCTATCACCCCCGTAATGCCCCGGCCCTGCTCCGTTTCGGCTATCACCAACTGTAGAGGGTTGGCTGTGGCACAGAAGATCCCGGTAACCTCCTGGCAGTTCTTGATTGCGTTCAATACATTGATAGGATAGGCGTTCCTGAGATAGATTATGAACGTGTGTCCCGCGCCGATGTCGAAAGCGCTCTGAGCGGCCAGTTTTTTGAGCTCCACGTCGTTACCTTCCGATCTCACCAGGCAGGGGCCTGAGGCCTCGCAGAAAGCCAGACCGAATTTTATCCCCGGCATGGACGCCGTCAGTATCTCATACAGATCCTCTGCCGTTTTAATGAAATGGGTTTGACCTATGATAACATTGGTCTTTTCCGGCATGGGCACCTTGTAAACTCGGAATTCCATATTCCCCTCCTTGATCCTGGGAAAAAGGTCTTGCCTGTTGAGTCTCTCACCCCAGCCTGCATCGCCCTTCCTTTCGGGAACAGCTACAGATTGATGGTGGAGAACTCAAAAGCTCTAAGTTAGTAATGTAGAAACTCGCAGGCAAAAAGCAAGCAAATAAATGATGGGGGTGGCTCTGGCCAAAACCCCGTGACCTGACCAGCAAAGCGGCGCCCCGATGGGTTGGGTCATCCGTCGAATTCGACTAATCCGCCAACAGCCCGCGTCGTTCCGGTCGTCTCACCCGAAACCCGCCACTTTGGAGCATTTTTCAGCAATGGGAACTACTTTTTTGCCCTCACAAGAAGAATAGTCCCCAGGACGGCAAACAGGATGTTCGCCGCCCAGGCCGCCAGAAGCGGGGAGAGTTTCTCCGAGTACCCAAAGGACTGGCACATGCGGATCAGGGTATAATAGACAAAGCTGATAAAAAGACTCAGGGCGAACCCGATTGCCAATCCTGATCTTTTGGGATTTGCGGCCAGAGGAGCGCCCAGCAGAACTATGATGAAGTTCACAAAGGGAAAAGCTATTTTCACGTGCAGGTCGGTTCTTTCCTTTGCCACGATCTGACCGCTTCTTCTTTTCAGCTTCACGTACTCGGCCAGCTCGAGGTATCCCATCTCATCGGGCTTCTTCCGCTTTCGGCCCAGAGCTTCGGGCTTAATCTTCAGATCCATCTGGAAAAGCTCGCGGAAAGCGCGGAACTCCTCGGCGGGATTTACGGGAAGCGAATCCTCCCTGGTCCTCTCCGGCTTTTCTGCAGCTTGAGGTTCGGGCACGGAATCAGAGAAGATTCTATGCACTCCATTCTCGAAAACCCAGCCGTCGTTGCGCCAGATTAACCTCTCAGCTCTGATCTCCTCTTTCAGCCGGTTTTCTTCGAATCTCTGCACCAGAGCACCGGTTCCCAGCTTCTGCTTGGTGTCGTAAGTGGCCAAATGGAGTATCCTTCCTTCCTGGTCCTGGACAAAGATATTCTCCAGAAGCATGTCTTTTTCCTTTTTGCCCTTCTCGATCTCAACCGTTTTGATCTCTTCCTTCCTTTCGTAAGCCAGAGGAACGACCCACCCGCCGAAACCTATCACCAGGACGCTGACCCCAAACGACAGGGCAAAAACGGGGAGCAGAATTCGGTAGAGGCTGATGCCTGCCGATTTCATGGCGGTGAGCTCGTTGTGTCTGGCCAGTTGCCCCAGGGAGAAGAGGCAGGCCAAAAGCATGGCCACAGGAAGGGTGAGAGCAACAATGTAGGGGGTGTAGAAGAAGTAGTATTTTAGCACCACAAACAGGGATGCTTCTCTGTCAATGAATTTGTCCAGCTGCTCGACCAGATCCACCACCAGAAAGATTACCCAGAAGGCTATCAGGCTGAAAAGCAGGGCAAAGCAGAACTGCCGCACCAAATATCTATCCAGTATCCTCATCCGACCTGTCTTCCGCGAAATCGTTAACCTTCGTCTCCTGGACGAGTCCCGGGCAAGATCAGCTCATTTTACTCGTAATCGCCAGATCGACACCCCGTCGGAATCTCTTGGGTACAAGTTTGTTGGTCCATTCCCAGGAGATGAACCTGGTTTCCTTGGCAGACTTCACCAGGATATAGATGCCGGCTCCCCCGATGAGAACGTTGGCAGACCACATGGCCCAGAAGGCGGGGATAAGGGATCTGTCTGCCAGCTCCTCGCCCCCGATGAGAAACGCCCAGTAGAGGACGAAGAATCCCAGGCTAAGAGCAACGCCCACTATCCCGCCCTTTCTCGCCATTATGCCCAGCGGCGCCCCCACCAGTACGAACACTATGCAGGCCGCCGCCAGCGCATACTTCTTGTGCACTTCCACCATGAGGGTGTTGGCGTGTCTTTTTTTGTTCTTGATGTTTTGCTCTTCGGAAAGAATTTGATTCAGAACGGTTTGATTGTCCTTGATCAGATTTTCCAGGGATCCTTTGTCGCTTGCCACCCCGCTCGAATCGTTTCCCGGCCTGACCTTATCCCAGGCCAGCCTGGCTGTCTCCGCCATCCTTTGCTGCGAGGCCAGGATTGCGGCTCCCATCTTTTCTACCTCTTCCAGCATCTGGGCCGAGGTCTTCTCCCTGTCGGTCCGGAAGTCGGAATAGGAGCGGATCAGCTTACTGCTCACGTCCTGGATGTAGAGCGTGTGCCTGTGAAATCTTATCAACCTGCGCTTTTCGGGGTTCTTCTCGTCGGTTTCGTGTATCTCGCCGTTGAAAAGCCGGAAGACCAGAGTNNCCGGCAAATTCCAGCTGTCCCCGTTCGGCCACGATGGTCAGGGGGGTACGCCGGTTCTTGTGGTCGTATATGGTTACCCCCATCACGTCGGAGGAGTGCGGATCGACCTTCTTGACCAGAATGCTGTATCCGGGGATCTCGTCCATGAACACGTTTTCCTTAACGTTGAGGGTGGGACGCTTCTGGTGGATGTCGGATGCCAGCAGGCGAGAGCGGTGATTCAGCTCCGGCAGAATCCTGTCATTGAAATAGGCCATGCCCGCGGCCAGGACCACCGAAGCGGCCAGCGCGGGAAGAACAAGCCGGTAGATGCTGACCCCCCCGGCTTTCAAAGCGGTTATCTCGTTGTCCTGGGAAAGCCTTCCAAAGGCCATCAGGGTGGCCACCAGCACGGCCATGGGTATGGCCAGCGCCAGCATCCAGGCCAAGTTCAGCCCGAAAACCTGCAGAATGGTGAAGACGTTCAGACCCTTGTTTATGATCATGTCCAGAATGTCTCGGATAAAGTCCATCAGCAGTATGAACATGATCACGGCCAGGCCGAAGAAGAACGGGCCCACGTGCTCCCGGAATATGTATCGATACAGTATCTTCATGGCTCAGTCGGTCTGGCTCGGAGTCGAATATAACTCCGGGCCGGGACGGCGACAAGGATTTTGTCCTTGACTTTGATCGACCGGGTGCTCTATATTATTAACTCGTTTATTCCTGACTCGTTTGAGAAAGACTCGGGATGCCGCTTGGAGAATGAAAAGCCTGTTTGTGAAAGATCTGAAGCCGGGAAATGAGGTCGTTGACTTCTTTGTGCTCCGCAAGAAGGACATAAAGGAATACGACGGCCAGAAGTTCCTGAAGCTGGAGCTGGGAGACAAAACCGGACGGATCGATGGAGTGGCGTGGGATAATCCTGAACAGATCTATGATCAGGCGGAAGCGGGGGAGATCGTCAAGATCAGGGGACGGGTGACCACCTATAAGGAGACGTCCCAACTAAAGGTGGAAAAACTCAGAAAGGCCAAACAGAGCGAGTTTAAGCTTTCGGACTTCTTGCCCTCCTCGGAGAGAGACGCAGATACGCTGTTTCGAGAATTCGAAAACGTCATCTCGAGCATCCACGATCGACACCTGAGAAAGCTCCTTGAGCTTCTTGTGCAAGACTCCTCGATGGTGGAAGGATTAAAACGCACCCCTGGCGGAAAGCTCTGGCACCATGCTTACCTGGGCGGGCTTTTGTCGCATACCCTGAACGTGGTGCAGATCTGTGAGAAGGCGGCGGGCATGTATGACCTGGTGAACCGTGATCTGCTGATCACCGGGGCGCTGCTGCATGACATCGGCAAGATAGACAGCTATTCTGCCAAGGGTTTCTTCGACTATACCGATGAGGGCAGGCTGGTGGGACACATAGTATCCGGAGAGGAGCTTATCGCCGGCAAGATAGAAATGATCGAGGGCTTTCCTCCGGATCTGGCTCTTCAGCTCAAACATCTGATACTGTCCCATCAGGGGCAGCTGGAGTTTGCATCGCCGGTAGTGCCCCAGACCATCGAGGCGATCGTGTTATACTACGCCGATGAGATGGACGCCAAGGCGGATGCTTTCGCCCATATCATAAAGACCCAGAAGATCAAGGGGAAAAGATGGAGCGACTGGGTCCATCTTATAGACAGATACATCTATCTGGGAGAAGAGGAGGAGAACCGAGGGGGTCAAGAATGAATCTCCTGCGGCGGCGCATGGGCGCGATTCTCGGCTTCGACCTGCCGAAGCGCCAAAGGATGCGTCTGCTGCCACAAGACTCTAATTTGTCTTTCCTGAATCTTTCTGAAAAGGACTTTCGGAGGAACGATGGGCTTTCTTAATCTAATTTCGAACGATATCGGCATAGATCTGGGTACGGCCAACACCCTGGTATGGCTGGGCCAGAAAATCGTGTTGGACCAGCCGTCGGTGGTGGCCATTGAGGTCTCCACCAAGAAGGTGGTGGCGGTGGGAACCAAAGCCAAGGAGATGGTGGGAAGGACGCCTGGCGAGATAGTGGCCATAAGACCTCTAAAGGACGGCGTCATAGCGGATTTTGAGATAACCGAGAAGCTTCTATCCGACTTCATTCGACAGGCGGTCCGGCGTAAGTATCTGATGAAACCCCGCATCGTGATCTCCGTTCCCTCCGGAATCACCGAAGTGGAGAAAAGAGCCGTCCGCGATTCGGCCGAAAACGCCGGGGCCAGGGAGGTGTTTCTGATTCAGGAGCCCATGGCTGCCGCCATCGGAGTGGGACTGCCGGTTCATGAGCCCTCCGGCAGCATGGTCATAGACATCGGCGGAGGCACCTCCGAGATTGCCGTCATAGCGCTGGACGGCATCGTCAACAACATCTCCATTCGCATAGGGGGGGACGAAATGGACGAGGCTATAATGCTCTATCTGAAGAAGAATTACAATCTCCTGATCGGGGAGAGAACCGCCGAGCAGATAAAGATAGAGATTGGCTCCGCCTACCCTCCCGAAGAGGAGGAGAGCATGGAGATAAAGGGGCGTGACCTGGTGGCGGGCATTCCCAAGACCATGAAGATAAGCTCGGTGCAAGTGAGGGAGGCTTTGAGCGAGCCGGTGGATGCCATAATAGAGGCGGTGAGACAGGCTCTGGAGGAAACACCGCCGGAGCTTTCTGCGGACATTCTGGATACCGGCATCGTGGTTACCGGAGGGGGCGCCCTGCTGAAAGGTTTGGACAAAAGGCTGAGAGAAGAGACCAACCTCCCCATAAACATAGCGGAGGATCCGCTGACCTGCGTGGTAAGGGGGACCGGAGTGGTCCTGCAAAACATGAACGAGTACTCAAAAGTCTTGATCAGAAGCAAGAGGGACTAGGGGGCAGTTGACTCGGCGGATATTGAGAAGTCTGTTGTAGATTGTGCCAGCACCGGACTTGAATTAGGTGCTGGTTTTTTGCAGGCGCAGGCACGGGCCGTCTTTTGCTGCGGCCACAGCCGTCTGGCCCTCGATGCGGTTCCGGCCGGGATTACCCGTCCGGGACGAGGGATCTTTAGGTGAAAAAGCCTTTAAACCTATGGAAGGCTTCCGGGGTCAGTATAAATGAAAGAAGATGGGATGAAAGGTGACGGAGACTCCAGCCTGGTTAGGAGGTTCAAGCAAGGTGACGAGAAGGCCTTCAACCAGTTGGTGCTTAGGTATCAGAAGAAAGTCTACGATTTGATATATCGAATGGTAAGGAACCGTGAGGACGCAGCTGATCTGTCTATGGAGGCGTTCGTGAGGGCATACAGAGGATTGAAGGCTTTCGAGGAGAGATCGAGCTTCTACGTCTGGCTGACCAAAATAGCGGTGAATTTGAGCATCAACTTCTCAAGNNAAAAGCGGGCACCGACCGCTTCAGCCGCGGAGAAAATGGAGACAGAAGAGCTGAGAGAGGCCATCGGTAAGGCAGTCAGAAGCCTGCCTGTCAGACAGAGGAGTGCTTTTGTCCTCAAGTATTATCAGGGACTGTCTCATCGGGAGATTGCCGAGATAATGGGGATATCGGAGGGAGCGGCCAAAGCAAACTACTTCCAGGCCATAAGGAAACTGCAAAAGCTCTTGGCGCACCTTCGCTGAAAGGACTCGGGATGAATATGGGATGCAAAGAAATCGATAGGCTCCTGATAGAGTATCACGAAAAGTCACTCAACGCGGATAGGAAAAAGAGCGTGGAGGAGCACCTGAAAGGCTGCCAGGGTTGCAGACGCAGTCTCGGAAATCGAACGCACGTACGGGATACTGGCCAAAGACAACGTGCCGCCGCGTGAAGAAAGTTTCTGGGTCAACTTCGTGCCGGAGGTGAGATCAAGGATCGATGGGCAGGAGAGACGAGGGAGCCTTCTTGAGCCAAGGGTCAAATGGGCATTGGGATTGGCGGGCGTTCTGGCGATGGCGATACTGAGCTGGTCTCTTCTTACCCTGGACCAAAGAGGTCTGGATGAATACGTGGAGGAGCCTGCCATGGAAACCACACTTGCTTTATCGGATCCTTACAGCTATGCGGACCAGCTGGTTGAAATCATAACATCCTACGGAGAGGAATACTTCCCGGCTGAGATACTTCTGTCCAACGGCGCTCTAGCAGAGCTTGGCCTCGCGGAAGAGATCCTGGAACAAGACTACGCTGAGCAGACGGATTTAGGTTCGGTCCTGGGCGAGTTGAGCTTGGAGGAGCTCAGGCGGCTGGAGGAGCGGGTAAGAAATCTGAAGATTGGAGACATACTATAAGGGCTCTGCCGGTTTTCGGCTTTACGGGAGAGGCCCTTGACGCATCAACCCAGCGAGGAGAAGACTATGACGAAGCGACTGAACAAAGGGTCGATCTTAGTCTGGCTGAGCCTCATCCTGGCGCTCGGCCTGAGCACCAGCGTCCGGGGGCAGCCTCCGCCACCGCCTGATTCGGAAAGCCGCTTCGAGGAAAGGGAGAGAATACGGGAGAATATCGAGACTCTGCGTATGTGGAAGCTTCTGGAAGCCTTAGACCTCACCTCGGAGCAATCGATGCAGTTTCTGCCGCTGTTAAAGGAATTCCAGGATGCAAAACGGAAATTCCGAGACAGCAGGCGAGAGCTATTTAGAGAGCTGGAGTCTGCTCTGCAGGCGGAGAAGACCGACGAGAAAAAGCTCGGCGAGAATCTGATGATGCTGGAGGACGCCAGGAAGATTTTCCAAGGCGACATGGATCGGTTTTATGTAGAGAGCAAGGAGATACTTACCGTAAAGCAGCAGGCCAAACTCTTGCTCTTCGAGGAGAGATTCGAAAAGCGGCTCAAGGAGAGTATCGAGCACATGAGAGGGAGAGGCCGGCGGTACAGAGAGCCCGGCCGATAAGTGGTGTGGACAGCCTAATTCACGTCAGTCTGTCTCAAACGTCAATACAATGAAGGAGGTGAAGAATGGCGAGGAAAAGAAACCCGATCCTGCTGGCGGCTGCGGTGGTTGCGGCACTGCTGGTGTTTTCCTTGGTCTATGCTGAGCGGCCCGGTCGTCGTTCCGGGGAGATGGGAGACGAGCTGGGCTTGACGGATCAACAGATCAAGGAAATGCGGGAGATTCAGTACAACTTCAGGAAGACCTCAATCGGGCTGAGGGCCGATCTGAAGGAGGCTCGATTGGAGCTTCGTCATCAGATGATGCAGGAGAGTACAGACGAGAAGGAGATCGCCAGGCTGGTGGATCAGGTGGCCGAGGCCCAGAAGAGGGTACTCAAAAATGAGGTCGAACGGAAGCTGGCCATGAAGGAGGTTCTGACCCCGGAGCAGTTTGAGAAGTTCATCCAAATGCGAGGTAAGTTTAAGAGGGAAAGGATGGGAAAAGGACGGGATTCTCGCCGCGGCCACCTTAGAGGTTTCCGTCCCCACGGCAAAGGATTCGGATTCTAGAAAACCCATTTCCGCTTGCGCTTGGTTCGACCGAGGCCCGGAGCTGAAGTTTGCTCCGGGCTTTTTCGTTTGACAAGCACCGTCGACCGTCATATCATTCGATCATGACGGCTGGGCTTGATTCCAAGAGGTTGGGAAGCGTCGTTCTGGTCGCATCCTGCCTGATGCTGGTAGGCAACTATGCTGGCGAGGCAACCGGCAAAGTCGAGCGGGCCCAAGAGGCCTTCCGTGATTACGCCCGTGCTCTGCTGCATGGGTCTTTAGAAGAAGCAAGTAGATTCTGGAACCGAAAAGAGGTCGAGACATACGCGGTGTATGACTGGCAGTGGGGATATCTGGCCTTGCGACAACCTGATCACCGACAGCTCAATTACCGAATAACAGAGGCGGAAGACAGGGGAGGATACGTTTCGTTGCGCGTCGAGTGGTACTACGGGGAAGGCAGGGCCGGCCCCATTCAAACGGACGAAAGATATTTCGTGAAAGCCGACGGCAGAATGGTGGGGGCAAACCCCATTTTTGTTCACACCGAAGGTTGGCTTGACAAGGAGTCGGAGCACTTCGTCTACCATTATAAGAGCGAAGAGGAGGAGCCGGACCATGTCCTGCTTGACTGCATGGATCGATTCTACGAGAGGACGGTCAAAGCCCTGCGTGTGGATTACCAGGACAAGGTCGATTACTACAAATGCGATTCCGTGGCTGAGGTTGGACAGCTCTTTGGGTTAGAGGGCTCGCTGGCCCGAAGCTACGTTCCCAATGGGGTGGTGGCATCGGTGTCGAAATCCGCACCTCACGAGATCGTTCACGTAATCTCCTATCGAATGCTCCCCCAGGAAGGGCTGCGCATCCAGCCGGAGTATCTGGACGAGGGCTTGGCCTATTACCTGGGCGGAGCGTCCTTTTTCTCCCCGGATCTTCTTCTGTTCTGGGCGAAGCAAGAGCTTGAACGTAAGCCGGACATTGCACTGGACTCGTTGGTTCGAAACCCCTGGAGGTATGGGGCAAATGAGGGCGCGGGACTGACAGCGTCCTTTGCCAAGTTCCTTATAGATACCAGAGGAATCCTCCGGCTGAAAGGCCTATTTGCGGCTGGCCATTCTGCCGCTGAACAAAGGGAGGCCTTGAGGGCAGTATTCCGAAAGAGTCTGAGCGAGGTGCGCCAGGAGTGGGAGACCTTCGTTCTGGGCATGAGCCTGCCGGAGGTGAGAATCGACGAGCCGATTAACTGCACCAGAATATGCTACGTCAAAGATCAGGAGGGCGATGATACAGGCGATGGCGACTACACCTATCCCAAAAACCAGAAAGCTCTCCCCGGCATTTTCGATCTGACCGGGCTGAAGCTCAGCCTGGATGATGAGATGGTGTACTTTAAGCTGGAATTCGCCGACTTGAATCGAGAGGAAGTCTCATCGGATGAAGCATTCAACGGCACCTTTGCCGCCATCGCCATCGATTCCGACGGCAGAAAAAACAGCGGGAGCACCGAGCTGCAATTCGAAAACGGCCAGGTTCGATTCCACGAAACGGACGCCTATGAATTCGTCATAGAGGTCAGCAACGCCGGAGTCCTGCTGTACGATCAGAACTGGGTGTGGCAGGCGATGTTTCTGCGGGCCTTCTCCCTTCAAAGCCACATCAGGGAGAATGAGATCTATTTTGCCCTGCCAAGATCGTTAATTGGCACGCCGGATTCGACCTGGAAGATTCAGGTTCTGAGCGGCGGTCAAAAAGGAGGCCATAAGAAAAAGGCTTACGGAGTGGGGAGGTTTGCTGGGGTGGGCCTGTTGCCTTCGGCAGATCAAGGCGGCGGTGGCACTGATACAGAGTTCAATCCGGATGTCTATGACATGCTCACCGCGGAAGGCATGAATCAGATTGAAATCCTTAGAAGTTACGACGCGGCGAGAAAAACTAAGGCGACTATCCCCATGATCCGCTTAAACGCAGAGTAGAAGAGAGGCTCCGGCTCCGGACGGAATCGCATCTAATCCCATGGGCACGTATCCAGAAAAGATTTTGGAGTTTCTTGCCGGCGGCTCATACCAGCCATTGAAGCTGCGAGAGCTGGCCAAAAAGATGGATATCCCCGACGAGAAGTATGGCGATTTCAGGCGAGCCATCAGGTCCATGCTGAGAGACGGTCTGCTGGTGAGAATGAAAAGGGGCCGGATTGGACTGCCGGGAAAAATGAACGTGGTGGTAGGCAGGCTGGTGTCGGGAAAAAGCGGGTACGGGTTCGTGGTGCCGGAGGACGGCAGCGACGACGTATACATTCGTGAAGAAAACATGGGATATGCCTTTCACGGCGACAGGGTGGTGGTCACGGTGCTGGGGAAAGGAAGGGGTCCGGCTCGCGAGGGAGCCATAACCAGGATTCTCAAAAGAGCCAAAGGGAGCCTGGTTGGAACCTACCGCAAGAGCAAGTTCATCGACTATGTTACGCCCGACGATCGCCGACTCTCGAGAGACATCTATATCCCTCCGGAGGACTCCGAGGATGCGCAGGATGGACAGAAGGTGGTGGTGTCCTTTGCGGACTGGCCGGAAGTTCACACCGGACCCGAAGGCCGAATTACCGAGGTGCTGGGGTATCCGGATGAGCCGGGCATGGACATGCTCTGCCTGATCAAGGAATTCGGGCTCCCCTTAAGCTTCCCTCAGGAAGTGGAGGAGGAACTGCGTTCACTTCCCCAAAAGGTGGAGACTGACCAGTTGCAGGGCAGGCTGGATCTGCGCGGCAAGAACTGCTTCACCATAGACCCGGCGGACGCCAAGGACCACGACGATGCAGTATCACTGGAGGTGGCGCCTGACGGGAACTATCTTCTGGGGGTGCACATAGCGGATGTTTCCCATTACGTGGCCGAGGATTCCGCGCTGGATCGCGAGGCGCTCAACAGGGGAAACTCGGTCTACCTGGTAGATAGAGTCATACCCATGCTGCCGGAGAGGCTGTCCAACGACATATGCAGCCTGAAGCCGAACCGCGTCAGGCTGACTTACAGCGTCATCATGGAACTTGACTCCGAGGGAAAAAGGGTTAACTACGAGATTAAAAAGAGCGTGATAAGGAGCCGGGCAAAGCTCAACTACGACGAGGTGCAGGAGTTCTTCGATACCGGCTCGGCGAGCAGGAGAGTGGAAGGCCTAAAGGGCGATCTACTGGAAATGAGAAAGCTCAGCAGAAAGCTTCTGGCTAGAAGACTGGCCAGGGGCAGCCTGGATTTTGACCTGCCGGAGGCGCGGGTGGTGCTGGGTGAAGACGGCAGGGTTCTGGACATCCTCCAGGTGGCCAGACTGGAGAGCCACCGCCTGATCGAGGAGTTCATGCTCCTGGCCAACCAGACCGTGGCGGAACAGGTGGCCCGCATCTCGGTGCCGTTTTTGTATCGGGTGCATGAGGAGCCTGATCAGGAGAAGATGGAGGCCTTCTCGGATTTCGTGGCGATGCTGGGCTATTCTTTCAAGGTGTCTGGCCGGATTCGTCCTTTGAGGATTCAGAGGTTTCTAAAGTCGCTGGAGGGAAAACCGGAGGAGGGCCTGATCAACGAGATTCTGCTCAGATCCTTGAAGAAAGCATGTTATTCGCCGGAGAACGTGGGACATTTCGGTCTGGCTTTTTCCCACTACACGCACTTCACATCGCCCATAAGACGATACCCGGATCTTCTGGTACACAGGATACTGAAACAGTTGCAGGGGGAACTATACACGGTGAAGCGGCAAAGCCGAATGCTTCATCGCCTGCCCAGGATCGGGGAGATCACCTCCGAGAGAGAGCGACTGGCAGAAGAGGCAGAAAGGGAGTCGGTCAAGATCAAGCAGATGGAGTTCATGCAGGATAAGTTGGGAGACCAGTTCGAAGGCCTGATCTCAGGCGTGGTTCCGTTCGGTTTTTTCGTGAGGCTGGATAATTCCCTGGCGGAGGGGCTGGTGCGTGTCTCCAGCTTGGGCGATGACTATTACATTTTCGATGAAAGAGGCAGAAGATGGGTGGGTAGGCGCAGCAAGAGGATCTATAAACTGGGGGACAGGTTGAAGGTCCAGGTGGTGAGGGTCGACAAGGAACAAAAGGAAATCGACTTCGTGCTCGCCGGGAGAAGTCTTCGGATACCCAGGGGAAAGGGAAGAAAGGGCAAAAGAACGCGAAGACGGAGGTGAGATTTTTCAGTTGTGGATTTCACCTTTTGTTCTTACTTTTGACGTGTCAGATGTCGCTCTGGAGTGTCAAGTTGCGCCTTTGGCGGGATATACCACTTCAGTTTGGCCTGCGGGCCCTTTCAAGAGTGGACTTGCGGCAGGTTCAGCTAAAGCCATACGGCCCGTAAGCGTGAACACTCCAGATTTCGTCTATTTGTGGAGAGCAGCCAGAGGAATTGTCGTATCCGATGAATGACTCAGCCGACATATTGATCGTCAGCCCGGACACGGAGCTTCTGAAGGGAATCGGCAAGGCACTTTCTGACCTGCGCCTGCAGATCGAGACGGTTCCCGCAAGTCGGGAGGGGCTGAAGAGATTGAGGGAAAAGGAATTTGGCGTGGTGATCACCGATTCCCGGCTGGCCGATTTCTCCTGCCATGTGCTTATCAGAAGGATGATGTCGAAAGCTCCTGGTGCGGATATCCTGGTTGGGTTACCGGCTGGGGAGCTCTACCGGCAGCAGGAGCTTGTGGATTGCGGTGCAGATGACGTGTTCGAGATTCCGCTGAAACCCGAGGACCTCCACGTCAAGGTCACCAAGCTTCTGAAAGAAAGGGAGTTTCTGGAATCCTGCGGGCTGGTGGGCAAATCCATTCAGCTGAAGCAGATTGCCGAGTCGGCTCTTCAGGTGGCTCCCACCGACATCACGGTGCTGATCACCGGCGAATCCGGAACCGGAAAAGAGCTTGTCGCTCGTGCCATCCACGCCAACAGCAAAAGAAAGGAAAAGCCGTTCGTGGCAGCCAACGTCGGCGCGCTGGCGGAAGGGATAGTGGAGAGCGAACTCTTCGGACACGAGAAGGGTGCCTTCACCGGTGCCGTGAGCCGCAGACAGGGGCTTTTCGAAACCGCGAGCGGAGGCACCATATTTTTGGATGAGATTGCGGAATTCAAACCTGCCACACAGGTAAAGCTGCTCCGCGTGCTGGAGGAAAGGAGCTTCATGCGGGTGGGAGGAAGCTCGGATATAAAAGTGAACGTGAGGGTCATCGCCGCCACCAACCAGGATCTTGAGGAGAAGGTAAGGGAGGGGAGTTTCCGGAGCGATCTTTTCTTCAGACTGGCCGTGGTGAAGATCCACGTTCCGCCTTTAAGAGAAAGAACCAGAGACATCCCCATTCTGGTGCACAGTTTCATCGAAAAGCTGAACCAGCGAAGCGCTAGGAAAATCGCCGGCGTCTCTGACGAGGCCATGGAGCTTCTGATTAGCTATCACTGGCCGGGAAACGTACGGGAATTGAGAAACTTCCTGGAGAGCATGCTGGCCCTGGCCCCGGACAGGAGAATCGAAGCCGAAGATGTTAGAAGGTATATACAAAAGCAGGGACAAGCCAATCGTNNCGTGGAGACGGCCGAGCACGAGCTTATCATCCAGGCGATCCTGAGCCTGAGATCGGAGATCATCAACTTGAGAGAAGCCCTTTCGCAGCAGGGCGGACCCCGGCCGGGGCAGAGAATCGAGCCGGCGGGAGCATCCTGGGCAGGTCAGGGAAGAACCGGAAAGATACCCTCCGATTTGAACGTCGAGGAGATGGAGAAGGATCTGATCAGAAAGGCGCTTGAGTTTACCAGAGGTAACAGAAAAAAGGCCGCACAGCTTTTGGGCATCGGCGAGAGAACGTTGTACCGCAAGTTAGACAGGTACGAATTGAGATAAGTTCGTATTGCCAAGAAATCTATTATCACCCTCCCTTGATCCCTCCCATCCCGCCACAGGCGGGTCCGCCTCAGGCGGAAAAGGGAGGGAGAGTCGCCTCTCCCCTCGGGGAGAGGGTTGTGGTGAGGGAGTGTTTTTAACTCGGAGGTCGTAGTTGCTCGATTCATCGAGCCCAAACAAAGCCCAATGAGCGGACGCCCAGACGGGGACGTCTGCCCTCCCGTCTGGGAATTGGGCAACTACAGAATCGAGAAATGAAATCCTCTCGTCGCAGAGTCAAACATATTTGGGTCATATCGGATGGTTCCGGTTCCACTGCGGAGAGAGTCCTGCAGGCCAGCCTGGTGCAGTTCGGACACGAGAACGTGAAAGTGGAGCGCATACCTGACGTGAGAACTACGGAGCAGATTGAGCAGGTCGTCAAGTCCGCTGCGAATAGGAGGGGGCTGATTGCCTACACTCTGGTTACGCCGCTCCTTCGCAGGGAGATCGCCACCAGGGCCAATGAGGCAAACGTGCCCACGGTTGATCTTCTGGGTCCGTTGCTGGGCATGCTGACCACGTTTCTGGCCTCACCCCCGGAGTCAAAACCGGGGCTGCTGGGTGAGCTCGATCATCACTATTTCAAACGAATCGACGCGGTGGGATTTGCAGTGAAGCACGACGATGGACATGGTTTGCACGATTTGCGAAACGCAAACGTTGTGATAATCGGCGTATCCAGAACGTCAAAGACGCCGCTGAGTATGTATCTGGCATATAATATGGGATTGCTTGTCGCCAACATCCCCATCATACTGGGAATCGATCCCCCGGCCGAGCTTTTCAAAATCGATCAAAAGAGGATTGTGGGCCTAACCATCAATCCCGATCTTCTGGTAAGTTTGCGCCAAACCAGACTGGCTCAACTGGCTCACGCGGACATAAATTACGGAGACGCAGGACACGTGATACAGGAGCTGAGGTACTGCCACGAGATCTTCCGCAAAAATCCGAAATGGCCAGTCATAGACATCACCGGCAAGGCCATTGAGGAAATGGCCAACGAACTCTGTACTCTTCTGATTGATCGACGCTTGTAGAACGGGACAAGAATCGAAGGAAAACAGGCACCGGAGAGGAGCGACAATGAAGGCTATCGTATTGGGAGCAGGTCTGATTGGGGGAACCATCGCCAAGGATCTGGCTGAAGATATGGAGGTAACCGCGGTTGATATTGACCGGGCCAGTCTGGACAGGTTGGGAGACCAGTCCCGCATCAAGATTTTGAAGGCCGACCTCTCCGACTCCTCCACGGTTTCCGAACTGGTCGAGGACTGCGATCTGGTGATCGGGGCTCTTCCCGGGCACGCGGGATTCCGCGCGCTGAAAGCGGTTATTCTGGCAGGCAAGAGCATAGTCGATATCTCCTATCTTCCGGAGGATCCGTTTGAGCTGGATCAACTGGCCAAGGACAGGGGAGTGGTCGCCGTGGTCGACTGCGGTATTGCCCCGGGCTGCAGCAACCTCATCCTGGGCCACATGACCAGCGCCTTGGATGAGACGGAGAGATTCGGATGCTACGTGGGGGGGCTACCTCGCGTCCGAACCTGGCCTTACGAATACAAGGCTCCGTTTTCTCCGGCCGATGTGATACAGGAATACGTGCGTCCTGCCCGGCTGGTGGAGAACGGAAAGGTGGTCACCAAACCCGCACTCTCGGAAATCGAGCTTCTTGATTTTCCCGGCGTCGGCACGCTGGAGGCATTCAACACGGATGGTTTGAGAAGCCTGATCAGGACCATGAAGGTGCCTTTCATGAAAGAGAAGACCCTGAGATACCCGGGCCACGCGGAGAAAATGAAGATGCTTCGAGAAACCGGCTTCTTCGGGAGCCAGCCAGTCACGGTGAGGGGGACGGACGTGCGGCCGCTGGATTTGACTTCCCAGCTTCTGTTCCCCATGTGGAGGTTCGGTGAAGGGGAGGAGGATTTTACCGCCATGCGCGTGGTGGTGGACGGAAAGAAACGTGGTCAGCGAAAGCATTTCACTTTCGATCTCCTGGACATCTATGATCGAAAGACCAGGACGACCTCCATGGCACGCACGACCGGATACACCTGCACGGCCGTTTCGCGGCTTCTGGCCCAGGGAAGAATCAGGCGCACCGGGATTTGCCCCCTCGAGTTGCTTGGACAGGACGATCAGTGTTATCAGCACCTAATCGGGGCGCTGAAGACGAAGAATGTCCATTTAAAGGAGACGATAAGCGAGCTGAACTGATCCGTATGGTATGCAGAGGAATGAGCATGGGCCAAAGCGAGCATTCACGAGAACAAGGATTCTAAATGAAAACCCTCAATCCAAGAAGGCGGGGGAGATATCGTCATGAAGGTAAGAGACATCTTGAAGAGTAAGGGACCCGACGTGGCCACGATCGGGGTGGACGAAACCATTTACGATGCGGTAAGGAAGCTGGTGGAAAAGAACATTGGCTCCTTGCTGGTGATGGACGAGAAAGCTGCCGTAGCGGGAATAATCACGGAAAGAGACATACTGAAGGAATGCGAGCGGCGTCTTGAGCTGCTGAAGCAGACTAAGGTCCGAGAGGTGATGACCAAAGAGCTGATCGTGGCCTCTCCTGAGGATGACCTGGATTACGTGGAGAACGTGATGACGCGGAATCGGGTAAGGCATCTGCCTATCATCTCCGGGAAGAAGCTCGAAGGCATAATCTCCATCGGCGATATCGTGAACGTGATGCGCGGAGAGTGCAAGGTGGAGAACCGGTATCTCAAAGACTACATCTCCGGAAAGTACCCAGGCTAATAAGGCAAGGAGGGAATAGGATGAGTGCGTCAAGACACCGTTTCGTCGACAAGGACGACCGGTCTGATAAGATCCTCCGGAAAGAGGTGCTGGTTCCTGCCAGGCTGGAGGATGTGTGGAGTGCCTGGACCACCGTTGAGGGACTCATGACTTTCTTCGCGCCGGAGGCCAGCATGGAGCTCCGGGTGGGCGGCCCGTATGAGATTTACTTCTACCCGAAGGCTGCCCAGGGGTCCAAGGGTTCTGAAGATTGTCAGGTGTTGAGCTATGTTCCCCTGGAGATGCTTTCCTTCTCATGGAACGCGCCCCTGGAATTCGGGGAGTTGCGTAGCAAGCATACCATAGTGGTGTTACGATTCGAGGAGGTCGAGCCGGGCGTAGTGAAGGTTATTTTCTGGCAACATGGCTGGGGCAGGGGGGAAGATTGGGACAAGTTACACGATTACTTCGACAAGGCCTGGTCGCACGTCCTGGGCAATCTCAAGAAGCGCTTTGTGGCCGGACCGATCAACTGGCATTCGGGCTGATGACGCATCAGAATTGATACCCGAGAAATTTCACCTCCTGCGGAAGAATAGCTTACCTGCTTGTCTGTATCCTTCTGTAGACATCGGCTTTCTCCTCATCGCGACAGCAAATGGGAGAATGCAGGCCGCACCTTAATCTGTTCGCATCCTGGGTGCAGGGCTCATGCTGCGGCCAGGCACAATTCCGACCGTCCTGACGTCTGTCTGGAAAAGGTCCGAAGCCGGAGGTAACGTCTCAGAGCTTACCGGCTTCGTACGGGGCAGGCTGCGGCTCCACAGGATTTTTTGCTCTTTGGATTGACTTCTCCGAAAGAAATTCCTATCTTGGGTTTGAGTAACCACTATTGAAGGCGGAGGAGGGAAGGTTTGGCACAGGCAGCTTATGCTGCGCCGGTGCCTGGATCATTGACTCCCGCTACTGAGACACCAGGGGGATGAATGCTCCGTCTCCGCGTACCAACGAAGCCCTGCTTCTACCCTGGGAGTGGATTGAAAGATACCAGACACGGCTGTCTTTTGGTCTGGAGAAGGGAGGTAACGTGAGAAGACTGCAGCGCATATCGCTAATCTTGTTGACTCTCGCTTTGGTGGCGGTTCTCGCGGACTGCAAACCGGACCAGCTCTGCTGCCTGCAGTACGACCCGGAGACCGACCAGGCAACTTACTGCAATAACCACCGTGATGCGGTTCTCAAGTTCGTGAGGGAGATTTCCGATGTCGCCGAGAGGCGTGCCAGGTTGACGGCATTCGGGCAACTTTACGCTACTCTAAACCATTGCCGAACAGTAGAGTGCATTGAGTCTGTGATCGTAGCCGATACTACGCTCGCAGGTTTCAAGGAGCGTTACCAGAACGAGCATGAGTATGCTGAGCGAGACACCGACATTCCGCAAGAACAGAAGGCGGGGTTGATTCTGTGCGGTTTCAAGCATGCCATTGACGGTCAGAAGCAAACTCTGGGAGAGGGGGAATAGTGAGATGAGAGCCTTAGTACTATCAGGTGGTGCGTCCAAAGGAGCCTTCACGGCGGGCGTGGTGAAGCATCTGCTGCGTGAACGACAGATGACGTTCGATCTTGCTGTTGGCACCTCGACCGGATCACTGGTGGGAGGCCCGGCGTTACTGGGCGACTATACCTACCTGGAGAACGTTTACACCAGCGTTTATAATGCTGACATCTACAAGAACTCTCTGTTGTACTGGCTGCTCAACCAGGTGAAAAAGCTGGGGCCCATCGACGCCAGCATGGAACCGCTGTACCAGACTGTGCGTCGTTACTACCTCAAGAGGGGAAAACTCCAGGATTTGATCAAGGCCAAGAAGGAATTCATGGCGACAATCGTCGATGTCCGGACCGGCAAGGTAGTATACGTATCGAGCAAGCAGCTTAAGGCCAAAGGGAAGACAAAGATCTCGCCGGAGACTTTTGTGAAGGCGGTCGTAGCTTCATGCTCGGAGCCGGTCTTCACTGAGCCCATTCGCGTCTTCGAGAACGAGCCCGGTTCACCCATGAAGGATGACTTATTCTACGACGGCGGAGTGAGGGAGTTTCTGCCGCTGGAGCACGCGGTAAAACTCGGTGCCAAGGAAATCTGGGCCGTATCCACGCATCCGTTCAGGATCGAACAGACAGTCTGGGGAAGCACGACCAGTCCGGAGAAGGTAAGCCTGGTCAAGGCATTGGGCTGGACTGTAGGTGCGTTGGCGAATGAGGTTGAACGAGGCGACCTTTTCCGGGCATGGGTGTATTATCGTCTGGGGTGGGCCGAGGAGGAGATCAAAAAGACTGCAGCAGACCTTGGATTGGCGACCAGCGCGAGAAAGCGTCTCTTGAAGGTCTTGGAGGGGATGTTCTCCGGAAGGCCATCCCTGCCGAAGCTTTACGTCATCACTCCGTCTGAGCCGATGCCCACCTCGCTAGAGTTCGATCCGGCAATCATGGAAGACTATCTGGCCGACGGCGAGCTGGCGGCGGAGAGGTTCTTTCGTGACGGGCAACCTGAATTCACTGACAGCGGCGGTTGGCTGTTGTCGCGACGGCCGGTGTAACGGTCAACCCGGAGGATGGGCAGCCGTGCTGCGGAATGGACTTCATGGAATTTGTGGCGCGCCCGGCTTTGAACGTCGGGCCGAAAACTCCACACGACTCCTGGGCTTCCCCAGGGCCGGTTCCTCTTCCGGCTCGCTGAACAAAGGCTTCGACCAACAAACTGACTGCTGTGAATCTGGCAATCGTATCTGAGGGAGTGAGATGGAAGAGCAAGATTTGATCCTGAAGAGAATCTCCGAGCTAAAACCGGTAAACGTGCTGGATCTCGGCTGTGGGTGTGGAAGCTTCACGGCTCAACTGTCGCCGCACTGTGGCAGAATCACGGCGATCGACTTCTCGCAGGCGCTAATCGATCGCTGCAAGAATGAAAACGGAAAGCCAAACATCGACTACGTTTGTATGGACGGCAGAGAACTTCGATATGGCGACAACAGCTTCGATCTGGTGCTGGAGAGAGACACTCTGCATCACGTTGAGGAATGGCAAAAGATGCTGGGCGAGATGATTCGCGTCTCCGCAAAGCACATACTGGTTCAAGAGCCGATCGACGATCCCAGAAGCGATGAAAAGAAAAACGCCGCGCGGGCCCGAAGGCTGTATCTGGACCTTCAGCACGAGGTAGGCTATTCTCACTACGACTATCTGTCGCTGGACTCCCTGACAGGGTATTTCCATGGAGGGGGAATTCCCGTAGAGAGTGAAATCATCAGATCGGATAAGCTGGTGGATTTCGATCAGTTCTTCGGCTCCTTCGGCGATTTCGCGGAAAAGAGCGATCGCAAACAGTACTGGCTTGACAGGCTGGAGAGCTTAAGAACAGAGCTTGACGGCAAAAAGCTCTGCGAAGAAGACATCGTGTTCTGTGCCGCGCAGAAACAATAAAGACCTCCTTTGAGGGCGGGCGGCAAAGCTGACGTAAGCGTACTAAGTGTTCTTATATCGTCATTGCGAGCCCGAAGGTACGAACCGCATGGTTCATACCGAAGGGCGTGGCAATCTCTTGCCACATGAGACGGCTTCGCTGCGCTAGCAGTGACATTCCGTCTGAGACGTTTGTATTATTAGAATACGCTTGAGGGGGAGCTCGGATGCTTCCAAGAGCGGTATCTTCTCTACTTTTGTTGCTTCCGGCATTGTCGGTCTTTCCTTTGTCTGCGTACTCGCAATTAATCTCCTCGGAGATCTATGAGACCGAAGAGGACCTGCGGGAAGGTCTGGAAAAAGGATACCTGACTCTGGATCAGTACCTGGAGCTTCTGGATATGATACAGGGCAAGGTACATCCTGCGTCCAGAGAGGCCAACAGGCTCTTCTTTCTCCCGGACGTCAGCAGCACCGACCTCTCTCAGCTGCAAACGAAGGACAGAGACGTCAACTTGAGCCAAAAGACGGGCGCGTTCTTGGAAGAGACAAAGCCAAAGGCTCGCCCTTTTCTCTCCGGAAAGCTGGTGTGGAAGTTTCATCAGGGATTCGGGGAAGAAGGAGAAACGGAGAACTACATTCTGTGCGAGGTCAGAAACAGGGAAAGGATGATTTGGCGCATTGAGGCTGATCACGAATCCAGATCCTCTGAAGCAATTCTGGACAACGGATCGCTTCGGGTACGGAAGAGATTCGTCAGGTTTCTGCTGCCTGAATATTCAGGCGAGGTCACGTTGGGCAATTTCGACAAGAGAATCGGACTGGGACTCAACGTTGGATATCATCCTCTTCTTGGATACACCGAAAGCTCGGACTCTGAATCGAAGGATACCTTTCTTTACCCCGCATTCGGCAGATACAATGGCTTCTGCGGGGAGGCGCGGCTGAGCCGGCTTGCCGTCTTGGCTTTCTACTCGAAAAACAAGCGTGGAGGCATCAGGAACGAAGTCGGGAGTCTAGATCTGAGTTTGGTGAACGGGCTGGGACGAGTGGGCTTGTGTTTCTCCAGGGGTGAACTGCAGAACGCAGCCAACAGCGGCACGTTCAAGGACGATTGCGGAAGCTTGCACTTAGACTTAAGTCTTGAGTCTTTTAAACTCTCCGGCGAGTATGCCCGGCTCTCGAATGGAAGGAGTGCTCTGGCAATTGACCTTCACTCTTCCAAAAAGCGTTACAGCTTTGACTGCTCCTGGTGGAGATATGAAGATGACTTCATTCATCCGCACGGCGGAGGCATCTCCAACCCTGATTACGAGACCATCTATCTGGAGGAGATAGACTACAAGTATAGGGCCAGACAGGCAGGGGAGAGGGGGGTTTTTTTCAAATCGAAATACAGGTTGTTCCACAGATTCAACCTGAACTTCTCTCACAGCCAGTGGAGAGAACGATCCTATCTGCCGGACAAGATGAAGTTTCGAATCGGCGCAGGTTACAGGTTCTCGTCAAGACTGGCCTTCACCATCAGTCAACTCTGGTGGGACTACGACGTGGAGGATGAAGAGATTGATAGAAGGACATCTTCCTTGAATGTGTCGTTCTCGCCTCACCGAAAGCTTGTTTTCAATTGCATAGCGAATTACCGAAGCACGGATGCCAAAGAGTACGGCGATCTTCGCCTGAAGATGAGAACGCGGTTGCTTTCTCGTTTTGATTTCGTCCTGTGGTTGAGATATTGTGACCTCAACTTCTCACAGTCTTCGGACGAATATCTCCGCTTTCATCTTCAGGAAAAAGTGAGATTTTTCGAGAATTACTTTGTCTCTGCCGAATTCATTGCCAATTTCTATCAGGACCGAAGCAAGACAGATACCAAGACGGCAAGGATAAGGGTGGAGGCCTCCTGGTGAGGGGATGCCTGCTCCACGCTGCACAGGCAGGGCGCTGTGAGGGAAGTCAGGCCGGCACTCCGCTTTGGAGTGTTCGTCCCAACGGGTCTTAAGGCTTCGGGTAAGCGCAAGGCAAGTCCCTTCTGCTCTGCCGGGCTGATAATCAAACTGAGACTTCGGAGCGAATTGAATCACCAGACCGATAGCGCGAGCGTAGTCGGCCCGCGCCCGCATAACGTGTTGATTCTCGATGTGCTTGGCAAGGGGACAATAAAGAGCTGCTTAGTCTCGTATAAACAATCAGTGACTTGGGATTTAGTGGGTGAATTCGCGAAGACCCAGTTTGTGTGTACATCCCCAAAATGCACGGATTGCAGGTTAACCTCGGTGGCATCGAGTATGACACACTGGAATCAGCAGGTCGAGGGTCATCCGGGGAGCAAGATTCTCAAGGCTCCCTTCTGAGCGATCTCACCTTTGCCTTAAGAGAACATCTGGGATTCGAAACGTCCTGGGGGCTCCTGGAAGGGGAAAACGGGTCGGGTAGGGCTCATGGCCATGCCCGGCCCGCGTCGTTTCCGAAAGATTCGTTGTTGAGACGGCAAAGCCTCTATTACATGGTTGAAACGATGAACCGCGCCAGGGTGGTATCCTCTTTTGCGCTCAATCCTATCTTCTGATGCTTGAGGATCTCAAGGTTGTCTATCACGCTCATCTGATAGTGAACAGCCTCACCCAGTTGAGCTTCGGTAGCTTCCCCGCCGGTTGAAAAGGTCAGTTGCTTTGCGCCGATGAATATCAACAGAATCAGCGCGGCGCTGAACAGAGCCTGATAGACCGGGATGCGGAACGCAAAGACCCCCCTCAGGTGTTGCCATGTCTTCGCAAGAGGACCCGTCTTTTGCGATCTCAAGGCTTTCATCCGGCCAACGATAGCCCGGCGAATGGCAGGATCGGGAGTCAGNNCTGCATCGCATTCTGCATATTCAACAGGGCAATCTGATAGCTTCGGCACTGTGGACAGACTCTCAGATGTTCCTCCGCCAGAAGATTTTCGTCTGTGGTCAGTTCGCCGAGAAGTCTATTGATCAGCAGCCTTTCGATGTCATCGCATCTCATATCAGGACCCTCATTTGGTCTTTCCATCTGTAGGTACCTCGCTTTCATGCGGGTTGAATGCTTTCAACCTGCCCGCCAGCTTTCGGGTGGTATAAAAAAGTCGTGATTTGACCGTTCCCTCGGAACAGCCTAATATCTCGCCAATCTCTTTGATGGACAGATTCTGCTGATACCGTAGCAAGAATGCGCTCCTCTGACCATCGCCGAATTTCTCTAATTCCGCTGACAACGCACGCTCAAATGCTCTTTGATCCACGTTCCTTTCCAGCTGATGATACTCGCCTTCACCATCATGAGCAATGGCGTGCGCGTCCACATTTTTGTCCACAACCTGTCTGACGTGCAGCCGCCGATATTCATTCTTACAGAGGTTATAGGCCACGGTGAATATCCAGGAGGAAAACTTCCTTTCGGTATCGAACAGTTCAGGTCTTTCTACGATCTTCAGGAAGATCTCCTGCAGAAAGTCCTGAGCTTTCTGTTCGTCACCTCCGAGCTCGCGGTGGAAGTAGCACAACAAGCGATGGCTGTAACGGCGGTAGAGCTCATCGAACGCAGAGGTGTCTCGCCGCCTGATGTGCTCCATCAGCTTCTCGTCGCTGAAGTCTCTGTGTTTGTTCCTGAAAATGGCCATTCGCAAGTTACATTTGGTCCGACACATCGGGCGATCACATCAGCCGCACCATCCTGCAAGTATCCAATAGTGATACGCTCCTACAGCTCCATCTTTTCGATCTCTTCCACCATTCCCGGCTTGCCCGATTTCCTGGCAACCGTTAGGGCGAAGTCCTTCCACTGGCTGGCTTTGCCATCCTCGCCGCTGGCCTTGTAGTGCTCTGCCAGCATGATCATTCCCGCGATGTAGTTGGTGTTCATGTGTGCGATTATGTCCTTGGCCAGGTAGCTTTGGTCATACCAATCGTATTTCAGATAATCTAGCTGGAGGTTCTTCTCCAAGTTTTTCTTCAGCAATGCCAGGTTGTCGATTCTCTCGGGACTGTATTGATAGGCCAGCCCCACGATATACAGATCGTCGGTGATAGGCTCAAAGTGATTCTTGTAGACGGTCAGGGCGAAGTATACGGGGACTTCAGGATACTTCTCGGCCAGAGCCTTGCAGAATTCAGGAACGAAGTTTTCGTCCCTTCGTTCGGGCAGCTGGTCCGAATCGATGCGTATGCCTCTTTCCTTGAGCTTCCTTTCCAGGT
>JABAOC010001230.1_pt1 | contig 25474 bp, 16 predicted proteins | sample 7062161 | NCBI WGS metagenome assembly JABAOC01 (sample SAMN14538625, study PRJNA623070) | marine sediment metagenome | biome: marine biome [ENVO:00000428]; feature: marine pelagic biome [ENVO:01000023]; material: deep marine sediment [ENVO:00002113] | place: India: Gulf of Khambhat ... | reverse complement strand
AATTTTATGGGCACCAGAGTCACGGGGCCAATCATACCTGAATCTCTTGGCAGCCAATGTGATGCATCAAAGAGTCCTTTTTCATTTCTGTTTTCTCTTTCTCTTGCCGGAAAATTGATGTTATAGAACTTTTTCCATTCCATCTGATGCCGATCCAGATCTGCAATTCGATTAACCATTAAATTCGATACTTTTATTTCGAGTACATTATTCTCTTGCAGCAATTCTTGATCAATCATGACCTGATAAGGAGTACTAATGAGCGTGCCCAAGTCATTACCATTCAACCTGACTTGCGCACTCTCACAAACACGACCTAAATCAAGCAGCCAACCTTCGACGTTCTCCTCAGGTTTTTTAAATGAAAGGCCATACATTGCCATGCCAGAAAATTTCTTCACCGCTTCGCCATCAAAATTTGTCCAGGAAGTCAATGCACTCGTTTCAACTGGTTTCGGCAACTCAGGTCCGCCATCGATAAAGTGGACTGACCAGGTGCCCTTGATCTGTTGAGATTGTCCCGGTGGTTCAATATAACGATATAACGGTGCTTTCAAGGCAGTATTAAATGTATTTAAAATGCAAGATTCTTTCGGGACAAGCTGTAAATAGACTTCGGTTTTTTTAGTTTTATTTAGGCGTATGACAGCACGTCCGTTTCTCTTTTGCATTGGGTTGAAGATAACCGCTGATTTAACATTCTCAGAGATTGGAATCCAGTCGTTCACAGCCTCTTTGCTGGTATTGACAATAAAATAGGTGGTACCGCTAGATTGATGCCGTCGGATAAATTGAAGTCCGCTATCCACCATTGATTCCCGTCTGATGCCAACATGGGATAATAGTTGATCGATATCGTTTCCAATTATGAAATAGCCTCTGCCAACAGCGGCCTTTTCCACATCAGCATCCCCAGTTTTGCTAAAATCTAGCTGCTTTAATAGGCTGTTGAAATGCTCACGTCGGGCAGCAAGATCTGCCAGGCCGGGTACATCTGGGGGTAAACTATCATGAATGACAATTGTAGCGCCGTTTTTGGCCAGTTGAACCAGTTTTTCAAATGTTTTAGCAGGAATCAAGCGACACGTTGGCAACAGAATGGTCTGATACGATATTCCCCCGGTTTGAATTGCCTTATCCTTACTTTGGACGTTTTCAAGCTGCCGATCGGAAATGATGTCGAAAGCATATCCACGCTGCCACATGGTTTCTGCGCAGGTCTGAAAGGATGTGCCCTGGTAATCCCGCTCTCCGCCACTGAAATGCTGAAGGAGTGATCGACCTTCTTCGGACCATCTATCGTATATTGGAAAATAGAGAAGCACATCGTTATCCGGCATTCCGCTTTGTAGAAATGATTGACACCGGGCAACATACTGATTAAGTTTGGGAAAATCATTCCAGAAAGAATTTGATGGGCCGAAATGGACAGCAGCATAAAAGAGCCAACCTGGCCACTCTTCTTCCGGGGGTGAGTATGGAGTGCCATGATAAAAGACATGGTTCACTCCGGCAAGGAAGAAGCGGTCAATCGCTTCCTTCACGTCTGCCAATGATGCTAAAAAATGTTCTTTCAGCCAGGTGGCAGCCTCAGCAGACGAACCCCGCAGTTAATGACGGAGTTAGGNNCCGGGGGCGAGTAGGGGGTGCCATGATAAAAGAGATGGTTCACACCGCCAAGGAAGAAGCGGTCCAGCGCTCCCTTCACATCGGCTAACGATGCGCAAAAATGTTCTTTCAGCCAGGTGGCAGACTCAGAAGACGTTAGGGTTTTGCCAGTGACATGAGCAGCAGATGAAGCAAATTTAAATCGTAACATTTCATTCCCTTCTGTCTCGGGAATGTCGCTGGCAGCATATAGGTCCAGAATGTTTGCCGGCGATCCGTGAGCCTGATTGCGTACGATTGCCCCTTTTCCTTTTGCCCAATTTTTCCAGGGAAGGGTGAATTTTTCAAGCAATAAATCAGAAATGGTTTCCCGATAATCACAGCGGACACGCGCGTTTTTTTCTTCAGTGTCATGTCCAAATAGTGCGGGCAGATGCAATTTCAGATCATATCCACAACGGTTTTTAAACTCCCTGAATAAGTCGGGAGTATAATTGGCCTCCCCTGCAGCATCATCCACCTCATAAGAATCATTGAAAAATGCTCTAATAGATAGATTATCATGACCGCTGAAAGCCGTATCGAATTTGTGCAGATAATTTTTAAGTGCCACTTCAGAGAAGTGATCGATGACATTTCCTTCACCACTAGGCGCGGCTCGTTCCACGAGTTTACCATGCCATCCCTGAAACACAGCGTATAGCGTCCAGTTGCCCGGAGGAGCAGTCCAATCTAATAATCCGTTTTCATTGACCTGGCTGGTGATGTCCAGGGATTCGCTTTTATCTAAATAAGCCATTAATACCTGCAGCGGCAAAGGTTTCTCAAAGCGAACTTGTTCCAGCGCAAGCGCCTGCAAATTTTTATTTGCACTGATTGGTTCTACTAACTCTGATATATTGAGCCGTCGTCTGATGGCTCGCACCATAGGCGGCTGCACATAAGTCACAGTATCCAGGAGTCTGTCGCCTCCTTCGAGCTTATAGGTTTTGTAGACGACATTTTTACAGGCGTCTGTCGCTCCGATCCAGGGTCCCCCAAAAGGCCAGCCTGTGCCAGTGGCAATATCGACACCCAGGTCAAGCCTCTCAGCTTCTCTAAGTGTGTGGACAAACAGCTCCATCCAGTCTGGTGACAAATAATTAACGAATTGTTCCTCATAACCTTTGACCCCGTAAATAGGTGTAATTTCCATTCCGCCTATACCAGCTTTCTTATAAGCTTTCATGAGTGCTGTCAGATCTTTTTTATTAACGCTGCTGCCCAGCCACCACCAGCGCGTCCAGGGTTTAGATTCCCTGGTAATCTGGGGCCATTCGAGTGGTGATGATGAATAGTCCCAGGCAATAAACACAGGAATCAATAACAATAATAAAAGCCAGAAGATAATTAAGGGATTTCTAATTTTTGTTCTCATTATTTATGAAACCTGTCAAATATTTTTTTCTTATTAAGGATGTGAGATTAAATAAATTACCCCATTTAACTTAATAAATTGTGTAACAGTTCAATCCCTTTCAAAAATGTTTGTCATTCCACCCGAAGGGGGAATCTTTTACAGCAAGATCATGATAATTGAACGGATCGTTGGCTACACAGATTTCTCATCCCAAGCAAATCGGGACTCGAAATAACAAAGAGCCTTAACTATTACTTCCTGGTCTGTCTTAGGGATAAATACCTCTCAGTTTAGTTGCTTCGTGTACTCGTTGTATTGCCAAGATATATGCTGCGATACGCATATTTACATCATATTTTCGTGCGACACTTAAAACTTCATGAAAGGCTTTCACCATGAATTCCTTTAATCGAGTATTCAAATCGGCTTCTTGCCAGAAATAGCCATAATTATTTTGTACCCACTCAAAATAAGAAACCGTGACTCCACCCGCATTTGCCAGGATATCTGGTATAACAAATGTGCCATTTTCACTCAAAATTAAGTCAGCTTCAGGAACAGTTGGGCCATTAGCCGCTTCGGCAATAATTTTAGCTTTAATCTTTGACGCCACAGTTTTGGTTATAGCGTTTTCAAGTGCCGCAGGAATTAGTATGTCACAGTCAATGGTAAGGAGGTCATCGTTCGAAATAGACTCTGAATCAGGGAAATCTACAACCGAGCCGCTTTTTTGTTTATGTTCGATTACTCGGTGTGGATCCAATCCCTTCTCATTAAGGATTGCTCCCTTGGAATCGGATACAGCGATTACTTTGCAATCAAACTCATCATGAACAAGCCGGGCTGAAATTGAACCAGCATTTCCAAATCCTTGAATAACGACACAAGCGTTATTTAAAGCCATATCTAGATAGCCAGCGGCTTCTGCTATAGCAAAAAAACAGCCGCGAGCCGTCGCTTCTTCTCTACCTTTGGACCCACCAAGGGCAATAGGTTTTCCTGTAACCACCCCAGGTATGCTATAGCCTTTGGCCATGCTATAGGTATCCATTATCCAAGACATTATTTGGGCATCGGTATAAACATCTGGTGCTGGTATATCTCGTTGCGGTCCGATGATTTGAGCGATTTCCGTAGTATAACGACGGGTTAAATTTTCCAATTCGGTTTTGTTCATTTCTTTAGGATTACAGACTACTCCACCTTTGGCACCGCCAAAAGGAATGTTGACCACAGCACATTTCCAGGTCATCCAACTGGCCAAAGCTTTTACTTCATCCAAAGTTACATCCAGATGGTAGCGTATGCCCCCTTTCGCTGGTCCTCGCGCTGTATTATGATGGACACGATATCCGGTAAATATTTCAAAATCCCCATCTCGCATTTCTACAGGAAAATTAACTGTCAACTCCCTTTCCGGCGATCTCATTTGTTTGCGGATGTTGCTATCTAAATATAACAAATCAGCCGCTGTATCAAAATTTTTTAAAGCTGTTTCAAACAGATTAAGATCATTTTTCTTCTCAGACATATGAAACTCCTTTTTGGGGTTAACGTAACAGTTCATGTGGTACCTCCTAATCACTTAGCAGATTCTTCGCTCCGTACAATTTCGCGGTTTGTCATTCTGACCCCGACAGGTCAGGGGTAGAGTCTCCTAAGATGCCGCGTCGGCTAGTGTTGAGCCAATCAGAATGACGAGGAGGTTGAAAATTGTTTAGTCTAAACATTGAAAAAATCGAAAGTGTCTAGGTTATTTTATCTCACCTCCTAAACAATAATACATTTTATAAAAGTTATATTATGAGTTGTAGAAATTTATGCTTAATCCTGAATTTGAAAACACACCATTAGACCATTGGCGAATGAGCTCAAATTTATTCCAGGTAAAAAACTTCCTCCAGGGGAATTGAGACGGGTGAGTTGTCAAGATTGGTATCCATTATATCCGCCATGTAAGCCCACCATTTTTTCATATTTTCCTGTTGACCAAGATCTTGAGATCCTTTGTTACCCACTACTTTTTGAACTGCAAAAAGTATATTGGTTTCTTCATCAAGAAAAATTGAATAATCCCTGACACCGGCATCATGTAATAATTTTTTAAGCTCAGGCCAGATTTCATCATGCCTTTTTTATACTCATCCTTGAAACCGGGTTTCAGTTTCATTTTAAAAGCATATCGTTTCATCTTATTTCAGCTTTCAATTGGTTAGTTTACCTATTGATTATTACAGTTATACATTTTACCACGAAAGATTAACGTTCTGATATAGAGTAATTTTCAATTCACTGGTTTGCATAGTATCAATTAATTACTTAATTACACTTCGACTCCGCTCAGCATCAAACTGTCGCAGACTTCACTCTGAGTCCGCCGGCTGACAATTGGCGTCAACCTAAGAGATAAAATTCAGAATTTTATCATTCTGAGTCCAGCGTTTTTTGCTGGACGAAGAATCTCTGACTACGACGCTCTCATTATTTATTCCAATCTTCACTTAAATCTCTGAATTTTGGATTGGTTTTTTCAATTAATTCGATCTTTTTCTTTTTAATCCATCCTTTTATTTGTTTTTCTCTTGCAATTGCAGAATATACATCTGAAGTTTCTCCAAAATACACCAGCCGATTTATGTTATATTTTTTGGTAAATCCATCAATCAATTTATTTTTATGCTCATATACTCTTCTGATTAAATTGTTAGTAATTCCAATATATAAAGTACCACATCGATTAGTTATTATATAAACATAATAGCTATTCATTTGATATATCCTAATAGTTATTCGCTTATATGAAATCTGTGGTCATAGATTTCCTTCGGCCTGGCTCAGGACAGGCTTCACTTCGCTTCGCTCCGTTCAGAATGACACTACTATGCTTAGGTTGACGGCTATGAGCAATTAGCGGAAAAATACTTTTTTCGCTGCAAGTGAATTTTTAATGCAAATAGAATTTTTGTTTTTCATTCGCAACCTTGCTACGCTGGGCATGATAAAAAACAGGTAAAAATAATTAAGGTAACCAATACTTACAACTGGTGAAATCTTACCGTAACGAACAAGGGAAACCACAACAAAAATTAATTGCTAACATTTGTAATATTTCAAAATGTAGTGAAGAAGAAATACTTAAACACTGCCAGAGTTTCCTCAGCACGTTAGGTGTCGAGAAGATCGTTTTTCTTGATGATTTAATTCCTGAAAAGTCTTATGATTATGTTGATGTTCTACCAGTCATTGCCATCTGGCAGAAACTCAACTTAAGTGAAATCATTCATCAATTGATTTCTCATCGATTCAAAATTGATGTGGATAAAGCACGTTAATTATAGTCGCCAATAAATTCGTCGATCCGCAAAGCAAGTTAGGCGCCTGGCTGTGGTATTATCATTCGGTGTTCAAATTTTCCAGGGAGTTTAAGCACTTGCCCTCCCATTACAAGGGACGGTTGCACACGCTTTATCGAACATTGGACTATTTAGCCGACAGCAAACAGTAAATTGAAAAAGAGATCTATTATGGCCTTCAATGTCATGATCTAGAGACGGGATTTGTCCTTTACGATATGACCTCCAGTTATTTTGAGGGAGACGATGCTGAGCTTGCTGAATATGGTTATTCTCGAGACTATCGGCGTGATCGCCCACAGATCGTCATTGGTGTGGTGACTTCAAAAGAAGACATCCCATTCGTTTATATAAAGAAAGAATCGTACCAACGAGGCCTCGTCATCAGGATCACCACCTGGCGTGTCGGTCTCGATTATTACCTGCGGTTTGATCCAGGGTATGGCGACCGTCTTCGGCCCCGTGGCTGGTTGTGCGAATGCAATGAAGCCGTAACCATCAGTGTCAAAATTTACAACATCAAAAACCAGGTTTTCAATGGAGATTGGGCCAATGATAAAAAAAATGATCAACATCATAGTGAAAGTTTTTAAAGACAACAGATTTGAAATGTTCATTTTTTCCTCTTCTATTTCTTGAAATATTCTATTTAAACTTAAATGTCCTTAAGCAAGTCTTCTCTGTTCATCGATTGGTAACTTTCCGGATGGAAAGCCCGCCATCTCTTCTGTCGTTCCTCAATTCATTGCAACACTTTTTCCAGTTCTTCAGCATTGCTCTGCTTTTTCCAAAAGATGGCTTCCATTTTATCTATTGTACCCAGCGCAACATGCTGCTCTATCATGATACCGGTTTTTAGAGAATTAATCCATTCCTGAAATTTAAGAAAGGTATAAATGTTAACGATATTGCTCCAGACCATCTCAAAACGATGAACAGGATTAAAACAAATTTTATTAAGCGAGCTAAGTAATACATTTTGTCTCCCGTCTAGATTTCGAAAGTATATTCTTGTAAATCACTCTTTTTTCAAATAAAAAACCATCTGCAGAAAACTTTACATCGATTTCTTCACCGTTGCTTGATTCCAGTTCTATTTCATATACAATTTGTCAATTTTCACTGTCTTGCTCAATATCGCTAATTGTGTATTGGCTGATTTTTTTTGTAGCATTGCTTGAACCGGTTTGGGGAGCTGAGAATAGGAAAGATAAATTTCCTGATCAGTGTCGAGATCTGATTTAACAGACGGACTGTTTAGAATGGGCCGGGCTGCTTTGGATAAGCGGTTATTGACCATTTCCACATCGTTTTCTTTGCCTTTTTTTTCCAGAAAGATATCTGTACCGTCAACCGCTTTACTGTCACGCAATACCCCATCTTTAACATTTTCAACCATAATGACCGGTGTATCTTTTATTGGCTTTTTAGTGGTGACATTATCCAGCTCTACCCCAGTGGAAGTGCTGATGCTGAGCGCCGGACCTTTTTGTACATTGATTTCCACATCGTGAACATCAATATCTTTTGTAAACTTGACTTCCAGGCCGGTTTCCGCTGCCAATTTCACATCGATCAATGTCACGCCTTCCATGGGTGCCTCGGGCAAGCCCCAGATCTCTCCCCCTTTTTTGAGGTTGGTGCCGGAGATATGACTGTAGCGGATGTTGCGAAAATAGGGAGTGGTCTCGTCCACCGGTTTGGGCGTCTCGTCGTGCTCGCCGTAAAACATATCCAATGAAATACCGGTTCCGACGTTTTCCATAACAATGTTGGTTGCGCGAATGCTCTCCACCACATTTCCCCGGCCCCGGGCGGATTTGATACGAAGTCCCCGATAGGTGTCTTTGAACACGCAATTGCTGATAGCGACGTTGCGCACACCCCCCGAGGTTTCGCTGCCGATACCGATAGCACTGCGGCCGTGGGCAAAGATGCAGTTGGCAATCACGATATTTTCGCAGGGAATATTGATGCGCCGGCCATCTTCATTGTAACCGGATTTAATGGTGATGCAATCATCTCCACAATCCACAAAACAATTAAAAATGCGCACATTTTTACTGGATTCCGGATTGATGCCATCGGTGTTGGGCGATTCATAGGGCTGGATAATAGTAATGTTCTCGATTGTGACGTTTTCACAGTAGACCGGGTGGATGGACCAGGACGGTGAATCCAGAACGATCAGGTCACGAATCAGCACGTTTGTGCAGCGATATAAATTGATCACCCGGGGACGGGGCCATTTTAAGGGACTGCCCGGCGGATTCTCCGGTTCTCGTCCCTGGATACCAGCCTTGTTACGCATACCTTCAGTTTTGCGGTGAGCCTTCCACCAGACCTCGCCCTGGCCGTCCAGAATCCCCCTACCGGTGATAGAAACATTTTCCAGATCGTGCCCAGTAAAAAGCGATGCATACACTTTGCGTTCAATTCCCTCCCATCGGCCGTCAACGGTAGGATAATTCTCAATGTTTTGATGTGCCAGTAAAACGGCTCCAGCCAGAATTTCGACATGAACATTGCTTTTCAAAAAGATCGGGCCGGTAAGGTATTTTCCCGGCGGTACTACGACTTTCCCGCCACCGGCTTTTTCACAGGCATCCACTACTTTTTGGATTGCTTCGGTCGACAAAGTCTTGCCGTCCGGTTTGGCGCCGTAATCCAGTATATTAAAATAAAAGTTACTGGGTGATGCCTCGATTACCCCACGCAAAAAAAGTGATATCAGAACAGATAAAATAGTTCTGCGCATCTGGCTTTCCTCCTGAAATATTGTTATTGATTTTTAATATCTTTTTCCGGATCAACCACAAAAAATCGCATGTGAATGTAACAGTTGGAACGAATGGCGTAGTGCCAATCGTTGGCCGGATCTTTTCTTTTTATTGAAAAAACTGCTCCAGTTATGTGCAACTTTCCGTCACTACCAACGCAAAGTGAGTGAATCTCTGAGACACGGCGTCCGCCATCAGTGAAAATCAAGCCGTGATTAGCCACCTTTCCGCTATCAATATGATAGCTTATCAGGTAACATCATCGAGTTTCGGCTAAAATCGGTTGAAGACGTTCAATATATTCATCCCAGGTCCTTTTAATAGAACAATAATAAATTGTCCGATCTTTAATGGTCAGGGCAAGCGAACCAATTCGGGATTGAATTTGATTACTGGGAGTGTAACCTAATTGAGCCAGCCCTTCCACTACGCACCGGAAAGCCTCCATATCATCAGGCAGTCGCAGTCGGAAAAGATACTCGTCATTTCAACGAACGCCATATCACCACTTTGTCATCGGATCCCAGCGCATTTGGATCCATAAATTCTGCCCAGACTTTGGGTGCATGACAGGCTAAGGCGAAATAAGTCCTTCCATCGCTTGCAGCAATAATACCCTGAAATTGACTGTCCAGAAAATCCTGGGGAATAGTATATGATTTTGCCATGACATGTTTCTATTTCGCCTCCTCTGGTATCATAAGCCGCATATATCCGATAAAGCCCGCCGGATATAAAACCCGGATATGAAAAAATATCATAACGGACAAGGAAAGAATTCTTTTTAACATATTATCCTACTCTTATTATCCGAAGAAAGCTTCAGCATGGAACTTCCAGATTAATGCAATACGATGCATAAGTTCAAAACGCCAATTTGATTCATTAGTATTATATCTTAACGTTTTATCAATTTACTACTCAGCTGATACTTTCCGCGCAACCTCAATGTTCCGTTTCGCCATCGAATTATAGGGATCAATCGATAGGACTTTTCGCCACTGTTCAATCGCTTTGTCATAATCCTTAAAATCAAAATAGGCTTTACCTAAATTCATAAAAGTTCCAATCGAAGAAGGATCGAGTTGTGCCGCTTTTTCCAGAAATGGGATACATTCCTGTGTCTTACCGTTCATTAACAGGATTCCACCAACGTTGCGCAACGCACCGGCTTCGTTGGGATTCAATTCCAATGTTTGGATAAATGCTTCGAGTGCTGCTTGGTACTGTTGAAGCTTAATATAGGCAATGCCCAGGTTGTAATGAATATCCGGATTTTTGGGTGCTGCTTTGGCAGCTAATTTGCCCCAGTAAATCGCTTTATCGTAATCTTGTTGATAGAGCTTCGCTAACGCGATATTATAATAATCATTGCTGAAATTCGATTGTTTGATTTTATGGAAGGCATAAGTCGTATTCAGAACGAGTAGTACCAGTAAAACAGCCGAACTGATAGCGAATAAACGATAGTTCTTTTGCCGAATTAGATCGTAAAGCCAATAAATACCGTGACCAGCAAAAAGTAACAGGAATGGAATCACGATCAGGCGATATCTTCCACTCACGAAAAAAATGATGACACTCAAAAAATAGGTGGTGACAAAACCGTACAATAGCCATCTTTTTTTCCATTCCTTTATCCCGATAATCATTCCCAATAATGCAAATGGAAATATGAAGTAAAATTGTGTGATCGGAGTTTTCAAAAGGAATGAAAAATTTTGATGAAAATAGTAATCGAAATTCAGCGGGATTTCGTATCCGCTCCAAAACAGGAATGTTTTTTTAAGCATCAATCCCAGCCATGATATTGGATTCAAGATTATAAACCGAAACGTCCTGCGATACCAGTAGTTGGAGACCCCTGTCGGTGAAAGCTCTCTACCAGTTTCTTCCTCGGCCACCTGCCGAGCTTGTTCGACATTAATTGCGCCAACACTGGCGGACATCCCTTCTGGCGCTTCCCATACGCCGCTAGCATGGTCATGATTTCCAATATAAAAATTGATTCCTCCGTGACTCGTTAAAGGGATGAATGTCTTATCCGCTAAGTAATTATGGGTGGTAGTAAAAATAAACGGTAAAACAAACCCAATTGCCCAGGGTAATGTTGAACGGAAGCGTGTCGTTTGTTTTTCATCAGCATTCTTAGTTAGAATCAAATAAAGTATTGGAATTGGTAATACGACTAATAAATTGGGTCTGCCAGTAATAGCTAAAGCAAATGCCAGGCCGGACAGGATCGCCAGGATATATTTATAATTTTCGGTAAAACGAATCAATAGATAACAAGAGAGTAATGTCAGAAAAAGCACTAACGATGTGGTTAGTAAATTTCCCTCAAAAAATAGAATGGGTGCATAAAATATTTGAATAGCAACAGCGATGATCAAAACAGCCCGAGGAAAAAATCTTTTGCCAATTAAAAATGTTAACCCGCAGGCGATCGATCCCAATAAAAATTGGACAATTCGAATAATCAATACGTTTTCAATTCCGATTTTATAGAATAATGCTAAAAAGTATGTATAAAGTGGGGAAAGGTAAAAGCTGCGTTCTAATATCGGACCGTGTTCAGTCACCTGCCTGGCTAAGTTGTTGAAGTGAGCTGAATCATGGATAAATAAATTAATGGTTGGATTATTCTGGGCAAGCTGGATGCAATAGATGATTCGGATGATGAATGCGACTAAGATAATTGTTAAGAAAATTTTTTTATCATCAGCGTAAATTGACTGAAGGAAATTTTGTTTTGTAGATTTTTCTTCTGAAGGCGATGTTCGCTTTTTTTTCTTTTTTTTCATGGTTAAATATAATAATCTTTAACAGATAGAAACAACCCAACAGATTAAAAATCCGATGGGTTCTTCTATCCGTTGGGGAAATATGTTAAATAAAATTAAACAAATTTCCGAAGTTATTGTCATTCTGAATCCGCCAGCCAGCGTAAAGCGGAGTGCATGACATCGATTTTATTTCGGTCGTATAGCCTGCGGCTTTAAATCCGTCAGCGAAGCGATCTTTACTGGTTTTCCGGTATCGATGCTCTTTCTGGCGGCAACACCTATGAGAATCGAAAACGCACCATCTCGTGTGCCCGCAGCTTGCCTAAGTGGATCCTCCATGTTTGGATCCTTGAAGATTTTGTCTTTTAACCGAGTGTCGCCACCGCCATGTCCGCCGCCACCATGAGGAATTTGAATCAAATCGGTGTCGCCAAAATTGTCTGTCACGCGTATTTCGTCATAATTTTCCATTTTCCAGGGTTGTCGCTCGTGAATCCATGCCTCAAGTCTGCCTTTGTCTCCGTTAAAGGCAATACGATAGCCCTCATACGGCGAATAAGTGGTTAAGGAGTAGCTTATTTGGACATTATTGGCGTATTTTATTGTAGCTGCCATTTTATCGTAAATGTCAATATCTTCCTTCCAAACGCAGCCATCTCGTAAGTAGCCGTCGTATTTTTCATTGGCGACATACAATTTCATGTAGTGCTCATTTTTGGTAATATCCCAGAAAAATTGGCATTTTTCTTTGTGCGGACACGGGCGACAATGCGTATGACGGAATTCGTGATTTTTCCCATAAAATTCCAGATCGCCAAATGCAAAAACTTCAGCCGGCTCAGAATCGAGCCACCAATTTAAAAGATCGAAATGATGGGTTGATTTATGGACTAACAGCGTACCTCCTTTTGATCTAAGTCGATGCCATCTGCGGAAATAGGCAGCACCATGATAAATATCGAGATACCAATGAAAATCTACCGAGGTTACACGTCCGATTCGTTCCTGCATCAGTAATTCTTTGATTTTAGCGCGATGCGGTGAATAGCGATAATTAAACGTCACAATCACATTTTTACCGGTCTTTCGTTCGGTATCCAAAATGTTCTGACATTTAACTTCATCGGTTGTCAGCGGTTTTTCAGTGATGATATCACATCCCACTTCCATGCCCTTGACGATGAATTCGTCATGGGTCGAATCAACCGTTGTCACAATGATGGTATCGGGTTTTGTTTTTTCTACCATTTCCTCGAAGTTGGTAAAGGTTGGACAATTTACTCCCATATATTTTTTGCCTGTTTCGACTCTGCCAGGATTGATATCACACAAACCGACAAATTCCACTTTATCGTTATAATCCTTAATAACATGTTTTCCCCACATACTGATCCCACGAACGCCAGTACCAACCATGGCTAAACGCTTTTTTTTACTGCCAGCTTTCAGTGAAGAAAGCGGATTGATTAACAAAGTGCCAGCAGTTGCAACGCCTGCTGTTTTCAAAAATTTTCTTCTGTTTACTTTATTTATTTGGTCTTCCATTTTATCTCACCGTCCTTTATTGATTAATATTATATGATTGATAAATCTCACATTCTCTATCCAATACATCCCCCGTCAACTGGCGGGGAGACAGGGGGATGTAATTTTCACACTCCTTAGATTCAATGTGATCTCATTATTTGATGAGATAACTCGATGTCGTAATAAAAATGAGGGGTGACAGATGCCACCCCTCATTGAACTAATCAATTTTAGTTAGTGGTTATTAGAAATCAACACAAAGCGAATAGACATGGACTGCATCGAATAACGTGTCATTGGTGTCCTTATAGGCATAATCAACCCGGACCTTACCCATAGGTAAGTTAAGATAAACGCCGGCACCAAAGCACATACCCTCTGATGAGTAGTTATACTTGTATCCACCGCGCAGATAGAACATTTCCATGAATGAGTATTCCAGTCCAAAATTCATGCGCTCGTCCCAATCTCGCAGATGTGAATAATCAATATTTACTCTCAAGTCCATGCCTTCTTGTTCTTTGTTTACCAACTGAAATGCACTTGCCGTGATACCGAAACTGAATGTTAAAGGAATATCGTAGGAATCCTGTTCATACTCGACTTCTTGACCAAAATTCCTGAAACTCATGGCTAATGTTAAATCCCGGAATCCAGTGTTGTAAATGGTACCAACATCAAATGCGAAAATCGTTTTATTGGCATCATGTTCTTCCTGCACCCAACCCTCAGGAGTATTGAAAGCGATTCGAGTTTTTACATCGCCACTTAACAAATCCTGATGGGCAATTTTTACCTGACCACCGATGGCAAATTGTGAAGAGATCCGGCGAGCATAGCCTAATCCAACTACAAATTCAGAAGGCTCTATATTTCCGATGTCGTTATATCCTTGTTCATTAAATGAGGTAATTTCCGTGGCTTTAATTGGATCGCCATAATTAAAATACATGACACTTAAACCAAAGGCGCCAAGGTCACCTAAATTTATCGCAAAAGCACCAGATTGAATTTTGGTATCCAACAGCCAATCCATATTGCCGAGCAATACCGATCGATTTTCCACGAACACGATGCCCGCAGGATTGTAAAACAAAGCTGACGCATCGCTTGCATTGGCAATGCCAGCATCTCCCATAGCCATCATTCGGGCACCTGCTCCGAATTTTAAAAACGGCATCGATGCTTGTCCTGAACGCTTCCAACCCTTTAAATCATCAATCCTCTTTGGTCCTGAAAGTTCGTCTTGAGCCAAAGCCGGCACAACCTGGATTAGAAGCACTGTTAGAACAAGAAAAAGTATGATAAAATTTTTCATTGTTCGTCTCCTATTAAATTCAATTTCTAATGTATATTCTTTAATCATGCTTGTAGATGATGATTAACGAATAATGATTATTTTACCGGTCCCAACCTGACCTTTCAGCGGACCACCTCTGACTTCAATGGTATAAAAATATACACCTGAGGCTGGATATACATTATCATCTGTTAAAACTGGTGCCCACTTTTCGTCTCCACTGCCTGAGGTATGTTCCAATGTCTTAATTAAATCTCCAGTAGAGGTGTAAACTTTAATTGTACATGCAGCGGGAAGGTTAACAAATAACATTGTATTTTGTTCTTTATTTCCGCCATCATAATTGAAGCCAGTGGAATTGTGTGGAACGGGTTGGAATTCACTTCCGACTTTATAAGTATTACCTTTGACGTTTATCGGGTTGGGAACAACACGTACCTTGTCCTGCCAACCAGCTGTTTCTTCTGGAGCTCTAAAAGGCACAACTTCTCTCTGTGCCCTGTTGAAGAAGTGAGAGCTTTCCAGATCGCCTTCGACAGCGGTAACGTAATAAAAATAATTCTGACCGCGCGCGAGTCTCTGATCGACAAAAGATGTTTCCGTGGTCTCGAGAAGCAGTTCATAGATACGACCATTATCAATGCCGCCGATTGCGCGATAGACTCGATATTTATCTGCACCATCTACGGGATCCCATTCTATAGATGCTTCTTTCGGACCTGAGGTCATCTCCAAATTATTGGGTGGATCGGGTAGATAAGGTGCCCGAAGGTTATCTTCAAGATACAACTGCCGGGCTAAATCAAATTTGGCAAACAAATCATCGCGACCTGTTTCGTAGATCTCCTTCTTCGCCTCAGCTAAGGTAATCTCTCCTTTTTTGACCTTATCACCCAGTTCAATCGCCCGCACTTCTGAAATCGATCCCACAGCAAAGCAAAGTACGATCTTGATAGAATCGTTGGGTGCTAAATTATAAGGTCCGACTCCAAAGACTGGTTCATAATGGGGCTGAGAAAGCGGTACAGTTTGATAGGGATTATCTGAAAAACCATCTTGATACATCGCTTTGCCATCTTCGCCTGTTATCCAATTCCAGGCTTCCTCCATGGGATCACCTTGAACTGGTGACTTCAAATCTTTATATTCTATGTATCGAAAAGTAGCAGGTTGATTTGGATTATCATTAGCACCTGCATTTTCTGGACCATCCGAAATATATATGAAAGCAATTCCGCATACTTCAGGTGCAGTAAACTCACCGGTTGGAATATCAGCCTGACCTGTGCCGATAGGTCCACCGCGCGGATCAAATTGGTCATCGCCTGGAATATCATTAGCATCACCGTCCCAGGTCCAATAATAGCGTTTTTCAGGGTCATAGTCTAACAGCCAATCAACTTCGCCATTGTAACGTTCGGTGGTACCAAAATCAGTCCAGTCGTAAGCATCTCCAAGGTTGTGCTTAACGCCGAGCCAGAAGTCTGTCAGGTTCTGTCCCGGTTTTTCAAGACCATCCAGATCATAGTTGCAATCACCAGTATTGGTTATCGAGACTTCACATATCATGATCGCATCATAATCCGGATGAGTCCAGGCATAACGTCTTTCATGAAAGCTCACTCCCATGGGATCAGTCCAGAATGCTTCTAACATGCCATCAGGTACCAGGTTCGGATCAACAGTAAATTGATTGCCATCAGGATCAAAAGCAACCGGAAATTGGGTAATCCCATCTACAATAATAGACGGCATATCAACACGTCGAACATGCCTGGGTGACTTCCAACCGGGAAATGGTGTATTGATCAATGAATTAAGGGTTACAGGGCCATTATCATTAACAAAAATAGAGTATAATTGGCCCTCTGCAGAGGTCGCATATACAGCTTCAGCTCCGTCAGGTCCCCAATTGCCAGTAGCAGGTGCTTGCCAATTTCTAGACGCTATCCAATAGCTGCTTTGACCATGCAATGCTTTGCCATGACCATCGTGCTCTCCTTCACCAAGTACGTCCACACCGTGATATCCGATATCATTTGCTAGATCAGGATATGACTTCCAATTGTACCATATTCCTGGGCCATATTGACCACGTGATAAGACATCTGACATCCATGTGGCGCCCTGTCCGTCAAGTGTAAAGTTAAATCGACCGACTGTCAACCGCAACACCTTTTGTGCGTGGAGAGATTCACACAGAAAGACAAAGACGGCTAACGTTATAAAATAATATATAAGCTTTTTCACAGCTTAGCCCTCCAAATTTAATGATTAGAAATATAACCGCAGACCAAACCAATAATCGCGCGGTGCATCCCAGAGATAATAGAGACGCTGTGGCATTTTGTTAGGATCGTCGACTTCATCACCGAATTTTTTATCTTCTTCGTCGAGAACCTCATAATAGGCGAGTTCTTTTTCGGTTGTTTCGCCTCGATCCTGTCGCGCAATAAGTCTGCTAAATCTGGGTCTTTCATTCCTCCATTCCATATATGGATTTAAGTTCTTCACATTAAACAGGTTGGTTATTTCTAAGAAGGCACCTGCGCTGACACCCGCCAAAGTGAAGCGTTTTTCAAGATGGAGGTTCGTCCGGTGATAGTCTTTCGCTCGCACGTTATAAACGCCTTCAAGTTTTTCTAATCCATCGGGATTCCATTGGATGGATCTACCTTGATAAAATCTGTGCAGCAGTGTTAAATCCCACCAGCCTAATAGCTTGGCTCCGGCAACTTCAGGACCGGGACCCCAATCTTGCGGTGAATGTAAGGCAATATTCAATCTCGCCAGCCATCTGCCAGGTCTACGCGTATTGGCAAATCTGTCATCCACAATGATCAGATTATCTGTCAATGTTGGATCATCAAGGTATTGCTGATCTTCTGTATGATAAATCGCTTCCCATCCATATCTCGAAAGTATTTCAGTCCGATATTCAACATTGACGAATCCGGTGAGATAGGTACCATACTTTTTTTCCAATCTCAGTTCAAAGCCTTTAATATCACGACCGCGGGCATTTATAGAATAATCGTAATCACCACCTTCACGAGCGTTGACTTCCATACCGCTTTCTAAATCATTCGATATGTCTTTATAATATCCACTGATGTTAGCGATATAATCACCGTAAATACGCTGCTCCCAACCAGCCTCAAATTGGATCGTCTTAATCAACTGGAGCCAGGGATTTCCCATTTCCTCGACCGGTTCATCCACACCAAGCTGGAAACGATATAGATGATCGTTCGTCGGTGTGTCATAAAAATGTCCATAGTTGAAGAATATTTTGCTTTCCGCTCCCACGGGATGAGCGATACCGAACCGTGGGCTCAAACGAACTTGTATGGGGGGATGGGTATTGATATCAAGACCGTAATAGTTGGTATAACCGCTTTCATCAGGATTGTCACCATAGCGTTGATAATGCGTATCCCAATATGAAGCATCTCTGGGGTAAAAAAGATCATTCCGATCGAACCAATCTTTGTTGGATTTATGAAAATCCAATCGCAGACCTAAATTTAGAATCATCCCACCATATTCCATTCGATCCTGTACATAAGCACCACCCGACCAAGGAAAGACATGGACATTATGCCAGTTAGCCTGGTCGCCAGTCGACCCATCATCTTCGGTTCCTTTCTTTCCGTCCGGTCCAAGACGATATTCTTCACTGGTATAATATTGCAGATTTTGTGTGTAACCTGTCATTTCATGAATATCTTTATAAGTAAATTCAAAACCGCCTTTTAATTGATGATGTTCAGTGATCTGACTGGTAATGTCGGCAGATACATTGAAGGTTTTGGTGAGACTGAGGTCTGTGTTTCGATCGCCCCTCAAGCCAAATTGACCTAAAATATCATTATTATCACCATGTTTGTATGCCCAGCCTTTCGGTGATTCATCCAGCCAAACGGGACCAACCTGGTACACATCGCCAAGATTTCTTATACGAAAGTTACCAACCTGGCGATACTTGAAATTGCCGTTTGTGAGTTTGACTTCGTAAAATGTACTTGGACTTAAGGTATGGGTCCAGGTCAGATTCAATATGGTAGTCCAAATATCCTTTGGTACAGCATTGCCATCCAAACGATAAACATTATTATTATCTCTCCATATATGACCCGCACCGACTGGTCTGGCACCTTCCAATCTGCTTCTAGGCTCCGGATCACCCTGTTCAAAAGATGTCTGGTCATTATAAAGACCGTTAAAAGTTAATCTCATATCCTGATTGATACTGTAAATGAGTTTTGCCTGAGTCGTATTATAAGCGTAGACTCCTCCTCCGGGAGTGAAAAATGGATACATGGAGTTTTCGCGCAGATGGGAGAGAACAAAGCCTACTTTTCCGCCGGTGAAAGGAACTGGACCGCCGAAAGTAAGATCTCCGACCCAGTCTCCGCGGTAGCCATACCAGTTGAACGGTTTTTCATGTGTTGGAGGACTACTATACAACTGATCGACGGTTCCAAATTTGATGCCGTTATACAACACATTACCATCCTGATCTTCGGAACGGTGTTGCCAACGCATCACTTCGTAGGCTTGACGCGGGGTAAGCGTTTCGCCGTGGAATGTATTATTGGCTGCCCAACTGTTCCAGCCTTCAAAATCGGCTTTTCCATCACCGTCTTTATCTGGAGCGGGTTGTCCATCGTTCCAGTCGTAACGACCGTATTCCCACCAATTATCGTCTGAAAAAATATACGGACCGAAATGCTTCAATCCGGGGTAATCAGAATCATCTCCACCCCAGAGTGGACTGTATCGAGTTTCAACGTTGAAAAAGTATTTATCCTTTGGATTTTTGTTCACAACGTTTACGATACCGGCGCGGGCGTTACCATATTCTGCATTGAACGCTCCTGTCAACAACTGTACTTCCTGAACGGCTGTTTTGCTGACCAGATCAAAACCCTGGTCCATACGCTCATTGCGCATGCTCACACCATCGACGAAGTAGCCAATTTCTCTGGCATCACTTCCTCTAATGGTGAGACCAAATCGGTCCTGATCAATACCAGCCTGGGTCTCCAAAACGTCATTCAGTCGAAATGTTGCAGGAACTGCCTCAATGGCTTCAATACTCATGTTGGTTTGGGTGTAGGAAACGTCCATACGAACCACCTCGCGCTCTGCTACGACAGTCACTTCCGCACCTTCAATGACAGTAGGTTTTAAAGAAAAATCGACTGTCGTTGTACGATCAATTCGAACAACGACATCACTTTGCGTAACCGCTTCGTACCCCATCATCGTAGCTTTCACCCGGTAAGTACCGGGCGGAATATTGATGATGAAGTAGGCTCCGTCTGTAGTAGACGCAGCTCCCATTGTAGTCCCTTCGATTATCACATTCGCTCCCGGTAGGGGTTCTTCGTTCTCTGCGTCCTTAACCACACCAGCAATTTTACCGGTGGTACCAGCAAACACCAAGAGCGGCGTACTGAGACACAGCAGTAGGACTAAAATGGGTCGAAAACCAAATTTGTGTAACATTGATTCTCCTCCTCCATTTTGTGATGAGGTTAAAAAAAATCAATTGGTTAGAAATTAGTTGTAAAAAGAGACGAAACGGCTTTTTCTTAGCATCACCTCCATTCTTTTATTTTCAAATTCTCATGACTTAATAAATATTAAAATCTCACCTCCTTTCAATGATTTTTTCTTTTATCATAGCTTCTGAATTTTAAATGAAGTTAACCTTTTATAAAATCACTCTTTCGTTAACCTTAAATTTATAATCCCCATTTCTTGTCTCAATTTCAATTTCATAAAAGATGCTTCCACCCTGATACTGCTTCCACACTTCTGACGATTCAATCTCTTGACGATTGATTCTGTTTTGAATGTGATTTATAATGGCATCTGGTAGCTCGCTTAAATCTAATTCTTCTCTTTTTTCCACCAATTGTCCCTTTTGATTAATGAACAACTTAACTTCCTTATTACCATCGGGTTTGACTGTGACTTCATAGACGGCATCCTCACTTTTCCCTTCAAGTTCGATATCCTCGATTGGAATGTTACCGATCTCATGGAGAATCGTATTGCGAACAGTGCGACGCATATTAATCATAACTTCAAGTTCTGCAGCAACTTTCCGAATTTCCGCTGCAGATGCTGGCGGAAAATCTACGATGTAGGGACTTTTCTCACTCACATCCGCTTCTCGATATAAGGCATTCACTGCTCTTCTCACACGCTCTTTTAGTCCGACTACTTGATGACCCTCTGCAGTTATTTTATATCCGAAAAAAGCTTCAGCATGGAGCTTCCAGATTAATGCGGTACGATGCAGCAGTGCTAATCGCCAGTACAAATCATCATATTGTTCACTGGTAAGAAAGGGCTTTACCTGGTGCAAATATTGAAGTGCTTCTTCTGAAAGAGCAATGGCAGTATCTTTTTCCGCTAAAATCGTCTCCAAAAGTATTGGATCGGGATGTTTAAGACGCTCTTCCATTTGCTGATAGTGACACTGCTCCACTATCCATTTCGCTATTGTTCGTGAGGAAATATGGCTCTCAGCATAACCAAAACTGGGAAGCTGGGAATGATTCGTGATCCAGAATTTGTGGACAAAGAAACTTTTATTCACGATTTCAAAAGAGGGGCGAAGCGCAAGTTCCACCTGTTTCGCTGCTTTTTCACCATAATGTAACGCTGTCCATTCTTCCCAAATATCTTTGGCAATAACTTTTTCATCTTCTGTGAGTCGATAAAGTGTGTAAATGTTGATTTCATTGGGTGTGAAAAGGGCATCATAGCCACCATGATCCAGCCGAGCATTGTATCCAACTACACCAGGTTGTTTTAAATCATAACGCCAGCGATATTCAAAATATTCGGGGCTGGCATAAGGAATACGATTCTTGCCCGTAAATTCGGATGAGCAGTCAAATTCTACAATTAGTTTTCGATCAGGGAATTTTCCAATCATAGGATTATGCGGATAAAAAGGCTGCCAGTCATGGGGAACTGCCTTTGATTGTAACATGACTCGTTTAGAGACTTTTTGTAATCCCTGACGGAACCATTTCATTTCTTGAGGTTCATAGAGGAACGAACGCACAACAAAATCTTTTTTATACTTCTGGCATAGATCGTTAATCGTATTTATCATCTTTGCAAATCTTTCAGGCATTGGTAATTTTGAGATAACTTCCTTTTCCTTAAAAATCTTATATTCCGTTTCATGAAAGGTTAATATGATTCCGTCAAACTCTGGATAATCATTGAATAATTTCTCATATTTCCTTTTTAACCAATCCCAAAAACCTTTTTTATCCATTTGAACAACATTTTTTTCAAAATATTTCGTTGGCACATCAAATTCCAGTTCATGAATCCAAATCCACACTTTTAAATTTAATGCATGAGCTTCATTGGCTAATTTTCGCAACTGATTTCCTCGAGTTGAACCATCGTACAATTGAGAGACTTCTCCGATCATACCATGTGAAAATACAACCGTGTTAATATTATAATCCGATGCCCTTTTCATGGCTTTTAAAACATACGCCATATCCAGCTCATGAAATTGCCAGATTCTCAAAGATACCAATGGATCTGCAATTGATGGTTGGTAAATACCTGATAGTAAGAAAATTGCTATATACTTGATAGCTTGTTTTAACATAGTAATTCTTGAAGAAGATTTCAATAAAAAGGAATTTCTTTTCATAAGATCAATGAACTTAAGAAATAATCTTAATATCCATTTAATATGTTAGTATTTTAAATTGACTTCTTTTAGTTCCTCCCCTTTTTATGAAGAAATTAGAAGGGATTATATAATAGTGTATTTATTTATCAATATTTATTGCGGGGATACTAATCTTTTATATATTATTTTTTTGTAAAAGATCAAGTTATTAACAGTTGTTAACATGTCAAAAACATTTCTATTGCTTTTAAAAATAAAATTATTTATATTTACTGGAAAATAATTTCATGTAAATTTTTTATACCTAAAAAATTATGATTGACAAATCGACTGCTGAAAAAATTTTAAAAAAAATTTTATCGAGTCAACATTTTTCTGGCGAATCTGACCAAAAATTTTTAAAGTATCTTGTTAATGCCGCATTAAAAGATGAAACACCCAAAGAAACAACCATCGCCTTTGAAGTATTTGAAAGAGGTGCTGACTTCAATCCCGCTCAAGATTCCATTGTTCGAACTCACATTTATGCTTTGAGAAAAAAATTAGAAACTTATTATCTAAGTGATGGTAAAGATGATGAAGTGAGGTTGGTAATACCCAAAGGACATTACAAAGTTGAATTTCGTATGATAGCTCAAAAAAAGATCCCCCATTTATTGCAAACCATTCCACATTACATTCTGATAGGCATTTCAATTTTTTTATTGATCGTTTCAATTTACTCCTGGCGGAAAAACATTTCACTTAGCAAGAGGATTGAAGCTCTAACTTTTATAGAAAAAGAGAATCCAATCTGGAAACACTTTTTATTATCAGAAATGCCTACTTTAATTATTATTGGAGATTATTATGTATTCCAACAATCATATCAGAAACTGGGCAGAGAGCGTTTCATTCGAGATGTAGAAATTAATTCAAAGGAAGATTTAGTAAAATACATCGAAGTGCACCCAGAAGAAAAAGATAGAATCAACGAAACCAATCTTTCATATCTTGGTAAAGAAGTGCCCTGGTGTCTACAAAAACTTTTCAATATTTTTAAAGGATTTGATAAAGATAGAGTTAAAATAAAATTAGCCTCCTGTTTATTATGGGAAAATATTCATGAAAATAACATTATATTTATCGGTCATTTTAAGACGCTTCGAATCATGAGTCACTTCTTTGATAGATTGCGTTTTAAATACCAATTGTTCCCTCACAAAATATATTATTGTCCGAATCATACCGATACGCTTGAGACAATATCCCTGGAGTCTTATTATCGGCATGGATTTCATAGCGATTTTGCAGTTGTAGCAAAATTTCCAGGTGGTAATAACAATACAATTATGATCATTACCTCTTTTTCATCGTTCGGCAAAATTGAGTCCCTAAAAAAATTGACAGATTCAACTTTCCCAACCGAAATTCTCAATGGAAAATATACGAATAACAAAACATTCTCTCCATATTTCGAGATTTTATTTAGGGTATACGGAATCGAGCACTATGGATATAATACGGAAATTTTAAAATTTAATGAGGCGGATACAAATATCTTCAATAATCAATATAATATCACATCTGATTTTTCTTCTGATTATACATTTCAAGTAAATAAATGACCTTTGTAATTTATATCCAAATACCAAACCTGCAAAAATTGAAGCTGCTGCTGATCCCGCTCCCAATCCTTTTCCCATTTTCTCACCCCCCAACCTGATCCATTTGGCACGAGTACCCCAAACCTGCGCCTCGATTTCGTCAACGTTGGAGCTCAAATAACGCCCTGTACCGTATTTCTCCGTCAAGAAATCTGTCACTCGAATTGCAAATAGTCCTTCTTTAGTATCATGATTCGTGACCGTTGTGTCTTTCGCTGTTAATGTGATAATAAAATCAATTCCATAAATGAATTCAGAAGAATAAAAGATCATTTTCCGATTTTCTTCTAACAATATTTTACCATTCCCGCCAATTCAGTTCAAAACCACTGATAATATACCTTTCTCGTTACTGCACTTCATTTCAGTAATACGAACATGCCGAATCTGTGGTGGCGGTTCCTCGTTGTTACAGAATTCATTCCCATTAACCTCATCACAAGCAAACCAAATTCCATCATGATGCGGGTGATCATGACTCTCCCCCTCGATTTCAATTAAAGGAAAGAGAAACGCAACCTGATTATAGTCTTCGATTTTTCCTTTTGCTTTTAATTTTTTAACAAAACGAGCCACCTGATCATAAATCTCGTCAGGACTTTTTGCACCTGTTGATATGACGGCTGGAATTTCTTCTTGATTATGCGATTCAATTTTTTTGTTCTGTACTCGATAAAATCCTTTCCCACCGCCTTTTGACCAATCTGTTCGTTCAATAAAATCAGTATAAAATTCCACGATTTTTTTCTTTGAACGATAATTGATGTTCAGGTCTATTCGCCTGGGCCGAACCTGTAAATATTTTTCACATCGATCTTCAAACTTAACCAGGTTTTCAACCGTTGCCCCTCGAAACCGATAGAGCGCCTGATCATCATCGCCAACGACACAAATATTCTTAAATTTCTTTGCTAATTCAAAGAACAATTTCTCTTGAATCGGGTTGGTATCCTGGTACTCATCAACGATAATATGTTTGTACACACCCTGACAATTTGAAAAAGCACAAATTGCATTATAAGCTTCCTGTTGCAGCAACGAAAAATCGACCGAGCTGATCCCATTTTCTGAATTCTGTAACGAATATTTATAATAGGCATGCATCATCAATAATGCTTCCCGTGTTTCATCGTTGGGATTCACCATCCCAGGCGTGACACATTCTTCAGAGAATCTATTGAATAGCTTTATAACATTCAACGCAGCAATATGTCTTGAATAATGGTTATTTCCTGACAAGTAGCCATTAATAGCTCTCTGCGCAGTTTCCTCATCATCATGCCCACCAGCCTTTAGGAGATCAATCCAGAAACCTCGATTATAGATTTTGAAATATTGGGATAGCTCGTCCATTAAAATGGGAGCTTTTCGTCGTGATGAATGAGGCGCAA
>JABAOC010004143.1_pt2 | contig 25480 bp, 24 predicted proteins | sample 7062161 | NCBI WGS metagenome assembly JABAOC01 (sample SAMN14538625, study PRJNA623070) | marine sediment metagenome | biome: marine biome [ENVO:00000428]; feature: marine pelagic biome [ENVO:01000023]; material: deep marine sediment [ENVO:00002113] | place: India: Gulf of Khambhat ... | reverse complement strand
GGGTGGCAGCCTCAAGGCCGAAGGCCTTGGGGATGGCTGTGGATCCCGCGTGCCTGTGGCGCGCGCCGGACACAGACCCTGCCGCCATCCCCACGCTGCGCGTGAGGCTGCCACCCGAGCCGGCGCTCAACGCGTGCACGCAGCGCCGCACAAGGAATACCGCAATGGCGGCACAGACCCCACAAAGTTCAGTCGCACACCGGATGCCCGCGACACAGCAAGCCATCGCCAAGACCTTCGGCCTTGACGATGCCACCCGACATTCACGGCCTGCTGCCACGCGGAGACGTGAGACTTTTTATATTGGAATCGGCATGAGTCCCTGACACATCGCGTGCACCTCCAGGAAGCCAATGGTGTGTGTCCGAGGTACTCCCGTGGGACATGCCCACATTTTCGCGATTTTTTTCTCGCAAATGGCTTGTGGCTCGCTATAATGACACGCAGTAAGGCGGGTCAGGAATTATTATCATAGCTGTCTGCCATCATACGTAACCGGTCATATCATAACACCCCCGCCTTCGAAGTGAGCCGGGTTTCGGTATTGGGAGAGAGCTTTATCTGAGTCAATCCCGATGTCAGCCGTCTGCGATTGCGGTGCGCCCCCGGTTTGTTCCTGCCGTGAAACAGCGCAGGGACTTCCAGGGCCGGGAAGCACGCTCTCACGAAGCAGGCAGGGACACGGCGCGTATCCTGTCATCATAAGGTCATCTATGACCGGAGGGCACAGAAATGACATCGCTCAGGGGTCAGCAAGGGTGGGGGCCGAATCGAGTCTGGGTTTTTGCCATCCTCCTGGGGTCCTGCGCGGGGGCGCAGGCCGGCGGCTTCGCCGGGGGCACAGGCCAGTGGGACGACCCTTATCGGATCGCCACTGCTGAGCAACTTGTCTCCCTTGGCGCCGACCCGAACCTGCTGGACAAGCACTTCGTGCTGGTGGCGGATATCGACCTGAAGGCGGGCCTTTCGGGGGGCAAGGTGTTCGAGCGGGCTGTGATAGCAGTTGCCCCAGTACCCATGGGCCGTGGGTCACGGCTGGCACGGCCGTTCACAGGCTCATTCGATGGCTCAAACCGTACCATCGCAAACCTCACGATTCGCACTCAAGGCGCGGCGCGCAACGTGGGGCTGTTCGAATCGATCTCTTCCACCGGCAAGATCACCAATCTGCTGCTGGAAAACGCGAACGTACAATGCGGCTCCAGTTGGTCGGTGGGTGCTCTGGCCGGGAGCAATCAGGGGACGATTGCCAACTGCCGGGTGAGCGGCAGCGTATCCGGGGGATACTAGGCCGGTGGCCTGGCGGGATACAACGGTGGCACGATTCGAGGATGCAGTGTCGATTGCCAGGTCGCCGGACAGTCGAGTATTGGCGGTCTCGTGGGAGAGCACTCCGCCGGGCTGATCGAGTGCTGCATGGCACAGGGGACGGTAACCGGATCAAGCACGTGGGGCATGCATGTGGGAGGTCTTGTTGGCAGCTCGAATGGAACGGTCGCAAACTGCTGTGCGGCGGGTTTTGTTGCGGGGGGAGGCGGCGTGGGAGGGCTGCTGGGGTACAGCGGCGGTCCCGTCCTGTGCTGCTACGCCTCCGGGCCGGTGATTGGTATCTGGGACTTGACCACCACCGGCGGCCTGGTGGGCAGGACCTGGAAGGCCAATCTCATCGAGGCATGCTATTTTCTGCCCAGTCAGGGCGACCTGTCCTGGGACAACGGTCTGGGCACTCCCTTGACAGATGAACAGATGCGCGAACGGGCCAGCTTCGCAGGATGGGATTTTCGAGGTCAACTGACGGACGGATTGGCCGAGGTGTGGATGATGCCCGCCGAGGGCGGCTATCCGGTCCTGAGTCTGCTCAGTGGCTATGAGCCTCCGCGTCCGCCGGGAAGCGGGACAGCAGGCGACCCGTACCAGATCGGTCGGCTGGAGGACCTCCCGGCGCTGATTTGGGCTCCTGACCTGCATTACCGTCTGACAGCGGATATTGACCTGGCGGGACTGTCATTCACCACTGCTGTTGTCCCCATGTTCACCGGCCGTCTAAAGGGTGGGGGTCACACCCTCGCAGGACTGACGGTCGTGTCGTCGAGCGACTATGTCGGTCTCTTCGGGTGCATCGGCCCGCAGGGCATAGTCTCGGGTTTGACGGTCGCCGACGTTCTCATCGTGGGAAACGTTGGATCGGTGTACAGGGGGCCCGCACGGCGGGGCGGTTCACGACTACTACGCAAGAGGGGTCATCGTGGGGATGGATGCGTGCAGGTACCTGGTCGGACTGGTCGGCTATGGAGGAGGATATGAGAGATGCTACGCGGCCGTCGCGATTGCCGCGGGCCCGGGCAGCGCGTCATTGGGTGGAATTGCGGGCAATGACACCAGCGACCCCGACCATTGTTACCCCTCGGGTTATGAGCCGCTTGGCTGCGTCTGGGACAAAGAAGTGGCACACCAGGCGCGCGGCGCCTGTGGTCAGACGACGGCTGCCATGTACGACCTGCATACTTATCTCGATCGCCAATGGGATTTTGAAAATGTCTGGATGATTTGCGAGGGGAAGGATTATCCGCGACTGAGATGGGAACAGCGAAGCTGCGACAACTGATGACGAATGACAGGCGAGAAGTGATGGACGGACAGCGGAACACTTTGGGAGGTGTAATGCCATGAAGACGACACGAGGTCACAGGACTATGTGGGCCGGACTTGGAATGGCTCTGGTGGCTTGTGTATTCGGTGGAGCGGTGGGTCTCGACGCGACGGCCGGGGCGCAAAGCAACACGAGTCCCTTGCAGGTCAACGTAATGGCGGTAGTGCCCAAGCAGGCCCATGCGAGGTCACAGATAAGCGTCCCCATCACGGCGGTAGGTGCGGAATCCATGCCTGTGTCCGTGCCCGTGGCGGTCCTGTTCGGTGGCCCGGACCAGGTATTGACGTGCGTAGCATACGGGCTGACCGACAGCGTGGGCCGCTACGACGCCCGTTTCAAGATTCCCGCGTGAGCCGGCCGTTGACGGCCGCCGGCGTCAGGTCCAGGACCTGCGAGATCTTGGCCTGCGAGAAACCGTCGAAGCAGCGCATCACGATCAACTCTCTCTCAGCCTCCGGCAGCTTCCAGACGGCCCGCCGAACCGCATCCCACTGTTCTTCCCGCTCCATGTGGCGCAGGGGCTCGACCTGCCGTGGCGAGGGCGTCCCGCCCTTGCGTCGCGAGGCCATCTTGGCCTCGCTCGTCCGCGCCACGACTCCTGCCTCGCCCGGAGTGCAAGGGCAAGATGCCCTCGCCACGGCGGCTGGACTGCACGTCGTGGCCGTCCGGGCCCGGGTTCGCAGCATCTGCTTCGTGACGTTCCGGCAGATGCCGCCGAGCCAGGCCCCGAACTTGGCCCGGTCCCGTAACGACCGCAGGTCCCGGCAGGCGATCGCGAACACTTCTTGAGCCGCGTTTTCCGCCGCATGCTTGTCGCCCAACTGGGCGTACGCCAGGGCCACAATGGGATTGTGATAGCGCTGGTAAAGAGCGCCGAAGCTTTCCAGCCGGCCGTGCTGGGCCGCCTCGACCAAAGTCGCATCTGAATGTTCCAGAGACTCGATTCTCATTTGTCAAACCTGCTGCTGTTCACCGGTGTGCTGATATCAGCTTCAGCGTTCGTAGATATGTGTACCGGCCCGCCCAAAACGAGCGCGAAAAACTCGAAAAAAATCCTGTCCAGCGAATTACACCTCTCGCCGGCAGGCCCGGAGATCGCTCTGTCTCGCACGATGGGCCCGCCGCCTTGGGGGATGGAATACTGGAATCGTGTGGCCGTGGAAACAATGAGTCGCACGGAATCAGGCCTCCGGCCAAGGCCCCAAGACCGCAAGGAAGTCATCAATAATCACCACAAAGGCCGCCAAGGAAATCAGGCAAGTGCTTGACAATGTCTTAGGATTATGGTACAAGATCATGCCATACAACGGTCGTGTGGATTTTTGCCTGTGCTCGGTCAGAGGTGGAGATCTATTATGTGGCCGTATGGGGGTAGATGGTTTCAGAGGGTGGTCGCTTTGTACTTTCACTGCTGCGGTGCAAGCCCGCATGCCAATGAGCGAGGTCCACCCTGTGCGCGCCAGCTCTTGTCTCGGGGCGAATATACGGAGCGATGTTTTCACGATAGGCCCGCCAGAGCTTGCGAACACCGTGATTCCACTGGAGGCGGGTTGGGCGCACTCCTCAAGGCGGCCCATAGCACGAGACAATTATGGACAAGACGAGGTAGGGTCTAAGGCCTCGAGAATACGCAGTGAACATCGCACACGGCGGCATCACGCACCCGGAGAAGGCTATTGATTCTGGATTTCCCAAGTGACACTTGTGTTGGCATCTAATGGGGTGACGATTTAGGGGGGCAGTACGAATGAAAATGGACCTCAAGCCACTAAAATCGGAAGAATCCAATGAGTGAGGCACGCAGGGAAGCGGAGCGGTAACGTGGCCGGCGCCGCCGAGTGGCGTGGGGTACTGGAGCCGGTGGTGGTTCGTTACCGCGACCTGGACATCCGCAACTACTTCCGAGGCCGTGCGGCGTTCGCCATCCCGGAGATGTACTTGTTCCTCGAAGGCGAGACCTGAAGGTATACAATTCGGCTGAAGTCAAATGCCGTGCTGGAGCGGTGGATCGCGCACTTGATGACCCGTCCGCCGAGGCGCCCAGCCGAAAAGCCTGTCGTGCGTTATTACCACCTCCTCTGTTGGGCCGCCAGTTGGCGGAGGGGCCGCCGTGTCGTGGCCGAGGTCGAAGGGGAAATGTCAGCGACGTAAAGGGGGTTGTCGCGCAGAATGGATCTGCTCTCACCGGGTGACAGGTTGAATTCCCACGACGGCCGGGACAATTTCAAAATGATTGGGGGGTCATTATGAAGAAAACGCTATGAAGAAGAGTATAAGACATCGGTGCTCAAGGACAGGGGGAACTTCGGGAAGCAGGTGCTGGCTTTGGGCTAATGCAAATGTGCAGCAGTTCTAATGAGAGGATTCGAAAATGGGATCTGTAAGAAGAATATGTCTGGCAATTGGTGTTCTAACAGTTATCAACGTTGGAGCAAATGGGCTTTTCGCGGCGACCCCGCCGGAGCCGACCTACGGAACCGCGGTGGTCGATGGCGACACATCTGAGTGAAATCTCACCAACGACTTCTTCGCCTATATGTACCGGGCTGGCAACGAGACGAAGCCCATTGAATCGGCCGCCTATCTGCGGTATGACTGTAACACACGTACCGTCTATGTGCTTGTCCTGACCTTGGGTGTACCGGGGCTCGATGGGCCAACCTACGCGCCTGCCGCGTGGGCGGCGATCAATACGGCGAGCAACAAGCGCTACACCGGCAACTCCGGCAACGACGGAATCCCGCCGGACTTCGAGTGGGTGGGTTCCAAGTACGACGGGGACCCGCAGCACGTGCAGGGTTACGAGGCGTCTTTTCAGCTTAGCCCTGGCAGCTATAAGATCATCGTGCACATAGAGGTATTCGACTCCGGAGCCCCCCAGACATCGGCGACTGCCGGATTTCCAGGGACTGGGATCGACTTATGGTTGGACTGTACGAACGTAACGGCGCCCGCCATCCAAGTTAACAAGCTCGTATCAGTTGACGGCATGGCGACTTGGTTGGACGCCCAGACGTCTCCCGGGCCGACTGTCTATCAGGGAAACGACGTGTTCTTCAAGTTTATCGTGACCAACACCGGCAATGTGGACCTGAGCAACGTCACACTCACGGACCCCACGTATGACGTATACTACCCCGTCGGGTCACTGGCGGCCGGAAGTCCACCGGTTGAGTATGTGATCGGGCCGTATTTGGCTGGCCTGGGGCCGTATACCAACACTGCGACGGCCACAGGCTACCATGATGGGAATCCCTACAGTGACACGGATGTTGCGAACTACTATGGGGCAAAGAAGCCTGATCCGCAGATCTCCTTGATAAAATACACAAACGGGGACGATGCAATTGATGCGCCTGGCCCCCAACTCTTCGCGGGCGATCCGGTGACATGGACTTATGTGGTCACCAACACCGGCAATGTGGATCTGACCGATGTGATCGTGACAGATGACATGCTGGGCGAGATCGGTACCATTCCTTTGCTGCTGGTGGGTGCAACCGAAACGTATGAAGCAACCGGGACGGCTACCGCCGGTCAATATGGGAACACAGCTATTGCGGCTTGTTACTACAATAAAAAAGCGGTTACGGCCACGGCCGTGAGTCATTACTACGGGACAGAACCGCTACCGGGCATCGACGTCGTCAAGTTGACCCAGGGCTTCGACTGGGCCCATGAGCCGCCCGGACCCTATGTTCTTGTGGGTGACCCGGTGACCTGGACGTACATTGTGACAAATACCGGCAATGTGCCATTGACAAATGTCACGGTAGTGGACGACATGGTTGGATTGATACCATGCACGATTCCTAATCCGCTGCCTGCCGGACAGTCTTATGTTTGTGAAACAACCGGGGCGGCAACTTTGGGTCAATACAACAACACCGCTACGGCCACCGGTTACTACAAGGGGGCACCGGTTTCTGATGAGGATACCAGCCATTACTTTGGAGCACTCCCCAGCATCAGCGTCGTCAAATACACGAACGGTTTGGAGGCAAACACCGAGCCCGGCCCCTATATTCTCGTGGGCGACAAGGTGACTTGGACATATCTAGTAACGAACACTGGAAATGCGGATTTGACCAACGTGACGGTGACTGACGACATGCTTGGTACTACGGTCTGCACAATTGCGTCGCTCCCTGCAGGCACTTCAGAGACTTGCACGGCGACTGGCACGGCTTCGGCGGGCCAGTATACGAACACGGCTACGGTCACCGGGACACCGCCGGGTGGACTGGCAGACGTCACTGCCACCGATGAAAGCCATTACTTTGGAGCACAGCCCAGCATCACCGTCAAGAAGTCCACGAATGGTGAGGATGCAGACGCCGCGCCCGGTCCGTATATTCTTGTAGGCAATCCGATTACATGGACTTACGTGGTCACTAACACCGGTAATGTGGACCTGACCGGCGTGACGGTGACTGATGACAAACTGGGTAAGGTGGTCTGCGCCATTGCGTTGCTCCCGACGAGCGCCTCAGAAACCTGTACGGCGGACGGCACGGCTTTGGTGGGAGAGTATGAGAACACGGCTACAGCCACCGGGACGCCGCCGGGAGGGCTGTCGGCTGTCACGGCTACGGATTTGAGCCATTACTTCGGAGCCGCTCCGTCCATAGGTCTGGTCAAGTATGTCTCTGTCGATGGCGGGAAGAACTGGCTTGATGCAAACACCTCACCGTGGCCCCAGGTCCTGACGGGTGGACAGGTCTTCTACAAGTATGTGGTTACCAACACGGGAAACGTCACCCTGGAGAACATCACGCTCACCGATCCCGCCGGCGGTTGCCCGATCCCGGCGACCCTGGCGCCGGGGCAGTCCTCCGAGTGCCAGTACGGTCCGCTGACCGTGGCTTACGGACTCAATGCCAACACCGCAACAGCGGCAGGCAGTTTCGGAGGTAACACTTATACACATACTGATTCTGCCAGCTACTTCGGAACCTTGTGCAGCTACACACAGGGCGGCTACGCCGGTGGTGGGCGACCCGGACAAATCCTGAGCAGTTACTTCACTAGCGCTTTCCCGTCGGGTCTGCAAGTAGGTAGTTACTTTCCGGGCAACGGCACGACGTTCCCCAACGGATACCTCTGGCAACCCAATAGCACAGGGCTGAAGAACCTGAAGACCTACCTTGCAGGTGGAGGCACAAGTGGCTATATCAGGTCGGACCAGCTAAACCCGACAAAAGACCCGACAAGCGGAGGCGGAGGCACGCTTGCCAAGCAGGCGGTCACACTCGCGCTGAATATCGCCTTCAGTGGCTCCAATCCTTCGATGCCAGGCGGTTACGGCAGTCTTTACTACTGCAGTTCGGGAGATTCACTAAGCGGGCAGACTCTCTCCGAGATACTGGTTAGGGTCAACGATGCTCTTGCAAATGGTGCAACCTCCTTGCCCAGCAACCACACATACGCCTCGTTGAACACTTTGCTTAATGATCTCAACCGTGCGTTTGACAACGGTACGGCCACAGAATGGGCCCAAGCACACCTGTTTTCGGGTGCATGTCCTTAGTGGAGAGCGGTGGATATTCTCACGTTGAAATCAGATGTGCCTGGCTGTAACTTGAAGAGGCGGCTGAAACACTCCAGCCGCCTCCTTTTCATGTCCTTATGTATCTGTCAAGCGGCGACGTGTGGGATGACTACAACGGGAACGGCATCCACGACGTGTTCGAGCCGGGCACTGCCGGGGTGACCGTGGAACTGTACAAGACCGGGGAACTCACGCCGACACTTGCTGATCGCCCAAATGCCACTCGCGGTAGACGGTCTGGCTTCCAGGCTTGCCGACATTCGTTGGCCATCAGGGCGGCCGGCCGGACCGCTTGGCGGATCGAATGGCCGTGGTCGAAGCCGATAAGGTTCACGCCGCAGTGCAAGAACTCGTAGGGCGATGCCGAAGCATCGACCGTCACGTTGGCGTCATTGTGGTCTCGGATCATGTTTTGAGATATAGTCTCCAAGCGGCTCGACCAGCTTCAGTGGGCTTCCATCGCATTGCGCAGGGCCCGCTCGAGTATGTTGTCATGGCCGTTTCTATCGTCGGGCACGGGAATATCCGGGGTGACTCCTCCAGGTCCATAATCCTTGCCGATAGGGGAGAGAATCCGGGGTGCCTTTCGAATCACCAGCGCCCGACCATCCTTCAGGGGCTCGATGTCTTTTCCAAAGAGCATACCCGCCGTCGGCTCTCCCACGATCACGGCGGCGGAATTGTCCCGCAAGGCCATGGCCAGGATCTCCGCACTGCTGCCCGTATTGCGGTTGACCAGTGCCAACACGCGCATCGGGAGCCTGTCGGCCGCGGCCCGGAAAGCGATGCGCCTGCCCTCTCGAAACTCGAAAATCTCCAGCAGTTTGTCGTCCAGAAAGAGGTCGGCAATCGCGTTCGCCTCCTCGAGGCGACCGCCGGGATTGTCCCTCAGGTCCAGCAGGAGGGCCCGGTTCGCCGCCTGGGAATCCGCCAGCAGGCGCTCCACACGACGGGCAATCCCCGAACCTTCCAGCATGGGAACGGAGATGCGCAGGATGCCCGGCTGCAGCGTGTCGGCGCGAACCGACATCGCGCCCAAGCCGGCGCGGTGGACAAGAAACTCCCTTTCCCGGTTATCACGCCGGACCGTGAGGGCCACCGTACTGCCCACAGGGCCGGCCAATAGCTTCTTGGCTTGCACCGGGGATCGTACGCTGTTCGCGTCCGTGCCATCGACCCGCACAATCACGTCGCCGTTCCGTAATCCCGCCTCCCGCGCAGGCCCATCCGGCGCGACGTTTACCGTCGGCCAGTTCGCCACATCCAGCCCCACGAACCCTGGCTCCAGCTCAGGCTCCTTACGAGCCAGGAGCATTTCCTTGAGCTGGGCCGCCTCGTTCTTGCCTACCAGCCATGCCGGTGGCTGCGGGCCGGATAACATGCCCGCCAGGCCCGCCTCGATCAGACGGTCCCTGTCAAGCTCCTGCGGGCTCTCGGTCTGCAAATCGCGAAGGACATTCTCGAACCGCCCAGCGCGTGCGGCCGCCACGCTCAGCGACTCGCAGCGGGCCGCGGGCAATTCCTGCCCCGTCTGGCGTCGGAACTCCTCACAGACAGCGGCAACCGTTCTGGCGGCCAATATCGAGGCGTCCGGTTTGGGATAGGCCTTTGCCATCACGGCCGCGTAGGCGGAATCGATAACATTGAGACCGGAGGGTCCCGAGACATCCGGTGTCGAGGCCTCAAGAGAGTCCAGGACTCGCTGTTCGCTGCCGATAGGATAGACTTCCAACGCCCCGTCTGTAAGTGACCGCGTGCAGCCAAAACTTGCTACGGCCAAGAACGAGACAGCCACTGTCCTCTGGATATGCACCATCATTGTGAACTCCCAACCGACATTTCCCATATGACCTTCGCCCAGCATGACGCCGGTATCCTTACCTGTAGATGTACCGCCATTCCCCCCGGAAACTCAACCGTGAATTACGTCCTTGCACGGCAACCGCCGGCGGATTGAGCAAAAATCGGCATTGACTTTCAACCGAATGGCGTACCGGTAGTCCTCGGCTTCGAGCCGTTCGCACAGTTCCGGAATGGCGAAGGCCGCATCCCCCTGGAAGAACTTCGGGATCTCCTCGCTGCGGTAACGTTCGATCACGGGCTCCAGCGCAGCTTGCCAGTTGTCGGCACTGGCGACGTTGTCACATCGCAACAGCGCTCGCTCAAGATCCCCGTCTTGGTTGAACAGGAACACCGGATGATAGCACTCACATCTGAAGTGGCCGTTGTAGGCTGTGCCTTCCTGCTGACCGTAGGTCGGACTGACCGAACTGTCCATGTCGAGAATCGGCTGGCACCTCTGCCCCCATGCCATCCTCTTCTGAGAGCGTGTGCAGCGAATTCTGCCGCTGTGCCGTGGCCCGACGGCCCTTCGACAGGTACAGATCAACCAGTTGCCCTCCAATTCATCCGCTGCGAAGCAGTCCGAGGGTCTCATTTGGCAGACGCAGTCAATCCATCACTGACGCCACAATAGCCCGTACCAGGGTGGCTTGGGGAAGGACCAGGATGGATCGAGACCGAGCAACCAGATGGTCGATATCTGCCGGCGACCGAACAGGCGTCATCATCCAGGATCGGACGCGGCCGGGTGGAATCTCCGAGTAGAGATGGATCCTCGCACGCTGGACTTCCCGGGCGATTTGATAGGCTTTATGGCCGCCCATGACGAAGTCCTCCTTGATCTGACGGATGATATCGTCGGCGGTGTACGCTTCCTGCATCCAGGCTTCGAAGCGCGCGGAGCCGCTGCCTTCGTCGCAACGGGCCGTGACCAGCACGTTTCCTCCAGGTTCCACGACCTGGGTCGCCTCTTCAATCGCCTTCTGCGACTGGTACAGATCGATGTCTTTCGGATGCCCGCCCGGCGAGGCAAGCACAAGGTCCGCCCGGCGGGGCACCTGGACCGCGTACATTTCGTCGATGAAACGGCAGACCTGCCGAAACGAGAGGTCCGGGTCGCCCGCGCGAACGGCCACGAGACGATGCTCGGCGTCCAAGGCGACACTGACATTGAAGTCCACCCCCGCCAGGCGGCCGACTTCGTCGATCTCCCGCCGAACGGGGTTATCGTCGATACGTCCCGGCCCGGCACCCGGCAGGTCCATCCGCGAGTGGTTGGTCCGAATTGCCGCGGCGTCGGCCAGGCCGGGATAGACGCACTTCGCGCCGCCGCCGTAGCTGCAGAACTGGTGGTACTCCACGTCGCCGGTCGTGATCCGCAGGTCGGCCTCCAGGAACGAGCTGTTGAGCGAGATCTCCGTTCCCAGGCTTGTCGTGCCCAGCCGGGTCAGGCGGTGGGGATCGTTCGCATCATGGTTCTCGCAAGCTACCAGGCCGGACCACCGTCCCAGGGCGTGGGCCAATTCCACCTCCGTCATGGGCCTGTGCAGACCTGTCGCGATTACCACCACGACCTGCTGCGGCGTGAGGCCGCCCGCTTCGAGCTCGGCCATCACCGCGTCGAGCAGCAGCGCGTTCGGCACCGGTCGCGTGGCATCTTCGATCACGACGGCAGCCCGGCGGGCTCGGGCGGCCCTGTCGCGCAGCCGAGGCGACGAAACGGGACGTGCCAAGGCTTCGCGCAAGGCCGCGGCCGGATCGGAAACCGGTGGAAGGGTGCGCGGGAGAAAGGCCCCAATGAGCTTCTCGCTCGGGACTTCCACCGAGATCGTTTCGCGCCCATAGGGCAGTTCAATCTTGATGGGGGCCATGTTTGCTTGATCTCTCCCTAACAGGTGCTACGGCGGTGGTTCGGGTAAAGTGCCAAACTTCCCCGTGTTGCAGAACTTCGCCAATGTTCTTACCGGCGGGTCCCAGCCAGACGTCGTGACGCGTGATCACCCAGCGACGGACTTCGTCCAGGGGTTCGGCCTTCCAACCCTGCGCGTTCCAAAGTGACGGGGAGCCGAGCGATCCTCCGATTCTCGCGTTCACGATCACGTAATGTTGGACCGCCGGACAGGCCAGGACCGCCTCGTCCACGCCCGCGTCATGGGGCGCAAAGACACCCAGGACGACGGCCGGCTGGAAACGGTGCAGCGCCGCCCGGGCCGACAGGCGCAGAACCGCTGCGCCTTGCGGGGGCTCCGCATCGGTGGCCTGAAGGCGCACGCCCAAGGCAGCCAATGAGCGGGCCAACTCGCCGGAGCCGGCACAGACCTCAAGCACGGGGCCGCTCTCCGCGAACCGGCGCAGCGCCCGCGCGAGGGTGTCCACCAACTCTTGGCTGACAGCCAGGAACCGGCCCGCGTCATCGCACTCGTCGAGCCAGCCGGGGCCTTGTTCGGCAGCGATGAGACGCTCACGCCACCGAGCGAAGCAGGGCGAAGTGGGGCAAACGCAAAATCGGCCTATAACGTGGGTGACATCGTCAAGGCGGCAGGCCTTGGCGATGGTTCTGCGTATCGCAGGGTCGCCATCGCCAAGCCGCGCTTGACGATGACACCCTGCCAACGCTCCCAACGCACCCATCTTTGGGGCCTTGTGTTCGCCCTGGCAGGATAAGGGGTCTTCACCTACTTTGGGTTGGTCGCTTGTCAGTGCTGTTGGTCGCATCTCACACGCTCGGTCCGCAGCGGTTGATGGCAAAGGCGTTGAATTCGTTGAGTGCCTCGGCCTTGGTCATCTTGCCGTCGCAGAGTTCGAGGACTTCATTGAACAGCCGCTCGCCGGCCTCGTCCAGCGACGTGCCTTCGAACATGTCGGAGACATCGACTTCCATCGTCTCGTGCATTTTCTCCCAGGACTCCCGGTTGCCGGTCACGCGCATGGTGATCATCAGCGGATGATTGATGGTGTGGCCGCCGCCGGTGGAGAAGCTCATCACCTGGCTGCCGGCCGCGGCGATGCCGGTGATCGATTCGCCGCCGTGGCCCGGTGTATCCATGATCCACAGACCCGGCTCGTCGCCGATCCTCTCGGCATACTCCAGCGCGCCGACAATCGGCTTGGCGCCCCACTTTTGCATGGCGCCGAGGGCCTTTTCTTCGATGGTGGACAGACCGCCGGCGATGTTGTCCCCGGTCGGTTGGCTGCCGCGCAGATCGACGCCGCAGGCGAGAATGCGCTTCTCCATCGCCTGGATGAAACCAAGGATCTTTTCCGCAATCTCCGGCGTCTTGGCCTTCTGGCGAATGAGCGTTTCGCCGCCGAACATCTCGGTCGTCTCCGCGCCCAGGGCCCGGCCGCCGGCTTCAATAATCCGGTCGCAGACCCAGCCGACACAGCGGTTGTGGGCCAGGCCGCTGGTCACGTCGCTGGTGCCGCAGTTGAACCCGTAGATGATCTTGTTGAGCGGGACGCGCTGGCGCTGCTGCCCGGTGATCTTGCGATTGAACTCGACCGCCAGATTCGTCGCCCTGGCCAGGGACTGGATAGCGCCCCCTTCGCGGCGGATATTGACCACCTCGACCGGCTTGCCCGACCTGGCGACTTCGTGGGCGATCTCGTCGGCCGTGCAGCCCTGCTCCTTGAAATGGTCCACGACGATCACGGCCCCAGCGTTGGGATTGAGCCCGTGGCCCACCAGGGTCTTGAAGGTCCGTGCCAGGTCGGGCGCGATCTGGCAGCGGCCCAGGGGATGCACGATCGGAATGGTGTTCTGCACCATGTGTGCAACGCGCTCACAGGTTGGATTGGCATACAGGGTCCCGCTGAGCATCAGCACGCAGTTGCGAATGCCGACCCGGCCGTCCTCGCGGGGATAGCCGAAGAAATGGTCTCTCACGTTGGTTCTCCTTGACAAAGCCCGTTTCTATTACCGATTCCGGTCGTCATGAAATCTTCAAATCGCCGCGGCCGCGATCGGATTCGATGTTGTGCACGTGGACATACTCCCCGGCCTGGATGTCGCGGGAGGCTCGCCCGATGCTCAAGCCGTACTTGATGATCGACGCCCCCGTCTGGATGGCGACACGGGCGAACTTGTGGTTGGCCGGAATGTTGTCGCGCAGCACGATGGTCGCCGTCCCGGGCTGGCCTTCGACCATACACTGGACCGACTCGCCCTTGCGGCCGACCCCGATCAGGTTGGCCACATTGTCGTCCCGATGAATAATCAGCGCTCGTAAACCCATTCGTGCTCCTTTCCAATATTCGTCTTGCGAAGACCCTTTCCACGTCATTGCGAACGCCGGGAAGCGATCTCCCATCCTGCGGATCGGGATTGCTTCGTCGCTGCGCTTCTTGCAATGACATCATGAGATTCGTTCTATCAGACGCTCGGAGACACTCACCATGCCCGTGCGCGTTTCCAGGCCAGGTGGGCCCGGAACGCCTCGGCGGCGGCCACGCCGGCCTGCGCGCCGCGGGCCCGGGCTTGTCGCATCATTTGTTCCTCCAGCAGCGTGAAATCGCCATCGCCGGATCGCCGCAGTTGGCTCTGGTGACAGGCCAACACGGGAAACTGATCGACCGGGCCGACCGGCACGATCAGCGTCACACCGCGGCCCTCGGACCGGGCGGCCTCGATCAGTTCCAGCATCACGCGGGCCATATCGCCGGCGATGGCCGCCATATCACCGCAGGTGCGGAGCTTGACCGGCACGCCCTCGCCCAGTTTCTCGGCCGGCACACGCAGGTACTCGGGCATCAAGCCGTTCATGGCTGTACTCCCAGGGAAATATGCTTCGTTTCCAGAAAGGCATCCAGGCCCTCCTGGCCGAGTTCACGGCCCCAGCCGCTTTGCTTGACGCCGCCGAAGGGACACTGGCTCGTAGCCGGCACGGTGTCATTGATGCCAATGGTCCCCGCCTCCAACGACTCGGCCAGCCGCCACGTTCGCGACAGGTCACGCGTGAAGGCATAGGCGGCCAGGCCGTACTCGGTGGCGTTGGCGGCGCTAATGGCCTCGGACTCGTCCTCGAATACGCAGACCGGCGCGACGGGGGCGAACGTCTCCTCGCGCATGCACCGCGCCGCCGGCGGCACGTCCGTCAGGATCGTCGGCTCCAGGAAGTAGCCGCGAGCGCCGGTCCAGCGTTTGCCCCCGCAAAGCACGCGTGCGCCGAGCGACCTGGCCTCTTCGATATGCTCCAACGCCTGCCGGAGGGCCGGCTCGTTGATCAGCGGACCGATCTCAACGCCCTCTTGGAGCCCATCGCCCACCTTGAGCTTGCGGGCGGCTTCGACCAGCGCGGGGATGAAGCGGTCGGCAATCGAGCGTTGGACGTAGACGCGATTGGCGGCGATACAGGACTGGCCCGTGTTGCGGAATTTCGCGAGCAGCGTCCCCTGCACCGCCTGCTCCACGTCGGCGTCCTCGAAAACCAGCACCGGTGCATGGCCGCCCAGTTCCAGGGACAGCTTCGTGACGCAAGCCCCCGCGCCGCGGATCAATTCCTTGCCCACGGCCGTGGAGCCGGTGAACGTGACCTTGCGGCACAGGGGATTCTCCAGCATCTCCGCGCCGATCTCGGCCGCCCGCCCCAGCACGAGTTGAAACACGCCCGGCGGCAGCTTCGCCTCGTCGGCCGCCTCGGCCAGCAGCACGGCCGAAAGCGGCGTGGCGCGGGCCGGCTTGAGCACCACGGGACATCCCGCGGCCAGTGCCGGAGCGACCTTGCGGACGGCCAGGACCAGAGGAAAGTTCCAGGGCGCGATGGCGCCGACCACGCCGATGGGCGTGCGGAGCACCAGGTGACGTTTCCCTTCGACCTGGGGCGGCACGACCCGCCCGTACACCCGCGGCGCCTCGCCGGCGAACCAGCGCAGGTGGTCGAGCGTCATGGCCACTTCGCCCCGGCTCTGCGCCAGGGGCTTGCCGTTTTCCAGGGTGATCGTCTGAGCCACGTGCTCTGCACGTCTCTCCAGCATGCCTGCAAGTGCCAGGAGGTATACGCCGCGCTGTTTGCCGCTGAGCGCACGCCATGCGGACCAGGCCGCGGCCGCATCGTCCAGCGCGCGGGCGACTAGATCCCGTCCCACCACCGCCACGCGCGCAAAGACTTCGCCCGTCGCCGGATTCACCACCTCGAGCGCATCCGCGGTCGAAACCCACTTGCCATTCAAGTAGAGCGGTCGAATCCGCTGTGTCTGCGAATCTGCCATGAATTGCCTCCCGTTGCGTCTACTGGGGCACTTTCTTCCAGTCGTCCAGGAACATTTCCAGGCCCCGGTCGGTCAGCGGGTGATGGAAGAGGTTTTCCATGATCTCAAAGGTCATGGTCGTTACGTCCGCACCCATCAGGGCGGCCTCCAGGACGTGCAGCGGATGCCGCGCCGCCGACACGATGATCTTGGTCGGGAAGCCATAGTTGCTGAAGATGGTCCTGATTTGCCGCGCCAGCTCCATGCCCGGCTGGCTGACGTCATCCAACCGGCCCACAAAGGGACTGACGTACGTGGCCCCCACCTTGGCCGCCAGCAGCGCCTGCGTGGGCGAGAAATTCAGCGTCACGTTCGTCTTGATCCCTTCCGTACTCAAGACCTTGACCGCTTTGATCCCCTCTTTGATCAGGGGGATCTTCACCACGATATTCTCGTGCAGCGCGGCCAGGCGCCGGGCCTCCTCGATCATCCGGTCCGCCTGCGTGCTCACGGCCTCGACGCTCACGGGCCCGGCGGTCAGGTGACAGATCTCTTCCACGACCTCCCGGAACGGGCGGCCCGCCTGGGCGAGCTTGGTGGGATTCGTCGTGACGCCGTCCACTACACCCCAGCTCATGGCCTCTTTGATCTCCTCCACCTTGGCCGTATCGATAAAGAATTCCATTGGCACACACACCTTTCCTGGGAGTTGCGAGGACCGGCGGCTATCTTGCACGTCAACCGCCGGCCCCGAATCTCGTTCGGACTACAGAGGCCTGATGCGGATATTCCGCCAGCGGCATTTGGCGCCGACCGGCCACAGGGCCTTGCCGCCATGCACCTGAAGCCCGATCGGGCCTTTTCGGCCCAGCTTCTCGAGCATGGCCTCCTTGCTGTAATCCGGCTGCGGACAACTTGAGCCGTCAAACTCCGCCATCTTCGTACCATTGATCCACGTAGTGATGCGAGGATATGCCCCGACGCAGCGAATGCCCAGCGTATTCCACCGGCCCACTTTCCAGACGGACAGCCAGTCCTCTGCTGTGGCGCTATAGACCAGGTAATCCGGCTTCCAGGCAATCGGACGCGCATCCGGTTCCGTGCGGAAACCGGTGAGGACTCCCTGGGCATTCCGTTTCGCGAAGATGTTGAAGGGCCGAATGATCATGCGCTTGGCCCCGGTCGGGGTCTCGGTCGAGATCCATCCGACGTTGCCCTGTTCGCGATAGTCGACATATATCTGAAAACACTCTCCCCGGGGATTCGTGCGCAGGAAGACGCCGGAGTCGATGCCCCAGTCCGGCGCCAGCTCCAACCGTAGCTCGAAATCGCCGTACTCCTGGTCGGTCATCAAGACGCCCCCATTCCCCGAGCCGGGAGGGTCCTGCTCTCCAGTCAGGACACCCTGCTCCACTTGCCAGTGTCCCCCGCGACCGTGAACGATCTTCTGGGCGTTGGTGTGCCACCCCTGCAGGTCTTTTCCGTTGAACAGGGGGACAAGGCCTTCTTCCACGATCGGTGCTTCGGCCTTTCCCCACGCCGCGCTGCCGGAAAGAACGCCAAGACCCGTTCCCAACATCCCGGTGAGAAACTGCCGGCGATTTGCCGTCCTCGTATCCATGTTTCACCTCAATCTGAAAGGTCAGGCCAGGTCCTTGACGTTAACGATGGTCTTGTCCCGGGCCGAGATAATGGCCCCCTGGCAAATCTGGATGGATTGGCGACCCGCATGGCCGTCGGGATAAGGCCTTGCCTCCCCCGCCAGGACCTGGGCAAAATACTCCCACTGGTCGTTCGTTCCGTCTCCCTTCGGCAGTTCCATCTTCACGGGCTTGGGAAGAGACTCCTTGCTGGGGATACCGCTGGCATGTCCATAGGTGATCTCCAGGGCCTCGTCACTGAGCCGGATGGTGGCGTTGACGGCAAAGAAACTGTTCGGGTCCGAGGGACCGCGGGCATAGAGATTGCCGCCGTAGTTCATCAGGGCGCCGTTGGCGTAACGCACAAGGACGCCCGCATGGTCCGTGGAATCGCGCCGGCGCAAAGCCAAGTCGTTGACCCCTTGCAGGCTCGCGACGGTCACCGGCTCGCTGTCGAAAATCCAGTTGTTGAGGTCGATGGTGTGGGCGCCCATTTCATACACGACCCCGCCGCACTGGTCCTGATTCATGCGCCAGTACTGCACGCCGGGAGGATACTCGTCCGCCGCCGGTACGCGCCAGTCGCCGCGATAGGAATTGACGTCCGAAGAGAGGATGTCCCCCACCGCAGCTTTGCGGATCGCCTCCACGGCGGTCTTCTGGCCGCGGCTGTGCCGCCTTTGCGTGCCGATCTGGACCGCTTTTCGGGTCCTCTCGGCCGCCGCCATCATCTCGTTGCAGTCGGCTACCGTCAGGGCCATCGGCTTCTCGCAGAAGACGTGCTTGCCGGCCTGGAGGGCCGCGATGACGGCCATCTTGTGCATGTAGTTGGGCAGCACCACGGCGATCGCGTCCAGGTCTTCCTGCTGGAACATCTTCTCCATGTCCACGTACTTGCGCGGCACGGGTCCCTTGGGGATGAGCTTGGCCCGCTCGTCCATCTTGTGCGGGAGGACATCACACAGGGCGGCGATTTCGATCTCCGGGACCCCGTTCAAGGCCGCGATATGGGCCTTGCTGCGATTCCCACAGCCCAGAATGCCGAGCTTGTAAGGCGTTCCGGGCGCGTGCTTTTCGATGATCAGCGGGCGATTGCCGGCCAGGACATGGTGCCCACCCAGGAATGTCAGGGCGGCCGCTTCGCCCACGGTCAGGCAGGTACTCATGAACTCTCGACGGGAAACGTGTTCTGAACTCATCGTAGGTCTCCTTTCATGCCCGAACATCTTGCCGTTGTCCAATTCTGTCTGCCATGAGCCGTCAGGCTTTTCCCCCGCCGGCGTCGGGCGCGATGCGCAGGTTGCCGGCGCCCAACTCCGGACCGACACGAAGCGGCTTTTCGGCGGCCGCCAACTCTCGTATGGACCACAAGGTCACGAGGGTGCTGACCCCACCCGCGGCGAGCCAGCAGATACCCCACAGGTATTCCGAGAACAGGAGCTTGCCCACACCGAACAGGCAGCTCAGCGTCGCCAGAACCGCCGCCAGCCAGCCCACCAGGGCCACCTTCAGGTTGTCTCTGGCACCCAGCCCTCGGTGCGCGCCAAGGTCGCCGGAGACGCGTGTCCAGAAGGGCCCGGCGGGTCGGACACGCGTGTAAAACTCTCGCAGCCTCTTCTGATCGCACGGTTTCGTCAGCAAGGTGATGGTCACCCAGACAGCGGTCACCAGGAAGAAGGAGATGAACATGTACTCGAAACCGTGGCGATTGAATTCGGCTTCCGAGCCATAGATCCCCCAGCGGAACAGGATGAGGCTGACGAAGGCTGCGGCCATGGCCGCGAATTCGCTCCAGGCATTGATCCGCCACCAGTAGAACCGCAGGATGTACACCAGGCCCGCCCCGGACCCCAGGCCGGCGTAGATGAAGAACACGCTGCGCATGTTCGTGACGATCAGCAGCATCCCCAGTCCCACGACAAGCTGCACCACGCTGATCCAGCGCGACACGAGGACGTAGTGGCGGTCGGACTTGTCGCGGGCGAGAAAGGGCTTGTAGAAGTCGTTCACGAAATAGGAGGCGCCCAGGTTGATGCGCGTGTCGATGGTGGACATGAACGCGGCAAAGAGACTGACGACGACGATGCCGCGCAACCCAATGGGCACGAAGTTGATCGTCGACAGGTAGACGAGTTCGTGGTCCGCGTATTTGCCCAGGGGATAGATCAGGAGCGTCGCCAGGGCAGTGACGATCCAAGGGAGCGGCTTCAGGGCATAGTTGGCGAAATTGAACCACAGGCTCGCCAGCAGGGCGTGCCTTTCATTTCGGGCCGCCACCATGCGCTGGGCGATGTGCGCCTGGCCGCCCGGCTCGGCGCCGCCGTACACCTGGGACCACCACCGAACGCAGGCATAGCCGATCAGGATCAACAAAGACATCCGGCCGGCTTCGGCGACTCCCGTATGAGGCACAAAATGCAGCTTGTCCGGCACCGTGTTCTTGAGCTGAGTGACCATGTTGGCCAGTCCACCCACCTCAGGCTGGCGGCAGGCATAAACGGCCAGCAGGACGGCCCCGGCCGTGGCCAGGCCAAACTGGATGAAATCCGTGACGACGATCGCGCCGAATCCGGACAGATAACAGTAGAACAGCGCCGTGAAGCCGCAGGCGATGGCGATGCCCCAGGACCAGAGCACGTAGTTGGGGTCCGTGGGGCTGACGCCCAGGACCAGCGTCCCTACCTTCGCGATGGCGACGAGCTGGCTGCCGATGACCAGCATGTTCATGATGAAGCCCATGTACAGGGCGCGAAAGCCCCGCAGGAACGAGCCGGCTTTGCCGGAGTACCGGACGGCGATGAACTCGGCGTCGTTCAGGACGTTGCTGCGCCGCCAAAGCTTGGCGAAGAAGAACGTCGTGAACATGCCGCCGAAGAGGAAGACCCACCATTCCCAGTTCTTGCTGATGCCGAATTCCCGCGTCCAGCCGGCCACGTACAACGGGGTGTCCAGGGCAAACGTCGTGGCCACCATCGAGGTCCCCAGCAGCCACCAGCTCAGCCGTTGCCCGGACAGGAAGTAGCCGCGCATATCGTCGCCGGAGAGCTTCTTGGTCGCGATTCCCACCGCGATGGCCAGCACGAAGTACGAGCAGATAATCAGATAGTCGATCCCGGAGAGAGAAACGCGCAGCGCATCCATTATTTGCCCATCCTTCCACGAATCACGTCGTCAGTTGTGCCGAGTCGCCTTTCATGAAATCTTTGTCCTTGTCTCCCACCCAGTACCGTTCCCCGGCAATGCACCAGATGAAGTGCAGCTCCTCCGCCTGGCTGAAGACCGGGTGAAAGTTCCGCAGAGGAATCGTGACGGCGTCCATCTCGGCCACCGAGTGCACGAACGTCTTGTGCTCTTCGTCAGCATAGACCTCCATCGCGCCACTGCCTTTGGTGAAGATGTATACCTCCTCCTGGTCGGTATGGTTGTGTGCCGGCCACGCGCGCGTGTATGGCTGATAGATGGTATAGCCCGCCATCAGCTTGTCCGCTTTCTCGCCGACGTCGAACATGAGGAAGACGTCTTTGCCCTTCAGGTGGCGAATTCGGCCTTCGTCCCGGCGGATGTCTTCCCAGCGGGCATGGACGACCGTGTGGCGCCGAGCCGCCGGTGCGCGGCAGACAATCAGCGATTGGATTTCGTTCGTCCGGTTGTGAAGGTGGTACGGCGTCTCCCGGGGGACGTACAGCATGTCGTAGTGCGACAGGCGCTGACTCCGTCCCTCGATCTCGACCACTACGGGTTCACCGGTCAGGCAAAACAGCAGCGCCTCCTGGCTGCGATGGAACAATTCCTCCGACGACGCGCGGGGCGCGAGGCGATAGACACCGCAGGTGAGCAGGTCCAGGTTCGAGCTGACCGGACTGGATTTCTGTCGGTATTCGAATTGCCACGCTTGGGCCCGCAGCAGTTCGGGCGGTTTGACGGCAGGGTTGGAATCGGGCATGGCTTTCTCCTCGTCCTGATATACTCCCTGACTCCGGTGACTTATATCGGTTCATCTTCAGGATACTTCCGGACAAATCCCAGGTACGCGGCGCCCAAGGCGCCCGCGAACTTACCGAGCGAACTGTCGCCCAGGCGGGTGGTTTCGAGAATCTGGGGCAACGTGAACTTGCGGAACGCCCGTTCCATCGCTAGGCGGACCACATCGCAACAGCGCGGGACCTCGCCCGCCAGTACGATGATCTCCGGCGCGAACAGGTTCGCCAAGTTGGCGGCGAGCATTCCCAGGTGGGTCCCCAGCAGTTCCAGGCGGTCGCGCAACAATTCGTCCCCTTGCTCGGCCGCGGCGACGATATCGTTCAGGGACAAGTCGTTCGCCTTGTCGAGGAGTCGCTGTCGCGTCGGCGTTCCCTGCCGCGAACGGAGCAGCCGCAGGGTCTCCTGGACAAATCCTTTGGCCGAGATCAGATCGGTCATGACCTGCGGCCCGTCGCCCGCCGGAAAGATCGTGTAGCCCACCTCGCCCGCGAAGGCCCCGGCCCCGCTGTAGAGCCGGCCGTCGATGACAATACCCAGGCCGACGCCCGAGCGAACGGCCAGGCAGAGGAAGTTCTGTCGGCCCCGGCCGGCCCCGCGCAGGAGTTCTCCATAGGCCACCGCGCGAATGTTGTCTTCGACGAAGACGGGCGCCGCGAACGTCCCCTGAAAACGCTTCAACAGCGGCACTTCGTCGAAGTCGGCCAACAGGCCGTAGTGCAGAATGCGTCCCGCGTTGCAGTCCACCTGTCCGGGGGCGGCAATGCCCACCGACAGCAGCGGCCGGTCGGCGCGGCCGGCCAATTCCTCGGCCAGGCCCACGATCTTCCGGAGGACCTCCTTGCGGCTGATTCGCGAACGAAAGGGAGTCTCCTTTTCGAACAGAGCGTTTCCCGCGAAATCGCACAGCACGGCCCGGGCCCGCAGCGCCTCGAAGTCGAGCCCGAGAAAACAGCCGTGTTTCGGATTGAGTCGCAGCGGTACGGGTGTCCGTCCGCGGCCAGCGGGGGACGTCTCTCCTTCCACCAACAGCCCACCCTCCAGGAACTCGGCCACGTAGGTTCCGACCATCGCCGCGTTGATGTTCAGCCGCCGGGCCAGGTCGAACCGCGAACAACCGCCATTTCGAAACACTTCATTCAAAATGCGGTTCTTCTTCGCCAGCAGCTTGATTCTTCGCGGTTGCGGGTACATTGAGCCACCTATGCGCGCCCCACTCCCCCTCCCGGGGCACGACTGCCAATTACTATGATAACAAAAATAATGTTGTCAAGTGCTTTTCCGGCGAAAACGGGCAAGAGCATTACCAAGGTATCGCGCGGGTCGCCCCTCAGGGGCAGGTCCAGCCGAGTGGCCCCTTGTGCCTTCAGCCGCTGGCACGAGAACTGCATCTGCCCCGGTGACCATATTCCTCTTTCCTCCAACCGCCATCTCTTCCGGCCGATGTCCCATGACGAATGCTGCGAGGAACAAGTATGGACAGCGTGCAACAGTACGTCAAGTTGGCGGCCGTTCCGCCGGGCACGGATGGAGCATTCGATCTCTGCCCTACGGTCATGACAAAAGACGAACTGATCTGCTTCCTTCTGATCGGCACCCAGGCGACGGCAAAACTCATCTGCACTGTGCCGACGTTGCCCGCGATTAGCCGGATATAGGTAGCCGCCATCAGCACGCAAAGGGGACGCTCCCACAAGCAGGAACGTCCCCCCTCATTCCGTGGCCATTCGGCATCTTTACGAATGGCGGTTCGCACAACAGAGCGGTTGGGATACTCCTCAATGATTATTCGCCCGGCCCATTCTCTACAGTATTGCACCCTCGACAGGCTGGAATCCCCCGTTACGGGGAGGTATTCACAATAGGACCGGTCTTACCAGCTTCAACCCTTCAGGCGCGTGCCAACGTGCGCATCAAACATGCACTTTCGACCGTCGGCCGATCTTCGGCTGATCTACGCCCTGAATGTGCAAGTCTTTGCCTGATCGACGCGTAACCCTCATTCTCGGGCAAACAACGAGGATTCCCAACTCCTGGGCAAGGGACAACCGGTCCGAAACCCCAGTCTGTAAGTGCTTGTGGCTAAACGATTAACGACTGTCATTACCGGACTCAGGATGCGGGCCGAAGCGGAGCCGAAGCCGCGCCGACGGCGAAACGAAGCATCTTGTGGCGCGCCTGTTGCGCTCGGTGGCTTGGTTTGGTCTATTCTCGCAGGTCTGGATCCAGGTGCCGGTCGACAAGAAACCGACGCCTTCATGGATGATCTGGCTAGGACGTCGGCACGGCCTTCCGGAATTCGGGGGGGGTGCTCTCTCAGCCTCCGATGCGGCATGTACGTTCAGCAGTTCCCATCTGGAGCATTCTCGGCGCCACCGATCCTCGGGTGGGAGCTCTCCGAGCATAAACGCCACCCGCCTATAGGCCGCGCAAGGCCTCTCATACCGATTACGATTGAGAATTTCGTATCTNNCAAGCGCAGCTTGGCGATGGCCTGGTTGCCTGCGCGGGAACCATCGCCAAGACCTCCGGTTTTGACGCTGCCACCCGGCGCGCATGCCACACTACGAAAAGTTTAATCGGAATCGGTATCACGCACCCATAGCGGATCAGTCCCGAGTGCTTGTGGGGGCCTCTCGTGGAGTTGCCTCTGGTCCGTTTCGGCCGATCTGGTACGATTGGGACCGGGCGCAGTCTGGTTAGGCCAGGATTTTCTCAGTTCCGGGCGCGTAAAAACGGCGACAGTTCCGGAGTGTAATGATATGGACGAACTCGGCAGCCAGCGGCACGATCAGTTCCTGCGACTGTATACCGCGAACGAGCCGGCGATTCGGGCGTTCGTGCGGAGGCTGGTGCCGACACGGGCGGATGCGGCGGATGTGATTCAGGAGGTCGCGCTCGTGCTCTGGCGGAAGTTCGACGGCTTCGATTCCGGGGAGGACTTTCGCAAGTGGGCTTTCGGGGTCGCTCGCTATGAAACACTGGCATGGCTGAGGGACAAAGCCCGGGACCGCCACGTGCTGGCGGAGGACATGCTGGAAATACTCGCCGACGAAGCGGTGTCCGCCGAACCGCAGTTGTCCGCTCAGCGGGAGGCGCTGGAACAATGCCTGGCGAAAGTACCTCCCGAGCAGCGCAGTCTTGTGATGGCGGCCTACGCCCCGGGAGCCAGGATTGAGCAGATTGCCGAGCGAAGCGGACGGACGATCGGGGGATTCTACCAGTGGCTTCATCGGATGCGTCTGCGGCTGCTGGAATGCACACGACGGGTCCTGGCGGCGGAGGGCATACGATGGTAAGCAACCGAGATCGACTCGATCAGATTTGCCGTTACGCTCAAGGTTTGCTCCCGGCGGAAGAAGTGAGAGACCTGGAGGCCGCCTTGCGGGAGGAGGCCGACCTGCGCCGTGATTTCCTGGAATACCTGAACCTGGATGCGGCTCTGGCGGAGCATGCAGCTCTGCCCGAGGGTGAATCCGTGGGACCGTGTGCCACTCGCCATGTCGGGTGGCGATTGGGGCCACGCCTGTTCCTGACGGCGGCCGCGGTGTTGTTGGTGGCGACAACAGCGGTCTGGCTGGACCGAGCGGCACACCATAAGACGCAACAACGGAGTGTTGTGGTCGCGGAGGT
>JABAOC010018613.1_pt1 | contig 25492 bp, 19 predicted proteins | sample 7062161 | NCBI WGS metagenome assembly JABAOC01 (sample SAMN14538625, study PRJNA623070) | marine sediment metagenome | biome: marine biome [ENVO:00000428]; feature: marine pelagic biome [ENVO:01000023]; material: deep marine sediment [ENVO:00002113] | place: India: Gulf of Khambhat ... | reverse complement strand
CGCTTTGAAAATTTATCCGTTCGGTATAGACTATCCGATTGTATTGAAAGAAATGCTTTTTGCAATTTACAGGAAAGATTATGACTAAATTGAAAACGGACATCTACAACAGGCGGGCCACTGACCGGCAGATTAAGCCGGCACAAAGGATAATGCGTTTGCCGCCATATCTGTTTGGGAAATTGAATGCGCTAAAACTCGCCAAACGACAAGCGGGCATAGACATCATTGATCTGGGAATGGGCAATCCCTCCGACCCGGCGCCGAAGATTGTAATTGACAAGCTGTGCGAGGCGGCCCAGGACCCGCGCAATCACCGATACAGTGCATCGAAGGGCATTAAGAACCTGCGAAAGGAAATAGCGAAAAAATACGAGAGCAAATGGAACGTGCAGCTCGACCCGGAGACGGAGGTGCTGGCCTGTATCGGCTCGAAGGAAGGTTTTAGCCATTTATGCCTGGCGATGATGGGCCCGGGCGATACCGCGATTGTCCCCGACCCTGCTTTTCCCATACATAATTACGCCGTGGCGTTGGCGGGGGCAAATGTTGTATCTGTGCCTTTGGGCAACGATGAAAAATTTATCAATAACGTCGCAATGGTTATCGAAAATTTGTATCCGAAGCCCAAATTGCTGATTCTCAATTACCCGCACAATCCGACTGCTATGACCGTCGATGAGGGTTTCTTCGAACCATTAGTTGAAATGGCAAAGAGATTCGGTGTAGCGGTCATTCACGACTTTGCCTATGGCGAGACCTGTTTTGACGGCTACAAAGCGCCGAGTTTACTTTCGGTCAAAGGTGCGAAGGACATCGGCGTTGAATTTATCACGATGAGCAAGCCATACAATATGGCGGGTTTTCGCATAGGCTTCGTGGCGGGCAATAAGGATATGATTGACTATCTCGCTACTATAAAGGGTTATTACGACTACGGCATTTTCCAGGCGATACAGATAGCCGGCATTATTGCCCTGCGGCACTGTGACGAAGATATAATCACTCAAAACAAGAGGTACCAGTCGCGGCGGGATGTGGTTTGCGAGGGCCTTGGAAGGCTCGGCTGGGAGGTGGAAAAACCACGAGCCTCAATGTTCGTATGGGCGAAAGTGCCGCAGGAGCATTCCAAGGGCAAGGGCACTATCGAGTACGCATTAGACCTGATGGAGTATGCAGAGGTTGCAATCGCTCCGGGCAGGGCCTTTGGTGAAAGGGGCGAAGATTATATGCGTATTGCCCTTGTAGAAAATGAGCAGCGTCTGCGCCAGGCGGTTCGCAACATCAGCCGATTTGTCCGCGAAGACCGATAAAAACCCTGTTGCTAATAGCCATCCCCAGGCTCGTCCGGTTCCCCGCTTTCGCGAGGACAGGTTTTCGGGACTCGCTTGAGGTTGCCAACGCTCCAAAGCCTACTGTGCCAAAGCGGCTGCGAAGGCTGGAAACCTCAGCGACGCATCGCCGCCACCGGCCAAATTAAAAACCACAGAATATTACAGCCTCGGCGAAAATTAAGTATTTTATCGGACGCATATCCTATGAAGTAGATGTTTCTTGATTGAATAAGGCCGTTTTTTTGAAAAATTATACAGAAAAATTCTGCATATTTTCTAATCTTAGACGTCCCATAAATAATCTGTTATGAAATATCCCAACCAGTTTCACGCGGGCTGTTCGACAGTAAAGGCCACGAATTCGAGAAAAAACTTGACTTTTTGGGCCAAATTTGGTTAAATAATAGTATTGAAGCTTACAACCGCTTGCTTGTTAGTGGATGTAAGCGTGAATTCATAGCTTGATTTTATCGCTGGGGGGCGAGTGTGATGAAACCGGGCGGTCCGCTATTCATCGGATGGAGGGGGCTCATATCAGCCATCGCAATCATTGTGTGCTGGCTGTTTGCGCCCGCATATTGCCAAACGCCCGATGTTGCGCTTCTCCTTCAGCAAACCCCAAGCAAAGGCGGCGCCATAACTCCGATAGCGGGCGTCCATCACTTTGAATTGAATTCACGGATTACTTTGACAGCAGCTCCAAAACCGGGTTATCAATTCCTTTACTGGCTGGGCGATGTGAGCGACCCGGGGGCAATCAAGACTGTTGTTTATCTTGATAAGCCAAAAATAGTGGTCGCGATATTTGGGCAGACTGGAGATGGTAAGTTGGTTGAAGAAAAGGGCTCATCTTTCAGCGGCGGCGGCAGCGGTTTGGTTAACACTTTTACAGATTTTGGCTATACGGGCGGCATGAGTAGTGGTACAGGAGGAAAAGCAAAATCGCCCAAGGTTGTATATGTGAAAAACATCGAAGTGATACCTGAGCCTGCCACGTGTGTATTGTTGCTCCTAGGTAGTTTGTTCGCCTTTGCGAGACGCGGTACGAAGAGCAGGCCTTAGTCGAATCCATGACCACATGTATCTGCTGTAATAAACTCAGATTCGGTTCGCGGGTATTTTCTGCAATTCAAGGGTCGAATCGTGTAAATGGAACAGTAATATTTGCCATCCGGCTTGCACTTTAGAAAAGGGCAGACATTAGGCAGCTTACAACACGCCCCACAGCTAATACATTGACCTTTGCGTTTTTGGGAGACAGGTAGTATTGAGGTGAAAGTTCTCTTTATTTTAGCGAGCCAGGTATTTCTTCTTTTGTCAGCCATAAGCGATGATGTTAAAAATATAAAACATCTACAATCTTTGTGGGGCGCCATCAAAACCAGGTTTTTTTTCCGCACTATGATTAGGCCGGCCGAATAGACGCTTTAAGAAATATACCCAAATACTGTAACAACGCCAAGTCAGAACTTGAAGATTACTTACCGTGCGCTGTGCTCACCGGCCGAGGGTTGTTCCATATTTGTTTCTGTAAAACGGATTTATGATTTTCTAAAGACTGCCACGACGTTTTCGACCTCGACCACGAACAGGCGATTATCACCTTCGAAATCGACGGGTATGGCGCCTTTGGGATTGAACAGCACTTTGTCGTATTGACGCAGTGGTATGTCCGGTGAGTTTTCGACCTCAGCGGAGATAGTTATGATTCGGCCGGTTATCGTGGGGATTTCTATGTTGTCGGGCAGCTGGATGCCGCCTTTGGTTTGTTTTTTGTCCTGGTCTTTGCGAATCAGGACACGTTTGCCTATCGGCTCGACTATTTCAAGCGGCTTTGTTTCGATTTGCTTTTTTTTATCCATTTCGCCCCGTTCTCTACAAAAAAATTTATCTAAAAATATCTAAATAATTATATCTTTTTTAATGCGGTTTTGCAATTTTTATGTTATAATACTTCTGGTTAATCTAATAACGAAGCTCCTTAGAATTTAGATTGGATGAGACGTTGTTTCGCAAAAAAATTTTTTTGAAAGAAAAGGAGAACTATTATGTACAAACGAAAAGGTTTTACGTTAATAGAGCTTCTGGTGGTGATTGCCATTATCGCGTTACTGATGGCGATACTGATGCCGGCGCTGCAGCGGGCGAAAAAGCAGGTATGGGACATTAAGTGTAGACACAACCTGAAGGAGTACGGTCTGGCGGCGAGGATGTACTTAGACGATAATGAGGGCTATTTTCCTTATTCATTCACCTGGCTCTGCAAAGATTTTGGTTTCGTCGGGTGTGGATGGCACGATAAGACTAAGAATCTTGTAGATAACCCGGACCGTGCCGGCGAACTCTGGCCATATCTGAAGAACAAAGATGTTCACATGTGTCCGCAATTCTACGTTGTTGCCAGAACGGTGGGCTGCAGCAGGTGTGACGGTAACACAATTCCCATCGAACCTCAATATAGTTACTGTATGAATTCCTACCTCAACGGCGACGCATGGGGGGCGGTGCCCCAACAATTTCGTACCAACTACGAGAAAATTAGGAAGGAGTCCCAGGTAGTGAATCCGCAGCGTGTGTTTTTCTTCTCTGAGGAGAATCCGTTTCCTATTCCTGGCCTTAGCGGCGCAGGAACCAATGACAACAATTTACGTTCCACCCCTCCCGGTAACACTGATTGCTTCGCCACCTACCATAATGCTCCGGGCGGGGACATAGAGAAGGGTTTCGCCAATGCAGTCTTTGTGGACGCGCATGTCGAACGCGTTTCAGCATATCCGGCTGGTAATACTTTTATTTTAAGCTGGCCCTGCGGACCACCCATTCCGGACTGGTAAGATAAAACGCCATGCGCAGGTGAAATGGCTTTATCCCGTTAGAGATAGGAATTCCCAAGCGGGAAAGGTGCATTATTTCCTCATTTTTACAGGCTGTTTAGCTTTTTTCCTTCCGAGGATTTCATCGGCCTCTTCCCATGTTTCAGGCGGCCATTGGCTGACTGACTGCAATTGCTTAAGATGGTCCAGCTCCTTAATGCTGATTATGGTTCTGCATTTCGGGAACTTGCCGCAGCCTAAGAAGGGGCCTTTCTTGCTCTGCCTGATTACCAGCTCACCGTCTTTGCATTTGTAGCACTTTATTCCGGTGGGTTCCGGCGGGGGCTTTGGCGGCAGGACATTGCCCTGCTTATCTATTTTGAGAGTTGTTTTACAATCCGGATAGCCGCTGCATCCGAGGAATGGGCCGAATCGGCCGTTTTTATGCACCATCGGCTTACCGCACTCGGGGCATTTATGCTCGCTTACCTTTTCTTCGAGCATTTTGCCTTCTTTGTCGCAAGGGCAGGCAAATTTACAGTCCGGATACGCCGAACAGCTCAGGAACTTACCGTTTTTGCCGAATCTGTAAACGAGCTGCCGGCCGCACTTCGGACATTTGTATTCGCTGGGAGTCATTTCGGCTTTGGCGTGTTTCATTTCTGTCTGTGCCGTCTCAAGGTTCTGCTTGAACGGGCTGTAGAAGTCTTTCAAAACAGCGAGCCAGTCCAGATGCTGCTCTTCTATCTTATCGAGCTGCTCTTCCATATAACGGGTAAAGGCGATATCCATTATTTTCGGGAAATACTCATTGAGCTTGTCGGTGACGACCTCACCGATGTCGGTGGCGAAGAATCTTTTGTCCTGTTTCTCGACGTAGCCACGGTCCTGTATCGTGGATATTATCGCGGCGTATGTGCTGGGTCTGCCGACACCTTCTTTTTCGAGCGCTTTTACCAGGGACGCTTCGGTATATCGAGCCGGTGGTTTTGTGAAATGCTGCTCGGCCTTTATATCAACCGCCTCTAATTTTTGGCCTGTCTCCATTGTCGGCAACTGTTGCTCGTTTGAACCGGTCGGCCAGATCTTTGTAAAGCCGTCAAAGAGCAGTATTCGCCCTGTGCTTTTATACCAGCATTGACCCAGTGACGTCTGGGCTGTGATATTCAGATTTGTTACGTTATATTTGGCTGGTTCCATCTGGCAGGCTACGAAGCGGCGCCAGATAAGGTCATAGAGCTTGAACTGCTGGTCAGTAAGAAACGGCTTTATGTCTTTAGGGGTAAGGTCAACATCGGTCGGACGGATGGCCTCATGTGCCTGCTGGGCGGCCTTTTTGGAGGCATAAATCTTCGACTTTGCAGGAAGGTAATCCTGACCGAGATGCATATTGATATAATTTCGCACCTCTTTGATAGCCTCATCCGAAAGGTGCGTGCTGTCCGTTCTCATATACGTAATAAGGCCCAGAGAACCCATCGAGCCCAAGTCAATACCCTCGTATAACTGCTGGGCCATTGCCATGGTCTTTTTCGCGGTAAAGCCTAACCGATTTGCGGCGGCCTGCTGCATTGTCGAAGTTATAAAGGGAGCCGAAGGACGTGAAAGTGATTCCTTCTTTTCTATGTCTGCTATCTTAAATTCCGCCCCTTTGAGTGCCTCATATATCCGGACTGCCTGTTCCTGATTGGATGCCTCGAATTTTTCATCGTTAACCTTGTATAACTCGGCCTTAAAGGCATTATGCTCGATGAGCCATTTATTTTGTTTAGCGATTGTGGGGGGATTGTCGTCTTCAGATTTTGGCGTAACAAAATCGAGCCATTCCGGGCCATAGTTACTTTGCAGGTCGGTTGTAAACACTGCCGGTATAAGCCAGTATTCGACAGGCTCGAACTGGCGGATTTCTCTTTCTTTCTCGACGACCATTTTTACGGCCACGGACTGGACGCGACCGGCCGATAAACCACGCGTTACTTTTTTCCACAGCAGCGGGCTTATCTGATAGCCGACGATTCTGTCAAGGATTCGCCGGGCCTGCTGGGCCATTACCTTGTCCATATCGAGCTTGCCCGGGTCGGCAAAGGCACGCTTTATCGTCGCCTGGGTTATGGCGTTGAAAATCACGCGAAAGGTTTTTTCTTCGGGTATGCCAAGAATTTCCGCAAGGTGCCAGGCGATTGCTTCGCCCTCACGGTCAAGGTCGGTGGCCAGAAACAGCTTGTCGCATTTCTTTGCCGCTGCTTTTAGCGATATTACAGTGCGTTTCTTGCCGGGCATTATCTCGTAAGTCGGCTCGAAATCATTTTCTATATCGACGTTGAGACCCTTTGAAGGCAGGTCCCGCACGTGTCCCATGGATGCCTTTACCTCGAAGTCAGGGCCAAGATACCTGTTTATGGTCTTTGCCTTTGCAGGTGATTCGACAATTACTAAAGATTTTTTAGAAGAGCTCGATTTTGCCATAAAAACTTCGTCGTTTGCTATTTACAATTACGATTTACTAATCACGAATCAGTTATCGGTGATTTTTACAATCATATTTAAAAAAGGACAAATATAGGTGCGCTGCGGAAATGTCAAGAGAAAACAGGTCAGGTCACTGAAAAGTGTGTGACCAGATTTTGTGGCAGGCCCTTGTCATTGCGAGCCCCGACTTGTCGAGGCGTGGCAATCTCAAAACTATTAATGCAAGAGATTGCTTCGGTCACTTCGCTCCCTCGCAATGACAATGGCAGATAAAATCCTCTCAGTAATACTGTTACGCGATGCCACAGAAATTAGTCACACACACTGAAAACACATAAGAGTACTAAATAAAACCAATCTCTTTGGGCTTTATCTAATCTTTTCGTCCGGTAGTTCTGTTTTTATTCCTAAATATAACGGCATTTCGTCCGGCAATGCCCCGGTCTGAGCCATCAGCCGATGAAGCTCAGCTTTTAGTTCCTTTATTTTATGAGCATATGTCGGGTCGTCGATTAAATTTCTGGTTTCGTGCGGGTCATTCTTCAGATTATACAATTCTGCTTTGTACAGGTCCGGTTTGTCATCACCGTTGGGATAATGAACATATTTCCACTCATCGGTTCGCACGCCGCGAACATTGGGTGTATATGGAAATTGCTTTTCATAGTTATACGAATAATACAACGACTTGCGCCAGTCGCCGGCACGGCCGGCCAGCAGCTTCTTCCACGAACTTCCGTGGATGTTCTCGAGCAGCTCGGCGCCGCAGATATCGAGGATGCTCGGTGCCAGGTCAACGTTCATAACCATTTTGTCTATGACGGTGCCCGGCCGAATAAGTTTTGGATATCTGACTAACAGCGGCACGCGGATACTCGGTTCGTGCATTGTTCGCTTGTCGGTCATTCCGTGCTCACCCAAAAAGAAGCCGTTATCACTGGTGAAAATGAGCACGGTATTGTCCAACTGGCCAAGCTGTTTGAGTGTCTGGTAAATCCTGCCGACGCTGTCATCTACCGACTTAATCGTGGCTGTATAGGCCCGGACAAACTCGGCGAATTTCAGCACACTTTCTGCGCTGGTGTCGGGGAAGTCTTTGCGAAATCCGAATATCGGGCCGTATATGCCGTGCCAGGTATTCAGTCGCTCCTTGACCCATCTGGGTTTGTCTTCGAGATTAAACGCCGTCCAGGGGTAACGTATCTCGACATCATCGTAAATGTTCTCGTATTTCTTTTCCGGCGTAAACGGCGTGTGTGGTGCCTTATGGCCTATTATCAAGAGAAATGGCCTGTTGTGTTCCTGCTTGAGCCAATCGACCGCCATATCGGTTACGCGATGGGTGTAGTAACCCTTTTTGACCGTTCGTGTTCCGTTAACGTTAAAGGTTGTGTCGTAGTATGTGCCCTGGCCTTTGTGAGTAATCCAATAGTCGAAACCGGGGCGGCGCTCGTCGCTTTGTTCGCCCATGTGCCACTTGCCTATGTAAGCTGTCTCGTAGCCGCTTTGTTGTAAGCGGAGCGGATAGCTCGGCAGGTCGGCGGGATAATCGGTGAAGTTGTTCGTTACCTTATGGGCGTGGGCATAAAGCCCCGACAAAAACGACGCCCGGCTCGGTGAGCAAAGCGATGTGGTAACGAACATATTGGCAAAGCGTGCACCTTCTCTGGCGATGCGGTCCATGTTCGGCGTTTTCAGGAAAGGATGCCCTTCGCAGCTCATGCAGTCCCATCGCTGGTCATCGGTCATTATGACCACCACATTGGGACGGCCGGTCTTGCCTGAAATGCGTTGCTTTTGCCGGCTGGGTCGGCTGCATCCCTGGCCCAGGGCAAGTGATGTGGCCGCCATAATAGAGTCTTTTAGGAAACTTCTGCGATTTATGTCGCTCATAATATACCCTCTTTATTGATTCTCGATAGCTGACGCTCGATTCCCGTCGAGCATCGAAGCAAGCCATCCCCAAGCTGCGCTTGAGGCTTTATAGGTGCCACCCTTCGCAGATTTTCTAATAGAAAGACCACGGGATTAAAAAGTTTCAATCCTCAAGCTTTGATTTCTTTGCCCCGCTCCATTAAGTGAATGTTTTCAGGGTAAGTTTTGCTTAATGGACCGTTAATTATTTTCTGTTATTTATCTGCTAGTAAATCATACTTGGTATCAAATGCGATGTTTACTAACGTCCAATCCGAAACCGGCTTATAGAAGTAAAATTCCCATATCACTGGAACTTGCTCACATTTTAGGACATAGACAAGTCTAACAACAGAATCGCCATATTTTTGTTGTTTTACAAAGTCGTAACCTAACAATTCGCCATACATATTAAGAATGGTCCAAGTATTCTCTTTCTGTAATTTTACCATTTGCTCCTTAGACGCTATTAGGGAATTTGAAAAAAGTTCATCGTAAGATTTATCCACTTCTTTCTCTATAATACCTGCCAGAAATATCTCCGCTCTTGTCTGGTAATCATCTTTTTCTGGAACAGCGGCACTACAAAGCACCAAACCCAAGAAAACAACCACCACAATTTTGATAGTTTTCATTTTCAGCCCCTTTCATAATTGGCTTTTGAAACTATTTGACTTTTGAATATCATCCTCTTTTATATTAATGCTTTCAAGAGAGGTTTTAATTTTCTGATTGCATTACCGCGGTGCGAGATTGCGTTTTTTTCTTCCGGGGTTAACTGAGCTACGGTCTTGTTTAAGTGCGGCACAAAAAAAATCGGGTCGTAACCGAAACCATTTTTTCCTATCTCTCTGTTGGTTATAAGACCTTCCAGCATCCCCTCAGTCTCGATTAAGATTTCTTCAGGGCTTGCCAGACACAGAGAGCAAACAAATCTTGCTGTCCTTTTTTCGTCAGGGACATCTTTCAGAAGTTCCAGGACTTTTGCAATGTTTCGATGGTCGATTAGAGTTCCATCATCGTTTATCGTTTTCTCGCCGGAGAATCGTGCGGATTTCACGCCCGGCTCACCGCCGAGTGCATCAACTACCAGGCCTGAGTCGTCGGCGATGGTCCAAAGGCCGGTGGCTTTAGCGTAACCAACAGCTTTTTTACGGGCGTTCTCAGCAAAAGTTGAGCCATCTTCTTTGATTTCAGCGATGTCACCGAGGTCCGACATGCCGAGCCATTCAACATCAAAATCGAGCATAGCTCTTAGCTCGGCAATCTTGCCGGGATTGGTAGTAGCAACGAGTATTTTCTTCTTATCAAACATAAAATATGGAAGAAAAACCACCCTAATTTTTGTTGAACACGGCTTTGTTAAATTCTTCTCTGTATATTTCCAGAAGATCTGGAGCGATCGCATCGTTTACAAATATTTCCCAATAATACTCATTGTCTATCCTCTCTTGTGTTACTAACGTGCTTAGAGCGCAGTCGTAGAGTATTATGTCTTTTGCCTCTTCGTTGTCATAACCATCAGCTAGGAGTCTTTTGAAAAGATAATCAAACGTGAATCTGTCGAAGACATCAGGATATTCCTTGATATAAGCTGGAGAATATTCGTCGTCCATTGTTCAATTAGCTCAAAAGTTTTTTTAGCAAGGCCCGCTGGAAGTGGAGGCGGTTTTCGGCCTGGTCGAACATAATCGAATTGGGCGATTCGACGACTTCATCGGTGATTTCAAGGCCGCGATAAGCCGGCAGGCAGTGCATAATCTTGACGTTGGGCGGAGCGGATTTGACTAATTCGGCGTTGACCTGAAAACCTGCAAAATCGGCCTGGCGTTTTTGCTTTTCATCCTCCTGGCCCATACTGACCCAGGTGTCGGTATAGATAATGTCGGCATCGAGAACAGCGGGGCCAGGGTCGTTCGTTTGCCGGACGCAGTCGGCTGATATTTGGTTTGCCTTTTCAATCGTTTCGGCATCGAGCTCGTAACCGGCAGGCGAGGCAATGACCATCTTCATACCAAACTTTGCACAGGCAAAGGCCAGCGACCGGGCCACGTTATTACCGTCGCCGATAAAGGCGATTTTTGTGCCTTCTATATCTTCGCGATGTTCGCCGATAGTCATCACGTCAGCCATCGCCTGGCAGGGATGTGAGAAGTCCGACAGGGCGTTTATTACCGGCACCGTTGCAAATTCGGCCAGCTCGGTGATGGTTTTGTGCTCGAAGGTTCGTGCCATTATACCGCTAACATACCGGCTCAGGATCCTTGCTATATCTTTGATTGGCTCGCGCTTGCCGATACCGCCGATGTCTTCGGGCTTGACGTAGATTGCGCTGCCGCCGAGGTCCGCCATAGCGACCTGGAAGCTGATTCTTGTTCGCAGACTCGGCTTTTCGAAAAGCATGGCTAAAGTTTTTCCCTGAAGACAAAAATCGTTACCACCGACACTGTATAAACTTTTCAGCCGGTTGCTTATTCGCAGAAGCTCTTTTAGCAGGTCCTTCGGACAATCGATTATGGAAAGAAAATGTTTCATTATTTATCCTTACTTAAAACTAAGGTTCGGTTAGAACACTATCAAGAATCTCAACGGCCTGGTCTATCTGGCTTTTATTTGCAATCATCGGCGGCATAAACCGCAAAACCGTATTTTGGGTGCAGTTTATGCGCAGGCCGTTCTCCAGGCATTTATCGACTATTTCTTTGCCGGGGCTGGTTAATTGAATGCCAATCATCATGCCGACGCCGCGGACACTATCGATAATGCTATGTTTTTGCTTCAGCTGTTCGAGCTTATCCTTGAGATATTGCCCAAGCTGGGCGGCGTTTTCCAGAAGATTGTCTTCTTCTATTGCCTCGATAGTCGCAACCGCCGCTGCACAGACCAGGGCGTTGCCGCCGAACGTTGATGCGTGTTTACCGGGTACCAGTGAAGCGGCCACCTCAGGTTTAGCCATCATAGCTCCTATGGCCACGCCTCCGCCGAGGGCCTTTGCCATGGTCATAATGTCCGGCTCGACGTCGAAATGCTGATATGCAAACCATTTGCCGGTCCTGCCTACTCCGGTGGTGACTTCATCAAAGATAAGCAGGGCTGCATTTTCATCACAGAGCCGGCGGATTGTCTGCAGATATTCTTTGTCGGCAATATTAATTCCACCTTCGCCCTGAATGGGCTCGACCATAACGGCCGCCACTTCATCACTGAAAGCCGACTCGAGCGCGGTAATATCGTTGAAGGGGACATAAGTGAAACCCGGCAGCAGCGGCAGCAAACCTTCGTGGTGCTTCGGCTGAGCGGTTGCCGTCAGGGTCGCAATAGTTCGCCCGTGGAAGCTGCCCTCGGCGGTAATGAATTTATATTTTTCCGGCGATGTGTGCAAACGTGCCAGCTTCAGCGCCGCTTCGTTGGCCTCGGCACCGCTGTTGCAAAAGAAACACTTACCGCCAAAAGCCCGTTCGCTTAACAACTGAGCTAATTTGCCTTGCGGCTCGGAGTAAAAAGTATTATCGATGTGCAGAAGCTCGCCTGCCTGCTTGCGTAACGCCTCAACGACCTTGGGATGACAATGCCCTATCGCGCTGACGGCCCAGCCGGGGAACATGTCCAGTATCTTATTGCCGTCGGCGTCATACAGGTAACAGCCCTGGCCTTTGACAATGACCCGCGGCAGCCGACCGTAATTAGCGATAACGTATTTGTCAAATAAATCAATAGTCTCCTGTGTAGTCATAATTCGTATCTCGTTTCTCGTGGTTGTCATTGCGAGCGAGGCGTAGCCGAGCGCGGCAATCTCAATCGTGATATCGGAGATTGCCACGGCCTTTCAGGCCTCGCAATGACATTCTGCAAAGTTTTTACAAAAAAATCTCAATTCCTAACTATTTCCGTTCCAATTCCTTTGTCGGTGTAGATTTCGAGCAGTAGCGAATGCTCGATTCGGCCGTCGATAATATGGGCCTTCCTGACACCTGCATCCAGTGCCGTCAGGCAGGCCTCAACCTTCGGGAACATTGCGTCGGTGATAATTCCGGCATCAATCATTTCCTTAATCTGCGTTTCATTTAAGCTCGATACCCAACTGTCTGGGTCCTCGATATTGGTTCGTATCCCGTGCGTGTCGCTGACGACGACAAGCTTTTCGGCTATGACCTGGGCGGCGACTTTGCCGGCGGCGCTGTCGGCGTTGACGTTTAACTTTCCGCCGGCCTTGTCTTTGGCCACCGAGGCGATGACCGGTATAGTCCCATCAGCGCAGAGCTTCTTGAGCAATTGAGCGTTTATATTCACAACTTGTCCGACCAGACCGAGGTCAACTTTTCGGCCGTCTTCGCCGGCCAGTCTCAGGGTTTCGGCGAACAATACACAACTGCTCAGCGAATGCAGTCCCATCGGCTCACATCCCAGCTCGGTGAGCGTCTCGCAGATGGGAGTATTGATTTTATGCACAAGAGTATGCTCTGCAATTGTCAGGGTCCGCTGGTCGGTATATCGCCGGCCCTGCACCCAGACCGGCTCGAGACCTGCATCGTTCATTGCCCTTGTAATGGCCTTTCCGCCGCCGTGGACGATGATTGGCCGCATCCCGACCGTAGCCATAAAGGCGATATCGGTCAGCAGCTTTTTTTGCAGAGCGGCATCGTCGAGAATACTTCCGCCGAGCTTGACGACCACAATTCGCCCGCGGAACTGACGGATATACTCCATCGCCTCAATCAATGCACCAGCTTTTGCGATAGCTTTTTTCACCTGCCTGATTCCTGAAGATAACACTTAAACGAAGGAAAGAGTTTATTGTTGCAGATGTGATTCGTCAAGTGATATTTGCATGTTATCGCCAAGAGCGATACGAAGCACACGACGCCCGTGCTTGCGAAAGCGGGTATGGCAATCTAAAATCAAGGTTGAGTTTTAAGCTATGGTTTCGCTGTTTTTATTCTCTTTTTGATTTTTGCCCAGGATTGCGTTATGAGAAAACTTTCTTCCATATTCCCAACCATTTCGACAAACCTATTCATTGGCACTGAAAAGCTGAGAATATCCTGGGGGATAAAAGGGCGTGCCGAAACGTCGAACATCCCCAGAACGCCTCTTGGATGGTCAGAATCTTTTTCCAGATAAGGATACTGAACTATGGAGCCGCAGCCGGCGGCAAACGGCGCAAATACGCCGTTCGGCTCGCATTCATCAAAGTTTGCAAGCGTAAACAGCCCCGACAGAACATCAGGACGGGCAAAGAAGATAACCACATCGGGTTCGTCTGGTTCTTCGAGCATATCCCATCTCTTGAAAACAATGAGCTTAGCAGGTGCCTTGAACTTTGGGACGTTTTCCATCATCTCTTTGACCAGCTCAGGCGTTTTTTTGTAACGCTCACCCTCAAGCCTTCCGGGAATACCGCAGGAAAGAAAATATTCAAAGTTCTCCATAACCTCTGTAGAAAAACCCAGATACTTTTTCCCGCCGAAACACCCGATGGACTCAGCGTCGAAGTAAAGAGATTTTCCCGTTCTAACTTTGCATAAATCAGCAAAGATGCACCTGTGTCCCGAAGAGGGCTTCACAGCCTCGGCACCCCATACCTCGTTAGTGTAGTAGAAAGTGATAGGAAGCTCCGCCCCGTTAAAATATTTTTCCCAGAGACTTATAAATTTTTCCTTTATTTTCATATCCATCTCATATTTCCCTTCAGAAATTTATGTCCCTGCCTCAACTGCCATATCTCTTATTTGAAAACTTGTCATAGTTTCTTTAATTTTCTATAGCGACAATCTGGAACCAAGACCAAAATAGCGGAAATTATCTTTGTAAACGTCTTTAAAAATTTCAATAGCTTTTTCACCTGTGCAATGCGTAGGAGCAACGTATTTTACTTCTAATTCATCTTTCATAATTTTTGCTATATTGTGAATATAATTAGAGGAATAAGGCAGGTGATGAAAACCTCCGGCAACCAGTGAAACATTTTTTCCAAGATATTTCTTGGTTTCCTTGATAATCTCTTCGATTTTAGAATGGGAGCACCCGGAAATAAGGGCAATTTGTCCATCCTCGCCCTCCAGTACAAGGGAAAGTTCCGGCATTTCCCAAAACAACGGTTCATTCTCATAAGGCGGGTACTTCCAGAACATGCCTGCTAATGGCGAACTCGTAGCGACCAGAACAACGCCCGGCGCAATTTCGGTATGTTCCTGCACGAGCTCCGTGTTGGGATGGCGATACAGGAAGCCGCGTGGGTATTTTCTATCCGTCCCAGCATATAATTTATCTTTCCCACCAAGGCTCGCATCGTTTGGTAAAAACAGTTTAAAATCTGGATTGACCTTCAGAAGATAGTCAAATCCACCAATGTGATCGACATGATTATGGGAAAGGACAGCGATGTCAACCATCGCCAAATCGGCGCCAAGTACCTTTGCATTATGCTTAAAAACATCTGGAAACGTGCCTGCATCAAAAAGTATGGTCTTTCCGTTGTATCGAATAAAAGTAGAAAATCCCCAATCGGAAATGGCCTCGCCGACCTCTTTGGCAACGTTGTCATAGAGATTCAGAATCCGGTTTTTGCTTGTAATTTTATCATCTAAGGTCCCAACTTCAAATTTTCCACAACCGGCAAGAGTTGCTAATCCAGCCAAAGATACCTGCAAAAATTCTCTTCTATGATAGTTTTTTTTCATTATCGTAGCTATAATTGCCTCCTTTCTTCTCTTTCCAGGATTCAGAATTTAGCTGCTGTCATAAAAAATAGAAAAACTAAGGACGGTCGCTCTATTTTTAGCTTAGTTTATCATAGCTGGCTTGATTCTTGAATTATACGATTTCTGGATGTCACTGCAAGACTTTTTCCGCCACTCAGAAACCTGTGTAATCTGTGGTTCAGAACAGCCTGTTGCTATCGAGCAGAAAGGTTACGGGGCCGTCGTTGATGCTGCTTACGTGCATATACTCGCCGAATGCGCCCTTTTCAACAGCTACGCCCTGTTGGGCAATCAGCTCAATTACTTTTTCGTAAAGCTGCTGTGCCAAAGCCGGCTCGGCTGCGGCGTCAAAGCCGGGACGGCGACCCTTCCGGCAATCACCGTGAAGCGTAAAATTGCTTACTAATAGAATCTGGCCGCCGATGTCAAGGATGCTTCGATTCATTTTACCGGCTTCATCTGCAAAGATACGCAGGTTCACCAGCTTATCAGCCATAAACTGGGCGTCCTTTACAGTGTCTTCTTTGCCGACGCTAAGATAAACCAGCAGTCCCTTGCCTATTTTGCCGACTTGCTGGCCTTCTACCTTAACCTCGGCCTGCAAAACTCGTTGAATCACCGCTCGCATAAGTCCCTTTCAAATTTGGGTAGTTATCAGGTTAGTTTGACTAAAAACAGAATAGTTTCTCCTGATGTCCTTATCTTCTAATATCTCCACAGGACGCCTGACGGTGCTGCATCCTGGTTTCCTGATGACCTGATATCCTTTAGAACCACGGCGTTGAGGTCGCTCTTCGAATGTGCAGCTCATCTATAACGGCATTGCCTTTGTGCGTAACGAGGTAGAGAACCAATTCCGCGATTTCTTCCGGCTGCATAAGCTCATTCTTTTTTATATCCGGCCGAACTTTCTGGACCAGCTCGGTATCCACTCCGCCGGGACATAGAAGATGCACACGGATATTCGAGCCTTTGAGCTCCTCAGCTAACGATATTGTCATCCCGCGGAGGGCATGCTTGGAGGACGTATAAGCACTTTGAAGCGGATAACCTTTGACCCCGACGACCGATGCGATGTTGATAATGTATCCCGCCTGCGATTTTTTTAACAGCGGCAGGGCTTCCCTGCAAAGGATAAACGGGGCACGAGCATTAATCTGCATACAGCGTTCCCAGTCTTCGGTTATGGTATCTTCCAATTTAGCTGAATGAGTAACGCCCGCGTTATTGACGAGGATGTCCAGTCGGCTGAATTTCTCGCTGGTTACTCTGACGAGGTTTTTGATGGATTCTTCTTCGGTAAGCTCGGTAACGACAATTTCTGCTTTTCCGCCGGTCTCTGTCACTTTGTCGGCGGTTTCCTGCAGTTTTTGAATTGAGCGTGCAGCCAGGACCACCGTTGCGGCCTCTTGCGCCAAGGCAACGCTGATGGCTCTGCCAATGCCCCTGCTGGCCCCTGTTACTATCGCGACTTTTGAAGTTAATTGCTTTGCCATCCTTGTCAGCGTCGCCGGCGAGTCCTGGGCTGATTCTCCTGTTGCGTCTGGCCACTCTGCGGATACCTGCTTCTACCACGGGTGCGCGGGTCCTGGGTTTGTGTCTGTTGTCGCAGTGCCTGTTGTTCTTCTTCCATTTTTTGAATAAGGGCCTCGAACCGCGTCTGCCTGTACAGCAAGATTCCGTCAATTGTTGCCGTTGTCTTTTTCGCTTCTTCTTCTACAGCAACACCTCGAATGGATTCTATGTCTAAACGTAATTGCTGGTGCACCGCCTCAGCCAGGTTTGTTTTGTCTTCACCGCTGGCCTGGAGCCATTGACGTATCTCGTTTTCTGTTTCTACGTCCAGCTGCTCAGCTGGTCTCCTTGTGCTTTGGTACCGGCCGGTTCTGGGCATTACGTCGCCACGACCACCATAGAGGGGGTCTGCCATGTCATCTCCGTATGGTTGCCCTCTTTGTGAAGTCCGACCTCTTGTGCCTCTGACGGAAGTTCGAGCCCGGCCACGGCCGCGGGTGGGCTGTGATTGTCTCAGCTCTCTTTTCTGGGTTAGAAGCTCTTTGCTGACATGTTTGAATCGTTCCTGTTTGCCGGTCAGCAGACTGTCAATAGTCTCTGTTGTCTNNCAACAGCGGCCTTTCGTATTACACCAATCTCATCCTCGAATTGCTTTTTCACAGTCCTTATCAGCATTGTTCTGTTATCATATCTTTTCTGCTGCCACTGACGCATCTCACTTTGGCTTTTGGCGTCTACCTCCTCCAATGCCTTCTCCAGGCCTTCGAACGTCTTGACCCTGGCTCTAATCTCGTTCGGGTCGGCAAGTATGTCAACCTGAACAGGCGATTGCGCAATGGGACTAAAGGTTCTGGTTCGCCGCTGAGTTGTTGTCGGCTCCTGATAGCCGGGATATGGATTTGCTCCTCCCATATCGCCATAATATCTGTCTCCCATCAGGTCTTCTAAGCTCGGCTCTGTAGCTCCTTGCTTGACCAATAAATCGGCGATTTCTGTATTCCCTCTCTTTTTCGCCAAAGTCAGGGCATTGTCACCCCCTGCTATGATGTTGATATCGGCCCCCTTTGCGATTAGCAGCTCCGCAGCATCGTTTTGGCCGATATATATCGCTGCCATTAGAGGTGTCTGTCCCCGATTGTCCGTTGCATTGATGTCGGCACCTTTGGCAAGGAGAGGCTCAATGAGCGCCAGCCGGCGGTTCCGTATTGCCGTGTGCAGCGGTGTCCAGCCCATCCTGTTTTTTTCATTCACATTAGCGCCCCTTGAAAGGAGTAGCTGGACCTGGTCAATATCACCGTCACGCGCAGCATCGTGCAGTGTTTTAGTTTGTTCCTGCTCATCCTGTTGTCTTGGTCGAGCTCGTACGTTCCCTTCCTCGTCATCCATTTGATAAGGGCTGGGCGCCGACCTTATATCAGTCCTTGCCCTGCGTTGCGGGCCTTCTGTTCGGGCGAAGGGTCTTTCCCTGCCTGACGGCCTTTGCGCCATTTGCGATTGTTCAAGAGGCCAGAAGACCTGGTCGCCGCCTTCATCACCGGTGCCCCATTTGCTGTGCATCCCGCCGTCATCATCGTAATCCGCCCCGTAACTGTAGAGTGTGAAACCCTGTATTGTTCGCTTATAGACAAGAGGCTTGTCACTGAATGGGTCCTTCGGCAATTCCTTAATATAACCGGCTGATACAAGCTGTGAAAGAGCACCAGGATATCCGTCGCTGTTAGCATTATATCGCAGGATTGCAATAGTTGTTATTAAGGCCTGCTCACCTGCTCTGATACGAGATTCAAGCTCTATTACATTGGCAATTGCAGACCCAAGAATTTCTATCAAAGGATTGTCTTTTGTTGTAGACTGTGTTTGTTCATTGTGTAACTGCCAGGAGGTTTTTGCTGCCACTGTATCATAGTATTCAAGTGTGCTTTTCAAGTGCGGCTTAAAACCTTGGTATTTAGGATCTGTTTCAATTTGTTCTTGCGTATAAATTTTTTCGCCGCGCATATCAAACGGCTCACTGTAGTCTGTCACAAGCTGCTTAAACCCGTCCTCCAGGCTTTTCATCATACTAGCATTCGCTATATTTTTGTCGAGGAGATTAAACGAAGTTTTTATAGACAGGGCTTTTACTGCAATTCCCACCAATTTTTCTATTAAATGCTTCGGCCCATTTGCAACATGTGCTCCAAATGTATACAGGGCAAGTATATCGTTGGTAGCACTTGTGATGTCACCATCTTCAGCCGATAACATTGCACGGGCCTGTAAAGCGAAGGCTAATTGCCTTATGGGTGATAAGTAGGGCATTTCATTCTTATGCTCAGGCTGATGTAGTGTCTTTCCGGTATGTTTGAACCAGCAATATGTTTTCTTGCTGCCAAGCTGTATTTGCTCAAGCGCCCTGTTATTATCCTGCATCCATTTTCTTAGCATTACCTGTTGTTGGGCAGTCATTTCTTTCGGCCAGCCCGATGTTGATATCTTTAAGCTCTCGGGCTTTTCGACATAAAGTTCTATTGCCTTTTCGTAATAAGGTGCCGCGTTATCGCTTTCAGGCCGCCCGGCTATTCCGATTTTGTTAAACTCAGCTACATAATTAGTGCTGGGAGTGTCGGATATCTGGTTTTCTGTTCCGGTTAGCGTTGGTTGTAATTTGACATCTGCTAAAAGTGTTTTTATGTCCGCCTCAAACACAGCCTTTTCTCGATAGCCCACGTACATTCGCTGGATATTCCCTGCCGGGTCAATGACGAAGGTTGTGGGTATGGCTGGGATATTACCGTAAGCTTTTTGGACTTGGCCGTCGGCCATCAGTATCAGATAGTTTATCCTATTTTTCTGGACAAACGATTTGACAACCCCGATGCCTTCTCGATCTACAGAGATGCCGACCATAGCAAATCCCTGGTCCTTATATTGTTCATAAAGCGAGATAAAGTGTGGAATCTCCACTACACAGGGAGGACACCAGGTCGCCCAGAAGTCGAGGATGACCACCTTGCCTTTGAAGTCTGACAGGCTGACATTGTTACCATCCAAGTCTCGTAATGTAAAGGAAGGTGCTGGTTTGCCAACGACCTCGCTTTCCGCGGCAAAGGTCGGGACGAGGCTGAAAGACGCGAGCAACAATAAAACCGATATTGAAACAATAAGACGCTTCATAATATATCCTCCGAAACAGGATGAACGCTAATCAAGAGCACTTGACGGTTTTTTGAATAACCGTTTAACGTAAATACACAATTATCTTCTTACCTAATTATACACCAAAGTTTTGGAAAATCAACTTTTTCCACGATTCTTTGATTCTTTTTCAGACCTCCTCTACACAGGCCAGACCAATCCTTTCCGTGATGTTGTCGAATTCATCTATAGAGTAAAATTCGATAATTATCCTGCCTCTTTGTCCATTTTTTCGGGTCTCAATGTTTACTTTTGTAGCGAGCTGGCTGCTGAGTTTTCTTTCCAGGTCCAGGATGTGAGGCGGCTTCGAGCGAACTGTCGTCTTGGCCTGGCTGGTACCGGTAAGATACCTTCGAACCAATCTTTCAACTTCGCGCACACTCAGCCGACCTACCAATGCTCGATTGGCCAACTTTCGGCGTAGCTCATCGGTCGGCAGTGAAAGTATCGCCCGGGCGTGGCCCATAGTCAGCCGGCCTTCGGATAACATTTGCTTGATTTCCTGCGGTAAGTCCAGTAGCCGCAAATAGTTAGCAATAACAGAGCGGTCTTCGCCGAGTCGTTCAGCCCCCTGGGCCTGAGTTAGAGAAAAGGTGCTTAGATAATCCTGGTAGGCCTTTGCACGCTCAATAGGATTGAGGTCTGCTCTGTGAATGTTCTCAACCAATGACCATTCGAGTAATTGCTTATCACTTGCCGGTCGAATCAGGGCTGGTATCGTTGTCAGGGATGCTAATTGAGCAGCTCGGAATCGGCGCTCCCCGGCAATTAGTTGATATCGCGAGCCGGAAGGGCGGACAATAATCGGCTGAATAACACCGTTAGCCCTGATAGACTCAGCTAAATCTGCTAATTCCTGTTCATCCCACACCGTTCGTGGCTGATAAGGATTCGGCGATATATCGTCAATGCTGAGTTCCTGAAAGGAATCACGTAACTCTTTGTCTGGTGGGAATTTAGATACTTCCGCTGGAATAGATAATAGTTCTTTTGCTTCTGCGGGCTCAGACATTATCGGACTTAATAATGATTGAAGCCCCCTGCCGAGGTGTTTTGTCTTTTCCTTTTTTTTGGTCATATAAGCGCTCCTTCACAAATTATGTTTTAGGAATTCTTGTTTCATTCCCGGTTTTTAACAGACTTTTTTGAAGTTGACCCAAATAATATTTCGGGATTTTTACCGGAAATTCTGCAGCCTCGCCAGGCAAAAAATTGTTTTTTTTTAAAAATGTTTCACGTGAAACAATAGCAATGGATAAGGCTCAAGAGGCAAAAGCTAAGAATTGTAATTGCAATGCTCATTCATAGTACTGTATAAGGCCCAGTGGCTAAGCCGCGACAAAGAAATTTCGGAGCATACGGAAAAAGCGTTTGTCAAACTAAGAGCCTGTCCGAATAATCATTCTTCCCTAAGTCATCCTGAGGCGAAGCCGAAGAATCTGGCCAACGAAGAGGAGATTCCCGCTTTAGAGGATCTTCAACTTTTCTTCTCTACGCTTCGTTAAGACCTGTCCTTGAGCAAAGTAAAGGGATGAAATGCAAGTGCGAATAGTACTTTGGATAAGCTCTAATAGACTGCCAAGCTCGAAGCTGACAAATTTTGCATCAATTGTCTGCATTAGACGGAATAACCTATTAAATAAATTTTAACAAACTACAATTTCGTTAAGGACAAAATGTTTCACGTGAAACATCAACAAAGAACGGACAAAAGTTAGAAAAATACAATTGAAAAAGAAAAAAATCGCAGAGATTAAGGATAATAGGAGGAAAGAAAAAAAAGAAATCAAAAAGTAATATAAATCAATAGATAGTTAGTTATATTAATACCATATATTTCATATCAATAGTAAGGTAGACAAATTGTTTTCTGGGGTTTTAAGGAGTGTAATATAGGACGTTATGGTTATAGAGTGGTTTTGTGATTTCGAAGTTAAGTATATTGACTCACGTGGTGTTCATATATTACAATAGTGAAGGGCCTTTTACGATTTTGTTTGTGCAGCGATGTCTGTTCAATCACGATAAGAGAATAGAGCAGAATCGAAATCCACCAAGGCAAGACCACTTTTAATCGGCTGTAAAATCGGTGTCGAAAAGGCTGATAATGCTTAAAGCTATAAAAATCTTTTTACTTTTGCTGGTGCCAGCCATATTTTGGCCTGGTTCGACTGGTGCTCAACATCTAAAAGCCGACCTGGATGGAGCAAATGGGGCAAACATTGTTGACTTTGCCTTGTTGGTAGAGGACGGAGGTTTACAAACAGACACGCTGGTCATCAACGAATTTATGGCATCCAATAGCAGTTACATCCAGGACCCACAAGGCCAGTATGATGACTGGATAGAGATTTACAACGATGGTACTAGTACTATAAATATGGGAGGGATGTACCTGACGGACAATCTGTCGGTGCCGACCATGTGGCGAATACCCGATGGGAAACCGGCTGCAACGACCATCCCTCCGAAGGGTTATCTCTTGATATGGGCCGACAACGATAACGCGGATACAGGCCTGCATGCGAATTTCAAAATCAGCACAGGCGGGGAGGAAATTGGCCTTTTCGACACCGATGGTAGTACACTGATAGATAGTGTTACCTTTGGTGACCAGACTGCTGATATTTCATACGGCCGATACCCCGATGCGAATGACAACTGGCGATTCTTCGGCTTGCCCAGTCCGGGACGGCAAAATGATGGTGCATATTTAGGCGAGGTTGCCGACACGAAGTTCAGCCACGACCGCGGCTTTTATTATACGCCTTTTTCTGTTACTATCACGACGCAAACCGAAGATGCCGTAATATACTATACCCTCGACGGTACCGAGCCGTATTCCGATGATGGCGGACGATTTCCAGGGGGGATGGTTTATACTAATCCTCTTGGCATTAATAAAACCACCTGTTTGCGGGCCAAAGCTATCAAGCCGGGCTGGAAACCCACAAATGTGGACGCCCAGACTTATATATTCCTCGATGACGTGATTCGGCAGGACCGCCAAGCGACGCTGGACGCAGGATTTCCAAGCTCATGGGGTGGGACAAGTCCGGATTACGGTATGGACCCTGATGTGATTGGGCAAAATGGCGAGGATTTGTTCAATGGTATCTATGCGGACACGATTCGAGATGACCTGAAGTCAATTCCTACGTTGTCGATGGCGATGGACATTGACGATATGTTTGGGCCTGAGGGCATCTATACTAACTCCACGAGGCGTGGCGTTGACTGGGAGCGTCCGGCGTCGGTCGAACTAATATATCCTGATGGCCGAGAGGGTTTCCAGGTTAACTGTGGGATTCGCATTCATGGCGGCTATTTTCGGCAGCACAATGCAACAAAAAAGCACTCGTTACGTCTTTTGTTTAAGGGGATTTACGGGCCGACCAAGCTGCAATTTCCACTGTTTGGCAAGGATGCCGCCGATAGTTTTGAGACGATTGTTCTGCGGGCAGGTGCCAACGACGGCTATTCCTGGAATGCCGCCAGTTACACCGAGCAGTACACGCGTGACGAATTCGGCCGCAGTTTGCAGCAAGCTACAGGCAATGCCGGCTCGCACGGAACCTTTGTTCATCTCTACATAAACGGGATTTACTGGGGGCTGTACAATCCCGCTGAGCGGCCGGACAATGATTTTTCCGCCAGCTATTACGGCGGTGACAAGGAAGATTGGGACGCTATTCATGACAACTCGGCTAACAATGGGGACATGACGGCCTGGAACCAGATGATTGCGAAGTGCCGGCAGGCCGCGAATTCCAATGAAGCGTACCAGGAGCTTCAGGGCAAGAATCCCGATGGTACGCCAAACCCCGCATACCCAAATCTGCTTGATGTTACAAACTATATTGACTACCTTATAGTCAACCTCTGGGGAGGCAACTGGGACTGGCCCTGGAAAAACTGGTGGGCCGGTCGTGAGCGGTCGGAGAAAAGTACAGGCTTTAAGTTTTACTGCTGGGACTACGAAAATACCATTGGAAACAATCTGAACCGCTCACCTCTCAACAAAAACGCCCTAAACAATAATTTCTCCCAGGCGGGACAGCCGCATCAATCCCTTAAGCAGAATACCGAGTATCGTCTGCTTTTTGCCGACCGCGTGCATAAATTCTTTTTCAATGGTGGAATCCTCACGCCGGAATCACTTATCGTCCGTTATGCAGACCTGGCGGCTGGCGTGGAAAGGGCCATCGTTGCCGAGTCCGCGCGCTGGGGGGACCAACATCGTCATCCACCATTAACGCTTGCCGAATGGTACGACCGCGATTTGAACTACAACGACGGTCGCGCCGGGCGGGACTGGATTCTGAAGTACTATCTTCCTCAGCGGTCTGATATCGTGCTGGAGCAGTTTCGTAATGCCGGTCTCTATCCAAATGTGGATGCGCCGGTCTTTCGTATTAACGACTCATATCAGCATGGAGGACATATCTCAAGGGATGATTTGTTCTCGATGACCACCGCCACGGGCACGATATGGTACACGCTCGATGGCTCCGACCCGCGCACGCCGGGAACGTCAGACGGCGGCATTACTACCACCCTCGTGGCTGAGAACGCTGCCAAACGCGTGCTCGTCCCAACCAGGAACATCAACAACAGTTGGAAGGGGGGTGGGGCCTTCAACGACTCGGCCTGGAGGCTCTGTACCGGCAGCCCCGGCGGTGTCGGTTACGAGGCAGGCTCCGGTTATCAAAGCTATATCAGCCTTGATGTCAAAGAACAGATGTACAACGGCAATACCACCTGTTACATCCGCATCCCCTTTACCGTTAACACTAATGACCCGGCTGGTTTCGACTTTATGACACTGAAAATGCGGTACGATGACGGATTTATCACCTATCTCAATGGCAACGAGGTAGCCAGACGCAATTTCACCGGAACACCGGCGTGGAATTCCAGGGCCTCGGCCCAGAACTCCGATTCATCAGCCGTAGTGTTCGAGGATTTCAATCTCTCATCATATCTGAACGTCCTGCGTCGGGATGAGAATATTCTGGCCATTCACGGCCTCAACCAAAGGCCCAGCAGTAGTGACTTTTTAATCTCGGCAGAGCTGACTGCTGCAGAAAGCGTCATTGTCAACGACCCTGGTATCTCGCAAGGCGCCATAAGATACACCGAACCGTTCACTTTAGACAAAAGCACCCACATCAAGTCACGTCTTTTGCGAGGCAATACCTGGAGTGCCCTTAACGAGGCCACCTTTGCCGTAGGTCCCGTTGCAGATAACCTGCGTATCACAGAGATTATGTATCATCCCCAGAATCCAGACGAGCCGGACGAACCAAACGAAGAGTACATCGAACTGAAAAACATCGGAACTGAAACAATTAATCTGAATCTGGTTAAGTTCACCGATGGAATTGATTTTACCTTCCCGAACCTTGAAGTGTCACCTGGAGAATTTGTTGTAGTTGTCCAGGACCGCAGCGCCTTCGAAGCACGATACAGCTCAGATGTAAATATAGCAGGCGAATACTCCGGTAGGTTGAACAATGCAGGAGAGCGAATCAGGCTACAAGATGCTATCGGCCGAATGATTATGGAC
>JABAOC010001425.1_pt1 | contig 25503 bp, 20 predicted proteins | sample 7062161 | NCBI WGS metagenome assembly JABAOC01 (sample SAMN14538625, study PRJNA623070) | marine sediment metagenome | biome: marine biome [ENVO:00000428]; feature: marine pelagic biome [ENVO:01000023]; material: deep marine sediment [ENVO:00002113] | place: India: Gulf of Khambhat ... | reverse complement strand
AGCTATTACGGCCCCTTCAGGGAAGCAGCTGAATCGGCACCTCAATTCGGGGATCGAAAATCCTATCAGATGGACTCTGCCAACGCCGATGAAGCCCTTAGAGAAGTTCGCCTGGACATCCAGGAGGGAGCTGACATCATTATGGTTAAGCCTGCCCTTCCTTATCTGGACATTATCTATCGGGTGAAAGGGGAGTTCGACATCCCAGTCGCGGCATATAATGTGAGTGGGGAGTACGCCATGATCAAGGCAGCTGCCCAATTGGGATGGATAGATGGGGAAAGGGCGATGATGGAATCCCTGTTGAGCATTAAAAGGGCTGGAGCTGACATCATCTTGACCTATTTCGCAAAAGAGGCTGCCAAGCGGATATGAAAAGGTTTAACCGGGAACAGTCCCCTGCGCCGCCATTGAGAATGGTAGCCTGGGAGTTGACCCGCGGCTGCAATCTCTCCTGTGTGCACTGCAGGGCCCTGTCGGGTGAAGGTCCCTATCCCGGGGAGCTCACCACGGAGGAGTGCCTCCGGCTCCTAGACGATATCGCCTCCTTTTCCTCACCGGTCGTCATCTTAACCGGTGGTGAGCCCATGCTGAGGCCGGATGTGTACGAGATAGCCGAATACGGGACTGGGAAAGGACTGAGGATGGTATTGGCCACCAATGGGACCCTCCTCACCGAGGACAAGGCCAAGCGGCTGTTGGCGGCGGGCATCCAGAGGATTAGCGTCAGCTTAGATGGCGCTGATGCGGAAAGTCACGATCAGTTTCGAGGTGTAACCGGGTCTTTCGAAGGCGGGCTACGGGGGATTCGATTTGCGAAAAAAGTGGGACTGGAGTTTCAAGTTAACACGACGGTTACCCAGCACAACCTGCCGCAACTCCCTCAAATTTTGGATTTAGCAGTGGATCTGGGGGCAGCTGCCCACCATCTCTTTTTGTTGGTCCCAACGGGGAGGGGCAAGGAGGTACAGGACACGGCCATTTCCCCCCATGACTACGAGGAGGTATTGCACTGGTTCTATGACCAGAGGGATCACGTTTCCCTGCACCTGAAGGTGACTTGCGCCCCTCATTTCTACCGGGTTTTGAGACAGCGGGCTCGGCAGGAGGGGAAGACCATGACGATGGAGCAATACGGCCTCGATGCCGTCACCCGAGGGTGCATGGGTGGGATCTCCTTTTGTTTCATCTCCAGTACGGGAGGGGTCCAGCCCTGCGGTTACCTTGAACTGGATTGTGGAAATGTAAGGGATGGTTCCCTTGAATCAATATGGGCGCAGTGCACGTTCTTCAAAGACCTCCGGGATGAGGACAACTATAAGGGGAAATGCGGCTATTGCGAATACCGGAAGGTGTGCGGGGGATGCCGAGCAAGGTCCTTTGAAATGACGGGGGATTATCTGACGGAAGAACCATATTGCATCTATGAGCCAAAACGCAGGGGCTGTTAAGTCATCGGGAAGTGTCAGCTATCGGGGGAGGCGCTTTCTGCCCACGTAAGATGCATAGGTGACAAGCCGATCGTGGGTTAGAGGAGACCCAGTGAACTGGTTATTGGCGAAAGTGCGGGGGATATCGGGAAGAAGGATACGATTTGGCATTCATCTGAAGTTCATCGTGACCATCGTCCTTCTGATCATGCTGACCTCCATCATCATGAGCTGGTTTTTCATCAAACGGGAGGTCGATCTGATTCAGTCTAATTTGCGACGGAGGGGTGAGACGTTGATCCGTACCCTTGCTCATAATAGCCTCTATGTCGTTGTGACCAATAACGAAGAGATGCTCAAAGCGTTGGTCCATGGGACGATGCGTGAGGAGGATGTGGTATTCTGTTTAATCCAGGATCCGCACGGAGGCATCCTGGCCGAATCATTATCACCGGCCTTTGGAGGAAAGAAAAGGAGACTTCACGTGTTGGCCTTCTCCGTTCCCATTCTAGCTAAGTCGTGGAGAGGCGATGAGGTTCTGCAACCGCGACCCAAGCTCCCAGTCTCCTCTCGGGAGGTGAGGGTAGAATCAGAGCAACTAGCTAAGCTTTGGCAAGGACTTTCAAAGGGGAAAGTTGCCCAAGATGCGGTCGGAGTTGCTCACTTGGGGCTCTCCCTTTCCCGAATGGATGAATCACTGGCCGAGGTCAAGGAACGTGTCGGGATTCTGGTTCTTGCGGTAGTGGGAATTGGAATTGTCGTTACCATCTTCCTTGTGGATATTATCGCTAACCCCATTGGACAGCTGGTATCGGCGACACAGGGAATCGCACGGGGAGATTTGAGTCATCCGGTAGAAATCAACACAAGGGACGAAATCGGGGATTTGGCAAGGTCTTTCAACCAAATGGTGAAGCAGCTGGAGGATTCGAGGCTGGAGTTGCAGCAGTACAGTAGGACTTTGGAGAAGAAGGTTGAGGAAAGGACTTCGAAACTGAGACAGAATGTGAGGGAATTGTCCAAAGCCCGAAGAGCCACGCTCAATATCTTGGAGGATATCAATGAAGCCAAGAAGGAGTTGGAGAAGGCCAATAGGGAATTGATGGCAATGGATGAGATGAAATCTAAGTTTCTGGGGACCGCATCACATGAGCTTAAAACTCCCTTGACCGCCATCAAGGCAAACGTTGATTTTATCCTGAGCGGAAGGGAGGGGCCAATACCGAGGAATTTGCGGCAATACCTCACGACTGTTCAGCGCAATACTAATCGAATCCAAGAGATCATGGAGAAAATGCTGGATATGGCGAGAATTAAAGCCGGAAAGATTGGCCTCCTCGTGGGGAGGGTGAATCTCCTGAGGGCCGTTAAGGGATATGTGAAGGAGATCAAGCCCATTGAAAAGCGGGTCGATATAAGGATCAAAATTCCCAGGGGCATCTATGTTCAAGCTGATAAGGATCGGCTCCACGATATCTATATCAACCTCTTGTCCAACGCCTTTAAATTCACACCGAAAGGCGGTGAGGTGAGGCTTACTGCCCGGCGAGACAACGATGTTGTTTTGGCCGAGGTTTCCGATACTGGAGTTGGAATTCCAGAGGACCAATGGGAGAAAATATTCGATGAATTCTACCAAGTCGACCGGAGACGATATGGCGGGACCGGGTTGGGGTTAACCATCGTAAAGGGAATCATCGAGGAACATGGGGGGAGGATTTGGGTCGATTCTGAGGTCGGAAAGGGGAGTACCTTCCACTTCACATTCCCGGTAGCCGAGTAGGGGAGAAATGGTAAAGATAAGAAAGGGGAAAAAAGGGAAAATCCTCATCGTTGACGACGTCCCGGATACGGTCAATATCGTTGAGAAATTATTTAAATCCGAAGGATACGATGTATTCACGGCATCCACGGGAGAGGAAGGTATTCGGAAGACGGCCCAGGTAAAGCCCGATGTCATCCTCTTGGACATCAATCTGCCGGGCATCGATGGGAACGTGGCGCTCCGAAAGATTAAGAGGGAAAACCCGGATCAGTCCGTGGTGATGCTGACCGCTTATGCAACTGTGGACAATGCCATTCAAGCCCTCAAGGAGGGGGCAGCGGATTTCATCAAGAAGCCCTTCGAGATGGACCATTTGGTTCATATCGTCAACCGGTGCTACGAGAAATGTCAAATATTGATTGAAAAGGCACAGCTGGAGGAGGAGGTGATGAGGCTCTCCATTACTGATGATTTGACGGGGCTGTATAACCACAGGCATTTCTACAAGAAGTTGGAGGAAGAGGCGACCCGGGCCAACCGCCAAAAGATGGCCCTTTCGCTCATGATGTTCGATGTGGACAATTTCAAGAAGTATAATGATACCCGTGGGCATATCGAAGGTGATAGGGTTTTGGAGAGGGTTGGGAAGATCGTTGCCCAATGCATAAGGCAGAAGGTCGATTCGGGCTATCGGTATGGAGGTGATGAGTTCGCAGTCCTTCTCATCGGGGTGAAGGCGCGTCGCGCCTCTGAGATAGCCGAAAGGATTAGGGGCTTGGTCGAAAGGGCAAAACTCGGGGATATTACCGTCAGCATTGGCTTGGCCGAATATAATTCCGATGAAAACCTTGAGCAGTTCGTTAAAGTGGCTGATGATGCCATGTATGTGGCAAAAGGCCAGGGAGGCAATCGAATCCATATATGGACCCCTCCGGAAGTGAGGTGATGGGTATTTCGCGGAATGGGGATCGCTCCCCCGAATTCTTAGCCCCATGGACTTTTGCCGAGCCCACGGGAATGGTCTGATATGCCCGAGAAACCACGCCTTTTCCTCATTGATGGCAGCTCCTATATATTCAGAGCTTTTCATGCCATCGGCCGATTATCTACATCAAAAGGCTTTCCAACCAATGCGATCTTCGGCTTTACCTCCATGCTGCTGAGAGTCCTCAGGGAGATGAAACCCGAATACGTCGCGGTAGTCCTCGACGCCAAAGGCCCCACATTCAGGGACGAGATCTATCCCGATTATAAGGCCAACCGGCCAGGCATGCCGGAGGGGTTAGAGCCTCAGATTCCCTATATTAAGCGGATCATCGAGGCCTATGGTATCCCGGTCATCGAGAGAGAGGGTTACGAGGCCGATGATGTCATTGGAACCATCGCCAAGGAGGTAGCAAAAAAGGGGTTGGATGTCGTCATCGTGACCGGTGACAAGGATATGCTGCAGCTGGTCGATGAGCATATTTGTACCCTGGATACCATGAAGGATCGCTCCTTCGGCAAAGGGGAGGTGGTTGAGCGATATGGCGTCAAGCCGGAGCAGATGACGGATGTTATGGGCCTGGCAGGCGATTCGATAGACAACATCCCCGGAGTACCGGGGATTGGAGAGAAGACGGCCGTCGCATTGATTAAGGAATATGATACCCTTGAGAATCTCCTTGCGAATCGGGAGCAGCTCCCCAAAAAGAGGCTGATTGAAGCCCTCGCGCAGTTTGGGGAACAGGCCACGTTGAGCAAGCGCCTGGCGACCATCGCCACAAATGTTCCCCTTGAGTATAACCTCGAGGATTTTGCACTATCCGAACCCGTTGCGGAGACGCTCAAGGAGATCTTCCGTGAACTAGAATTCAGCAAATTTCTCCAGGAATTAACGAGTGAAACACTATCCATAGAGGACTATCACCTCGTCACCGAGAAGGATCAATTTTCGAATCTGGTAGAGGAATTAACGGGGTGTCAGGGGTTTGCCCTTGATTTCGAGACCACTTCCCGAGATCCTATGCTGGCAGAGCTCGTAGGCCTCTCCTTGTCCTTCAATCCCCATCAAGCGTACTATATCCCCTTGGGACATCGATACGATGGCGCTCCGAAGCAATTGGATAAGGAGTTCGTCCTCAGCGAGTTGAAACCTCTTTTCCAGGATGAGAAGCTCAAGAAATACGGCCAAAATATCAAATACGAATATGTGCTCCTCAAACGGAGGGGCATCGAATTGAGGGGGATAGAAGGAGATACCATGGTGGCGTCCTATCTCCTGAATCCCACAAAGCATAATCACAACCTGGAGGAAATAGCGCGGGAATACCTGGATCATCGGATGATCAGCTATAAGGACGTGGTGGGATCGGGTAAAAAGGAAGTAAGCTTCGATCAAGTGGACCTGAACACGGCCAAGAATTATTCGTGCGAGGATTCCGACGTCACCTTCCTGGTAAGCCATATCCTCCTTCCGAAGCTGGTCGATGAGGGGCTGAAGGACCTCTTCCACGAGGTGGAGATTCCCCTGATCGAAGTCCTGGCCTCCATGGAGATGAACGGTGTTAAAATTAACCGATCCCTGCTGGAGGAGATGTCCAAGGAGTTCGAGCGTCAACTCGCTTCCATAGCGGATCGGATCTACCTTTTGGCCGGGGAGCAATTCAACATCAACTCCTCCCAGCAGTTGAGCAGGATCCTCTTTGAAAAATTGAAGCTTCCCAAGGTTAAGAGAACAAAGACGGGAACGTCAACGGATACGGAAGTCTTGACCAAGTTGGCCCAGCAGCACGATCTTCCCCTGGAGTTGCTGGCATATCGGAGCCTTTCCAAACTGAAATCCACGTATATCGATGCCCTTCCCAAGCTCATCAATCCCCGGACCGGGAGGGTACATACCTCCTATAATCAAACCGTTACGGCTACGGGAAGGCTGAGTTCAAGCGATCCCAACCTGCAGAATATCCCGATTCGATCCGAGGAGGGAAGGAGGATCCGCCAAGCCTTTATCCCGGGAGAGGGCTGGTTGATGATCTCGGCCGATTATTCACAGATTGAGCTGAGGATCCTAGCCCATCTCACGAGGGATAACGACCTCTGTGAGGCCTTTCATAGGGATGAGGACATTCATGCCCGTACAGCGTCCGGTGTCTTCGGAGTTCCCCTTGAGGAGGTCACCCCGGAGATGAGAAGACAGGCTAAGGTCATCAACTTCGGGATCATCTACGGTATGAGCGCCTTCGGTTTGGGAAAGGAGTTGGGAGTCGAACCCAAGGTGGCCTCAGCATATATCGAGGGGTACTTTCAAAAATATCATGCGGTGAAGGACTACATCGACTCTTCCCTCAAGGAGGCGAGGGAAAAGGGGTATGTGGCCACCCTTTTTGGACGGAGGCGTTACCTTCCCGAAATCAACAGTTCCAATCAGATGGCGAGAAACGCCGCCGAGCGAACCGCGATTAACACCCCGATTCAGGGGACAGCGGCCGATTTGATAAAGGTCGCCATGATCAAAATTCATCGACGGCTGAAAGACCGTAATCTATCCACCAAGATGATCATGCAAGTCCACGACGAATTGGTCTTCGAATGCCCGGAGGGAGAACTTGGGCGGGCCAGTGGGCTCATCCAAGAAGGAATGGAAGGGGTGATGCACTGTTCGGTCCCACTGAAAGTCTCCATCGCTCACGGAAGGAATTGGAACGAGGCCCATTGAGGATCAAGCTCTTCCTCGTCGACCCACCCTCAATACCCCTCATGTCGTTGCCTACTTGCTTTTCCGGCAGGGTTAGCCTAAAGTATGAAATCTAGAAACACGGGCCAAAGTTGACTGAAGTTTCCTTAGTTTTATAAGGAGTATTTTTGTAATTTGTTGATGATATGGCAAATTTTACTCTTCATAGGCGAACACCAGTGTCCCTTCGCTTCAGTGCTTTCTAAGTGACCCTTTCGGGGTTCGCAGGCTGGGAATGCTTACCCCTTCCAGCCTCTAAAGGGCTGGCCTTCCCCTTACGTTCGGCTGAGCTCACGTCGAAGCCTGCTCACCCTCGATGGGTACCCCACTTCTCCAGCAAATTACGCTCATGGACAACGGTGTTCCCCATGAAACTCAGGAAACTTCACTTCAACTATTTTGAAACTCACGAGAAAATCTATTTCTCTAGTATTCTCTTAGAATAAACTCGGATACGGCCGGGGAGAACGAAGGCTCTCAGGGGTATTGGATGTCCCAAGGCCTCTCATTCTTATCATCGGAATCCAGGTACGGGTTGACATGATTGCCGTGATCGACTATTCCATGGGGAATCTCAAGAGCGTGAGCAAGGCCCTCTTTAAGGCGGGTGGGGATGCAGTCGTTACCTCCAACCCGCAGGTCGCCAAGGAAGCACGTGGAATTGTTCTACCCGGTGTCGGCGCATTCGCTCAGGGAATCCGAAATCTCGAAAGCCGGGGTTTTCTCCCCCTCCTGTCCGAATGGGAAAAGACGCATAAACCCCTGCTGGGACTCTGTTTGGGGATGCATCTCCTGTTTACGGAGGGGGAAGAGGGGGGATTGCACCGGGGGCTTGATCTCATCCAGGGTCGGGTCAAACGGTTCCCAGATACGGTGAAGGTTCCCCACATGGGATGGAATCAGGTGAGTTTCACCCGGGGCCGCCAGGATCCATTCTTGCGGAATATCGCCCACCGTTCCTCTTTCTATTTCGCTCACTCGTATTACGGAGAACCCGATGACCCCCGGGTTGTGATGGGAATAACGGAATATGGGGTTCATTTTGCCGCGATGGTCCGGCGGGGTCATATACTGGGCGTGCAGTTTCACCCGGAAAAGAGCGATCGGATTGGCCTCTCACTTTTGGCCAACTTCGTCAGAATGACCAATGCAAACCCTTGAACGCCGTTGAACCCTTACCCGATCCCATTTTTCTTCACCCTTCTCGTTTTTCTCCCCCACCTTGAGGCGGAGACAGAAATCGGGGTATCCTTGTAAGTAAAAGGTCAAGGGAGAGCTGGCATGGGAAACTTGTTGACGTATCAAGAGATGGTGACTCGTTATGAGGGAGGCGAAAATGCCTTCGACCTCACCGTGGAAAAATGGGTGAGAATTCGAGAATTCATAAAGACTGCCTTTACTACATCACAGTTCGACGAAGTCCTTGAGGCCGCTGCACTCAAGGTTCCGCTCTGCTTGGAAAATCAGGATAATTGTGGTCTGTGCCCCTTGGAGGCCATCTGCAGCAGGGGACAGGAGGGTTCATTTATGAGATTCATGCGGGCCATTCAGGCCTACTGCATCGCGGGGGATCTCCTCCCCAAATCCTCCTTGCTCGGCTTAACGGACCAAGTTATTTCGGAGTTGGAATCGTGTAAGAGGGAGTCGCTCAAAAGAGTTCATTGAGAAGGGAAGGGGGATTCCCCCCGACCTGAATTCATCATACGCTTATCATTCCCATTATTCCAACTATATTTCATCCAAACCCGCTTGCCATGATGCTTCGCTTTGGACGTTCGGTGGCAGAGTCCAAGCGTAGCCTGATTACAACAAGAATAACTGCCCAGCTGGGAGATTATTGGCACCGAAATTGCTAATTTTTGGCTCAAACCACAGGAAAATGGGTGTGAAATGGGAACGACAGAGATCTACCGTTCGATTCGAGGTTATTTTTCCCGTAATGCTCAAGTTTTACGTACGGGGGAGAGCGGGGATTATTACCACACTTATCAATGCTGAGACGGTAAATATCTCTATGGAGGGGATATGCATCGAACTGGGATTATCGGATTATATGGATATCATTTCCCTTGTCGAAGCCGCGACGAACAAAATTGGGGTGGATGTCGGGGTTGAACTCATAATGGGGAGGATGAACTTCACGGCAATTGGTGAAGTTATGTGGTTTGAAAAGCAAGGGACGGACCATCTCAGGATTGGAATCGATTTCATGGGAATAAACAGGGACGATCGTTCGATTTGGAATAAGCTCCTTTTGTCATTGGGCGAAGAGGCCCGGACAGCAGAAGCCAGCGCGATTGGGGGCAGTTCCTCGGGTATGTGAGGAATGAGGACCTTGCGCTGTTCTCTTTACTTTGACTCTGTCGTTATTAGTGTGAAGCCAGGCCAGAGAAATCGCGCCCTGCGCAGGAAAACGGGTGCCCAAACCCCCTCAGGAGCGCAGGCATAAGATTATCATATCCTTATGATCATTTTATTGGCCGACCCAAGACTTTGGGCTGGCCTATTTTTATGTATCCCCTGTTGTATTATTTGCGGACAGATGATAATCTGTGTGCCTCACCAGTCAAATTGCATGATGTAGGCCCTGGAATGGCCGATCTTTGAGGATTTTCCTCCATGTTTTTCTCGAAAAGAATACATCTTTTTCCCGATAGACTAAGTGAACAAAAGGGTTAAAAAACTATACAACAGGTAAGATGCCGAAAGTTCATGGCTATACTTGGACCGCAGGTTAGAGGTATTGTTATGCACGAGGATTCAAGAGAGGCGAGGCCGCAAATGGATCAGTACATGATCAAGGAACTAGTTGACGGATTCCTCCATGAAATCAAAAATCCACTGGCAGGGATAAGGGTAGCTTTGAAGGCCTTGGGGAAAAAGATAGCCCCAGAAGACCCTAACGGAAAGGTCATAGAAGAGATTTACGATCAGGTGAGAAATATCAACAAGGCCTTGTCAGACTTGATGGATTTTAGTAGGATTTCACCGCCAAATCCTTCCCCCGCCGATATACATGAGCTCTTGGAACAGTCTTTGAATAGAATTCAATCGGAGTGTCAACGACGTAAGATTACGGTTGAAAAGCATCTCTCAACAAACCTCCCCGAGCTAAATATTGACCCAAGACAGATCGAACAGGCCTTTCTCTACCTTTTCTTGGACATGGGGAAGGCCATGCCCCAGGGCGGGAAGCTCACCGTACGAAGCTCACGGGATTCGGGGGGCCACATCCTTTTGGAGTTCGAGGACACGGGTATCTCGATCCCGGAAATCGATTTGGAAAGGCTTTTTAAGCCATTCCTTTCAACCATGGGGAGGGGATCCGGAACAGGGCTTTCCATGGCTAAGAGAATCCTCGACCAGAATGGCGGCTCGATTCAGGCCAAAAAGAGAGGGGAAGAGGGGCTGACCTTCCGTATCTTTTTTCCCGTTGCACAGTAGGCCCGTTGAACTTGGGCGACGGATGGATGCTATTTCTCTCACGAGAAACGAGAGGGGAATCCCCGAAGTAGTTACGATAGTGGTGGTTAGCAAATGCCGAAAGAGGTTATTCTCGTAGTCGAAGATGACACCATGTTGAATTGGTCACTGCAGGAGGACCTTACTCAGCGCGGTTACAGGGTTATCTCCGCTCAAACGGGGGAAGAGGCCCTGGAGAGGATCAATGAGGAGATACCGGACCTGATCCTTTTGGATATTATGCTTCCGGGGATCGATGGGATTGGGGTTTTGAAGAGATTGGGCCAACTGACCAAAGAGGTAGTGGTAATCGTGCTGACAGCCTCGGACGTGGTACAGACCGCGGTTGAGGCCATGAAGTTGAGCGCGTATGACTACATCTCGAAGCCCTTCGACATGGACGGCGTGGCGATCACCATTCACAATGCCCTCGAGAGAACCCGGCTGAGAAGAGAAGTTGCCTTGATTCGCATGCAGCAACGGGAGCGGTATGGTTTCGGGAACATTATCGGGTCCAGCCCTCCCATGCAGGAGGTCTACGAGCGAATCTCCAAGATCATCGAAATGGACGTAAAGACCGTCTTGATCCTGGGGGAAACCGGGACCGGGAAGGATCTCGTGGCCAAAACCATTCACTATCAGGGCCCTCGCCAGGCCCATCCTCTTGTCGAGGTCAATTGTGCAAACATCCCGGAGAACCTCTTGGAGAGTGAGCTCTTCGGACACGAGAAGGGGGCCTTCACCGATGCCAAGGACTTGAAAAGGGGGCTCTTTGAGCAGGCCCAGATGGGCACGCTTTTGCTGGATGAGATCGGGCATATGAAACTCGATCTCCAGGGGAAGCTCCTCAGGGTCATCGAGGATAGGAAGTTTCGCCGCGTCGGGGGGGTCAACGAAATGGATGCTGATCTCCTCTTGATTGCAGCCACAAACAGGGATCTCTGGAAGGCCGTTGAAAACGGTGGTTTTCGCGAGGACCTCTACTATCGAATTAACCTCGTTCCCATCTATATGCCGCCCCTGAGGGAGAGAAAAGAGGATATACCCCTTCTGAGTAAATACTTCATCCAGACGGCCAATCGCGAATTCAAAAGGAATGTGCAGGGAATTGTCGAGGAGGCGGAGGGGCTCTTGATGGGCTACGATTGGCCGGGAAATGTCCGAGAACTGAAGAACGTCATAGAAAGGGCTGTCATTTTGGGAGGAGAGGAGCACATCTTGGTGAAACATCTGCCCAGGGAGATCGCGAAAAATGCCCACGAGACGGGTGTAGAGTTCAAATTGCCCGAGAAGGGAGTATCCCTGGCCGATGTGGAGAGGGAATTGATCGAACAGGCCCTGAAGAGGGCAAGTGGAAACCAGGTCCAGGCTGCAAAGCTGCTCGATATATCACGGCATGCCCTGCGCCATCGGATGAAAAAGTACGGTCTCCGATGAGCCCAAGACCAAAGGTTCAAGGCACACGGCAAAAGGCGTAAGGCCCAAGGTCAAAACCTTGGGCAGTTAAGGCAGTGGGAAAATTCCAAGAGCTGAACGTATGGCAGCGGGCAAAGGAACTCGCCGTGTTTCTTTACAAACTGACTAGACAAGGCGCGTTTGTCAAAGACTATGGATTGAGAGACCAAATTCGCCGAGCTGCTGTTTCTATTTCCAGTAACATTGCTGAGGGCGATGAGCTGGATACGGACCGACAGGCCATCAAGTTCTTTTACACGGCGAAAGGATCCTCCGCCGAAGTTCTTAGCCAAGTTATTATAGCCCACGAAATTGGTTACATTACAAAGGAACATTTCGATCATATCCAACAAGAGTGCAGGGCCATTTCGAGTATGTTAACAAGGCTCATCCAAGCCAGATCAGCAGCGATCAAAAAACGGAAATAATCATTTCGACTCAAGCTTTGCGTCCTCATCTTCCGCCTTGCTTCAGTTTTACGCCTTAAGCCTTGCACCTTTAGCCTTGCTTCAGCCTTACGCTTTTAACCTTATGCCTTTCAGCCTGCGCCTTATTACACACCCCCCTTGCGCCATTTCCCACATTTTCCCCTTCCAATCTTTTTTCTTAAGCCTTGAGCCTTGCGCCTTAAACCTTGCGCCTTAAACCAAAACCCTCCTATTTTCAATGACTTCCGTTCCATCCTCCCATGATTAGTTTTTCCTGATCTAAAACCCATCCTATGGCACAAATATTGTAATTCAACATTCACGGGAATTCTTTGTTTACGAGATATGAAGGCGATCGAGGCGATACAAATGGCTCCAGTGTGTTTGTCACGCACCCTCCTCGGAATAAGATCACGCCGGCTTATCTGGGCGGCTACGGGTGCCCTTATTGTGGCAGTCTCCGGTTGTGCCACGGTTGAAAAGCCTCAGATTAAGGAGCTGCTATGGCCGGAGCCACCCCTTACGTCTCGCATTAAGTTCGTGGGGGTTCTCCGCAACCAGGACGATCTGGGGAAAAGCTCGGGTGAGCTCTTCGCGGAAGCTCTGATTGGAAAGAAAGTGCCCATATCCCTTTCCCAGCCCATGGGGGTCGCTCCCTCTTGCGACGGCAGCCGCCTCTACGTCTCGGACTATGGCAAGGGCACGGTGTTCGTCTTCGACTTCGAGGCGCGCCGGGTTTGGTTTCTCCGGCCGGACATGTACCCTTTGGTGAGGCCCCTCGGAATCGCCGTGGACGAGAACGAGAACGTCTACGTGGTAGATTCGGCCCAAAGGCTGGTTCGCGTCTTTGATCCGAGCGGCAAGTATCTCCGGAAGGTCTTTCACGAGAGCCTGGAGCGCCCCACTGGGATCGCCATCGACTCCAAGGGCCGGAGAATCTACGTAGCGGACTCTTCTCGGAAAGGCTCGTACAATCATGTGGTGCATGTCTTTGACATTGACGGCACTTACCTCAAGGCGATTGGGGGTAAGGGGGCCGAGGGGGGCAAGTTCTTGTTCCCGACGTACCTGGCGCTGGACCAAAAGGGGAATCTTTACGTGGCGGACACCTTGAACGCGAGGGTTCAAGCCTTTGATCCGGAAGGCCGCTATCTCAAGACCTTTGGCGAGCGGGGAGATGCCTTCGGGATGTTCGACAAGCCCAAGGGCGTCGCCGTGGATTCCTTCGGCAACCTATACGTCGTGGATTCCGCCTGGAGCAACGTCCAGATTTTCAATTCGCGAGGGGAGGTTCTCCTTATCTTCGCCGGGCGAGGTCACATCCCTGGCGCCCTGTTCAACCCGACGGGGATTGCCATCGATAGGAATAACCGCATCTACGTGGCCGATGCGTTCAACAAACGGGTGGCCATCTACCAGTTGATCAATACCAAGGCCGAGGACAGCTTCCTGCCCCTGCCGCCTCGGCCCGGGAAAGGGGGTGATGCTGCAAGGGCAGAGAAGAAAGAAACGAAAAGCAAGTGAATACCTACGATGAAAGGAGGGAAGAAGCATGCGTACCCTGTTGAAGCTCTGTCTTGTGGCCCTGGCGGTCATGGTGGTGTGGGCCTACGTGCCGTCCCTGGCGGTCGCCCAAGACGATATCACCAATACCGCCCACGATTTCAGCGCCGAGGGAGCCGGTGGTGAATGCATCACGTGCCATGCCCCTCACCGTGTTAGCGCCACGCCCCTGATCTGGAACCACACACAGTCAGCGGGTCTTTTAACCTGGAGCGATGCGACTGAGACGCTGGCTGGGACCACGCTGCCGGTGAACATACCCGCCTGGTCAGGCACGACGAAGAACTGCCTGAGCTGCCACGACGGGACCGTGGGCGTGGGCGATACCACCGTGGGCAGTTACATCTGGACGGGCACGGTGAGCGGCAAGGTCGAAGGTACTCAGGTAATCGCCCCTTTGGGCGACCTGAAGGGGAACCATCCCGTCGCGATCCCCTATCCTGACGCCACCCCCGGCACGTACAACACCATCACGAGTAATGCCGACACGGCGAGCTATCAGGATCCTCCGACTAGCGTGAAGCTTTACGCCGATCCATTGGGAGGGGCCAACGGCATGGAGTGTGGCACGTGCCACAATCCTCACGACGGTAGCATTAGTAACTTCTTGCGTGCGGCGCGAGCAGGCTTCTGCGCTAACTGTCACATCAAGTAAAGGCGGCGCGAGAACCAAAGAGGAGGCCTGGACGCGGGGTGAAGTCGCTAGGCCTCCTTTTTGGGCTACGGTTTTCCAGCCCGGGGTGATCACGCTATACCGGGTAAACGCGGCGGAGGGGGGTTTTCGAAATGCGGCTGGAATTCAGCGAGGCGTGGTGCTATGAGCTGCTCCGGCGGGTGCGCTGGCCCAATGGGATTACCTGCCCGTTCTGTCGGCGGAGCCGGGTGACCACCCATTCTAAGTTCGCCAAGGTGCCCCGGCGGCGATACCTCTGCCTCGGCTGCCGGCGAACGTTCAGCGACCTGAAGGGGACGCCTTTCGCCCGCACGAATCTTCCCTTGGGCACATGGTTCCGCTGCCTTCGACTCCTCGGGGGGGGCCGCAGCTCTGTCGAGCTTGCAAAGGAGATCGGGGTCAAGTACGACACGGCGGTCCATATGGAGCGGCGGCTTGCCGAGGGTCTGGGCAGTTCCGGACTCCTCCGACAGCTTCGGGAGATCATGGAGAGGGCTGAGAATGGATAGCGGCGCGGTGAGTGAGAGGAGAGTCCTTGCAATTTCGGTCGGCCTCTGCTTCCTCTTCTCGGGATCGGCGGGCCTGGTCTATGAGATCGTCTGGATGCGGATGCTGGGCCTCGTCTTCGGCCACACGGCGTTCGCCATCACGACCGTGCTGACGGCCTTCATGGCCGGCCTGGCCCTCGGTGCCTTCATCTTCGGCAGGCTTATCGATCGCCGGGGCCGACCACTTCGGGTGTACGCGCTCCTTGAGGCCGGGATCGGCGTCTATGGGCTGCTCATCCCGACTCTCCTGGCTCAGGCCGAGGTGGTCTACCTTGCCCTGTACCGCTCCCTCGGGCTTTCCGTCTTCACTTTCAGCCTGGCCCAGTTCGCCCTGGCCTTCCTGATTCTGCTCGTTCCGACGACGCTGATGGGCGCGAGCCTGCCCGTAATGGCCAAATTCTTCGTGAGTCGCCTAGAAGGGCTCGGTCGAAAGATTGGGTACCTCTACGCCCTCAATACGTTCGGCGCTGTGCTGGGCTCGGGGACCGCCGGGTTCTTCCTTCTGCCGGCCATCGGGGTAAAGGCCACCACGGTCCTGGCTGTGGCGGTCAACCTGGGAGTTGGGTGCTGGGCCCTTGTTACAGACCGGTGGACGCGGGAGCCTCGCGAAGCGCCGACCGAACCGAGGCAACCAGAGGAATCCCGAGCCCTGGGAACTTCAGGAAGCGAGTTGCTTCCCTTGTCGACTCCCTTGATGATGCGGCTCGTGCTCGTCGGCATCGGCCTGTCCGGGGCAGCCTCCATGGTCTATGAGATCGCCTGGACCCGGGCGTTGAGGCTCGTCATAGGCAGCTCGATATACGCCTTCAGCGCCATGCTCACCACCTTTCTCATAGGCCTGGCGCTGGGCAGCTTCCTCTTTGCCAGGATCTGGGGGCGGCGACGGGTGGATATAGCCCTCTTCGGCTGGTTCGAGGTTGCTATTGGACTGGCGGCGCTGGTCCTGATCCCGACCTTTGAGCGGATGCCGGACCTTGTGCTCACCATCCTCGGGCATCTGTCTCCCTCTGCCAGAGCGGCACTGGTGACCCAGTTCATGCTCAGCTTCCTCGTCATGATCGTCCCGACCACGATCATCGGGTGTGTCTTCCCCTGCGCTGTCCAGATCTGTAGCAGGGCCCTCCCCCGGCTGGGCCGCGACATAGGGGAGGTGTACTCGGCTAACACGATGGGGACAATCGGGGGCGCTCTCTTTGGTGGGTTCCTGCTTGTCCCTTGGTTGGGGGCGCAGGCGTCCATGATGGCGGCCGCCGCTATGAATGCCGCCATCGGCGTTGTTGTTCTCGTCGCATCCGCCGCATCCCGACCCCTCTGGCGCCGTGCGGTGGTCGCCCCGGTGGTGCTCGTCTTCGCTGCAGCAGTGGTTTTCCTCCCCCGTTGGGACCGGCGGGTGATGGTGGGGGGCGTGTCGATCTACGTCAAGAGGTTCGCGGCCGAGGAGGACCCGGTTGCCCGGTTCCGACGGGAGGGCGCATCGCGGCAGCTTCTCTTTTACCGTGATGGAATCAACTCCACGGTGGCGGTGGAGCGCACGGAACGGATGACCTTGCTGAAGATTGACGGAAAGGTGGATGCCAGCAACGGGGTGGACATGACAACACAGCTCATGCTGGGTCATCTGCCCGTCTTTCTCCACCCGCGGCCCGAACGGGTCCTCGTCATCGGTCTTGGCAGCGGAGTAACGGCGGGAGCGGTGGCCCAACACCCCATTGTACGGGAAATCGATGTGGTGGAGCTGGAGCCGGCCGTTGTCGAGGCATCGAAATTCTTCATCCGGGAGAACCGGGGGGTACTCCACGACCCCCGTGTCCGGCTCGTAATCGGGGATGGGAGGAACTTCATCCTTGGCAGCGGGAAGCGATATGATGTGATCTCTTCGGAGCCGTCAAACCCGTGGATGGCGGGAGTCGCTAACCTCTTCTCCCGGGAGTTCTACCGCCTGGCCCAAGAACGGCTGAAGGATGATGGGATCATGGTCCAGTGGGTTCACGGGTACTCCCTCTTCCCGAGGGAGCTGAAGATGATCGTGAACACGTTCAGGCAGGTCTTTCCGCACTCGACCCTCTGGCGCACCATCCGGAGTGATTACCTATTGGTAGGAGGGACATCGCCCCTCAGCGTCGATTACGCGCTGCTGGAGCGACGGATCGAAGCCTCGGCAACGGTCCGCGAGGACATGGCGAGCCTCAGATTAAGCTCACCCCTGGATCTGTTCACCCTGTTCTTCCTGGATGAGGGTGACCTCGCCCGTTTCGCCGAGGGCGCTGTGGAGAACACCGACGACAGGCCGCTCCTTGAGTTCGCCGCCCCCATGGCACTCTACGCCGACACCACAGACGAGAACGCTCGGCTGCTCAGGGATGCCCGAACCAGGGAGTTCCCGGCCGTCACCAATCTCCCCCCCGGGCTCTTGGAGGCGGCACGGGTTCACTTTGCCCGTGTCTACTGGGCCCGGGGAGAAAAGGAAGAGGCTCTCGCCCAAATCCGAAAGGCGCCGCCGCTTGATCCGGATGACATCGCCTCCCAGATCGAGCGAGCGAAGCTCCTCTTTTCCCTGGGAGAGTTTACCCAGGCTACCGCAGAGCTGGCACGCCTCGCGGAGCTTCGACCGGAGGACCGTTTGATCGGGAGCTATCTTAAAGCTGGGGCGATCTTGCGCCAGTTGGAGGCGAAGGAGACCGTGACCCAGCATGGCCGGACCAGGCACGGCGATCCCAACCCCGCCGAGGCCCACAACAACCTCGGTGTCTTTTACACCCGGTTGGGCATCCGGTTTGGGGAGCGGGCCTNNCCAGATCGAGCCGCAGGCGTATCAGGTCCTCAACAACCTAGCCAACGCGTATTTCGAGCTGGGAAAGCTGGAGGAGGCAGCCAAAGGCTACCTCAGGGTGCTCGAGCTAGCGCCCCACTTGGCCGAGGCCCGTTTCAACCTCGGGCTCGTCTATGAGAAGAAAGGCATGCGTGAGCTGGCTGCTCGGGAGTTCCTGGCGGCCAGTGCGCTGAGGCCCGACTGGGGACTTCCGAGGAAGCGGTTGCTCCAGATGGGCTCTCCTCCTGCGCCCGGGGCCGGGCATCCTCGGAATGGTATGCCGCCGACACGATAAGAGGGAAGGTGCAGTGAATCGAGAGCTAAGTCGAAAGGAAATGATCGTGACGCTGGCGGTGGGCGCATGCTTGGCGCTTGCGTTGTTCGTCGGATGTAGCGGGCAGAAGCGGGCAAAGGTCCTGGATTTCTTCTTCGATCGTGAGGGAGCGCCACCACCCAAGCGCCGCGTGCGACGGGACCTGCTCCGGGAAATCGAGGAGCTGAAGCGACAGCTGGAAAAGGAGCGAGCGGCCGCGAAGGCGCAAGGTGAAAAAGCAGTCTCGAAGGAAGCCGAGCTTCCGATTGAGCGGGCAAAGGGCTGGCCGGAAGTGGCTCAGCTCCTCCCAAAGGAAAGCAAAGGACACGTGGACTGGGACCAGGCCTTCAAAGCGGGGACCATCAAACCCCGGCCCGGCCCGGATCCGAAGTCGCCGGAGCAGGCGGTGCTGGAATTGGATGTGGAACTGGCTTCGTCAAGCAAGTTCTTCTCGATCACGTTCTCCCACGGTGGGCACACCCGGTGGCTCGCGTGCGGGAGTTGTCACCCGGCCATCTTCCCCCTGAAGCGGCAGGCTAAGCCGACCATGGTCACGATGGCCAAGATCGAGGTGGGCCAGCAATGCGGCGCCTGTCATGGCACGGTGGCGTTTGGCATGAAAGATCGCTGCGTGCGGTGCCACCCCAAGATCCCGGCCACGGAGGAGTGGCGCCCAGCCGAGGAGTCACAGAACCCGCTTGAACGAGCGCGGACCTGGGCGGATGCGGCGAAGCTGCTGCCCGTGACCGACGGGATGCCTGACCTGACCAAGGCGCTGGCGGATGGGGTGATCGGGCCCCGGCCGGGGATCGACCCCAAGGCGGCAGAGGAGGAGGTCTTGGAACTGGATATCGAGCGGACCCCTGAGGGCGACGAGGAGTCCAAGGTGATCTTTCCCCACGAGGCCCACACGGCCTGGCTGGCATGCGCCAACTGCCATCCCGCGCTCTTCCAGGAGGAGACGGGGGCGACGCCCATGTCCATGGAGAAGATTGAAGAGGGACAGTCGTGCGGGGCCTGTCACGGGAAGGGAGTGACCTTCCCCGTGGACGCCTGCGGCCGGTGCCACCCCGCCATGAAGGGAGGGAAGTGATGTCACTGTTTTCGCGACTCGCAGCTGGGCTCCTTATGGCGAGCCTCCTTGTTAGCCCAGCGGTGGCGGTCGAGGGAGACGTAGTCTTCAAGCGAGAGGGTGGGGAGAGCGGGACGCCAGCCGCTGTGTTCCCTCACTGGATCCATCGCATCAGGTACAAGTGCTACGCCTGCCACCCCGGCCTGTTCGAGATGAAGGCGGGTGTAAACAAGATTTCGATGGATGCTATCCAGCAGGACAAGTTCTGCGGGGTCTGTCACAATGGTAAGATGGCATGGGGTGTGACCTTCGAAACCTGCAACCGGTGTCACGCAGGCAAATGAGGAGCTGGCATTTCCGATGTCTCCTCGCTGGAAGCCTCGCGATGGCGGTGACTCTTTTTTTTTGGCCGCTCAAGCGCCAGCAGAGGTCTTTCGGCTGGGTCGCTGGGACGGGGCCATCGAGGGCGTGGTTGACTTCTTCCGCCAGGACATAGGGAGGGGGAGTGTGGAACAAACGAGGTTCGAGAGCACGTTCACGGAGGAGCGGCTCACCCTCCGGAACGTGGGGGCCTATTTCTTCGACCCCCGGCTTATAAACTTGTCCCTGGGGGGAACCTTCGGACTCTCCCAGGAGTGGCTCACGACGGAAAGCGGGACCGAATTCCGCGATGGCACGTTGCAAGGGTACGATGCCTTTGCAAGCGTCCTTCCGGAGCAGACAATGTCGCTAAACCTCTTCGCAAATCGGGAACAATTCTTCTTATCCCGCGAACTGGCCGGCCGGACTGAGGTCGAGACCGAGAATAGGGGAATAACGCTCTTTGCCAAGCGGTTGCATATTCCCTCAAAGCTGACCTTTCGACAGGAGTTTCAAGAGGAGAAGTCGCGCACGGGCGACATCGCAACGCGCCGGGAAGAGCAGCTAAACCGCATTACCTATGAGGGGTTACGGGGGTGGATTGACAGCGAGATGGACCTCCGATATGAGTTCGTCGATTTTTCGGACGAGGTTTTTCCAGACCTCAGCTACCAGAGCCACGAGGGAAGCATTTACTACAGCCTCGACTTCGGGACGGAGCTGAACAGGCGCTGGGATTCCCGGCTGTTCGCCTTTACCCGTTCGGGGGCATCTGACCTGACAACCTTGACCGCGGATGAGCTACTGCGGGTCGATCATACCGAGCGGCTCCGGACAGAGTATCGCTACCTCCTTAGATACACCGATACACTGGGTGATGCGACCACTACACAGACCGGGGTGTTCACACTGAGCCACCGGTTGTTCGAGAACTTCACCACCACCTTTGAACTCGACGGTACATATGAGACGCTTCCAGGAGGCGAGAAGCAAATCTACGGCGGCCGGCTGGACTTTGAGTACACCAAGCGCTTACCCAGGGATGGCCGACTGATCGCGGACCTGGGAGGGTCCTTCGAGTACGAGGACGACCGGTTCGACACCACCGAGACCTTTGTCCCCCAAGAGACGCACACTGCTGCCACCCCCTTTGCACTCCCGATTCGCCTCCGCAATCCGTTTGTCATCACGTCCACGGTCGTTGTCACGAAAGTGGCACTGGGCCCGTTGCCCGGCGGCTGTGCCCCGTTCCCGGTGCCGCAAATCTTGACGGAGGCGGTTGACTACACGCTCCGGACCGTCGGGGATACTACCGAGATCGTGCCCCTCCCTTGTTCACTGACCAACCCGGGCATCAACCCCGGAGACACGATCGCCGTGGACTACTGGTTCAGTGTCTCCCCCTCTCTCACCTTTACCACGGGAACTTGGTACGTCAATATCAGCGCGGACTACCGATGGATTCGCCCGTACTTTATCCACGAACAGTCAGATCAAAGCCTCCTCTCCGGGCGCGATGACCGCTTTCTCGATGACGAGCGGTCTGACACCATTGGAACTGAGCTGCGGTATGACGGCAAGCGGCTCAGGGCGAGCCTCGTGGGAGAGGCAGAGCGCTTCAGGTCGGGGGATTTGGCGTTTGACGAGATTCGATCAAAGCAGTCACTGGGGATACCCATTCTCGCCGAGATGACGCTGGCGATGAGTGGCAACCAGACCTTTACCGACTTTTCAAGGCCCGAAGGGCGAGAGACCCGCGCCCTGACGGGGCAGGCCACCCTGACCTATACGTTTAACACCAGCCTCACCGCCGAAACCTACGCGGAGATCCGCGATCTCAATGACACGCTGGTGGAAGACGAGCGCACCATAGAGGCGGGCCTGCGGGTCCGATGGTTCTTCCGCAGGGTTGAAATGAGCCCAACACTGACGTACACTAATCGGCAGCGGGGAGATACTGATACGGACGAGTACCGGGCTAATTTTCGTATCATACGCCGATTCTGAGGGACATGCGGGATGCGCGTGGGGACACGAACTATCAGCCTCCTAGTGATTTTAGCTGTGGTCGCGGCCTGTGGCTCACCGGTGCGCCAGCTCCCAGCAGAACGAGCAGGGGCCATGGGGCCCCTTGTGTGGCCCCAACCGCCAGAGCGCCCGCGAATCCGGTTCGTGAAGGCTGTGGCACGTCCGCAGGACTTGGGCATTCGGCCTTCCTTCTGGAGAAGCCTTGGGGAATTGCTCGTGGGCAAGGAAGAGGAGTGGTTCGTGCGCCCGACCGGCGTGACTGCCGATGAGGGGGTGATCTACGTAGCCGATCCAGGGGCGCAGGCGTTATGGATTCTGGATCCTCAGGCCGGTCGATTCGAGAGGATCCGGGAGGCGGGCGGGCAACGCCTCGTCTCACCGGTTGCCGTGGCTCTCGGCCGGAACAATCGAGTCTACCTGGCGGATTCGTACCTTGCCAGGGTGTTTGTCTATGACGCCGAGGGAAGACTGATAGGGACCATTGCGGAGTCGAACCTGCGGCGCCCGGCTGGTCTCGTCTACGACGCTTCCACAGATCGTCTTTACGTGGTCGACAGTGCGGTACACCGGGTCTGGATGTTTGCGGGCGATGGCAAGCCGGTGGGGGTCATCGGCCAGCGAGGAACAGGCAATGGGAAATTCAACTTCCCGACCCATGTGGCAGTGGACGGGCTAGGCACCCTCTACGTGACCGATTCCCTGGGGTTTCGGATCCAGATGTTTGGTCAAGAAGGGCGCTTTCTCGATGCCTTTGGTCGCCATGGGGACGGGTCGGGTGATTTTGCCTCCCCGAAGGGCCTCGGCGTGGATAGCCAAGGGCACGTATATGTGGTGGACGCCCTCTTCGATGCCGTCCAGATTTTTGATCGCAATGGCCATTTTCTTCTCAGCTTCGGCCAACGTGGAGTGGGCCTGGGTCAGTTCTGGCTCCCGAATGGCCTCTTCATTGACGGCAAGGACCGGATTTATGTGGCGGATTCGTACAATCAGAGGGTTCAAATCTTTGATTACCTCGGGGAAACCAGTGGTGGCTAGTATCCGGGCGGTAGGGCTCCTCGTGTGCGGTATCCTCGTTGCCGTCTCGGGCCCCGGGGGAGCCATCGCTCGGACCGGCATCCTCAACACGGCGNNCACGGCGCATAACCTCTCGGTGACCGGCCCAGGAGGTGTCAGGACGCCAGGTGTTGCCCGGGTGTGTATCTTCTGTCACGCACCGCACAACGCCAACCCCGCGCGAGCCCTGTGGAACCAAGCCCTCCCTGGGGTCACGTATAAGCTTTATGCCAGCTCCACCCTCGAGGCTAAGCTGAACCAACCCACCGGCGCATCGCGCCTCTGCTTGAGCTGCCATGACGGGACCATGGCATTGGGTAACCTCCGCGTCTCCTCGGCAACCGGCACGGTGCTCCTGCCACGGTTAACCGGACGGGCATCTCTGGGGACCGACCTCTCGGACGACCATCCTATCTCCTTCGTCTATGACTCAGCCCTCGCCCTCAAGCGGGGAGAGCTCGCCGATCCCGCTGCGCTTCCGCACGGCATCCGGTTAGACGAAACAAAGCAGCTTCAATGCACCGCCTGCCACGATTCGCATGAGGGCCGCTACCGGATGTTCCTACGGCTGGACGACCGCGCTGGTGTGCTGTGCACGGCATGTCATCGGCTCAAGAATTGGACTGGTTCGGCACATGCCACGTCGGCCGCGACTTGGCGCGGCGCCGGCACTAGCCCGTGGCCCACATTGCCTTTCAGTACCGTAACCGAAGGCGGATGCGAGAACTGTCATCGACCCCATGCCGCCCCTCGCCCTCCCCGCCTCCTGAGCAGTTCACAGGAGCGTGCCGTCTGCCTCGTGTGCCACAACGGGAGAGTAGCCTCCAAGAACCTCGAGTCCGAGTTCCTTAAACCCAGCGCGCACCCGATTGCTTCCTCCGATTGGGCACATGATCCACGTGAGGATTTCAATTCGATGCCGCGCCACGTGACGTGCACCGACTGTCATAACCCCCACCAGGCGATCTCCGTGCGGGCAAGCCCCCCGGCGGCTCCGGGCCGGCTTAAGGGGGTCCGGGGCCTGAGGATCTCTGGTGCAGCAGCGAACGAGGCGATTTACGAGTACGAGGTGTGCTTGAAGTGTCACGGGATCCGGGATGAAAGCAGCATCGGGGTTGTCCGCCAGGACAACGTCCGGAACACCCGCCTGGAGATCGACCCGAGCAACCCCTCGTATCATCCGGTGGCGACCGTTGGGAGGAATACCACTATGGGAGGTTTCGAGGCTGGATATTCCACTGCCAGCATCATCTACTGTACCGATTGCCATAACAACGATGAATCGACGACAGCAGGCGCGCGGCCCCGCGGTCCACACGGGTCACGCTACTCGCCGATCCTCGAGCGGGAGTACCAGCAGAACGATCCATCGGCGGAGTCTTTCCAGACCTATGCCCTATGTTACAAGTGTCATAATCGCGACTTCCTCATCAACGACCGAGCCAATACGTTCCTCCATGACGAGCACGTGCGGGGTGCGCAGGCATCGTGCGCAGCGTGCCACGACGCGCACGGGTCGAGGCAAAACATCGGCCTGATCAACTTTATGAGCCGGGATCGAACCGGGAAGTCCGTGGTCACCGCTTCGAGCAGTGGGCGTCTTGAGTTCATCTCACTGGGGCCCGGTCGCGGGCAGTGTACCCTTTTGTGCCACGGGAAAAACCACGAGGCGTTGACGTACCCATAGCCAGTGGCATTCCAGCGCGTCACTTGCTGAAGTAGAAGGCAACGAAGCCTGCTATCAGTCTCAAGGGGGAAACTACCAAAAGACTTCTGAGAACCTCTCTCCTTGCCTTACATTTCATGACAGTGGCAAGGCTCCTTTAAAAAAAGCCCATGGCGATTACCCGGTAGAAAATTCATCCTGTTTAGGCTGCGATGATCCCAACGATGCCAGCGGACCAAGAGGTCCTCATGGCCTCGATTATAAATATCTCCTTAGAAAATATGGTACCAATGAGTCCTTCCAGTCGGGAGCAGGTGAGTAGATTTGTATATACGTCAGTTGTATTGAATCTGGCGATAGATATCCATTTCGGGGTTTCTAACTGCGCGATTACACACACCCCCATGCGCCCTTTCCAGCACGCCCTTCTGAGAATTCACTATCTTTAGCCTTGAGTCTTGGGTCTTGAATCTTGAGTCTTAAAGCAAAAAATTTCTACTTTCAATAAGTTACATATCAATCCTGAGATTTGTGCTTCCTCGACGGAATACCCTTTCATACGGCACAAACCTTGCATCGAGAAAAAACGTACTTCTTTGCCGAAACCGGCCAGAATCGAGCAGGGAAACTGAGAAAAGGGAATCTTGGTAATGAGTACCCTCGTCACTAACTTGCGAAACAAATGGGCAGTTTTTTGGAGTATGGCGTTTATGGCTCTGGTAGTGGTGGTCTTTGCGGGATGCAATTCGGAATCTTCAGGTAGCCAGGCCAATTACCCAAGCCTAGCTTATGCGCGTACTGACAGGAGTGACATGGACGGGGACGGCGACGTTGACCTGGACGACCTCATATTGTTCAGCGAAAAGAAGCTGAAACAGGATTGGGAAACGGTAGGTCAATACATGGACTGGTGCGAGTGGATCCAGGTCCCGGACAATATAGAGAAGTACTATGAAGAGGGACATTATGCAGGCCTGTTTGACTTCATCCGGCAGTATTATCACTGCGACCAGCCGCCGGAAGACCCGCTTGCCATCAAAAATCAGCTCCTTTTTCCGACGCGCCTTGCTTTTGGTTCAGACGGTAAACTCTACGTCAGTGATGCCAAGGTCGGGTCTGTTTTCATCTATGATCCCGATCTCAATTTGATTGGTGAGCTCAAA
>JABAOC010002495.1_pt2 | contig 25510 bp, 29 predicted proteins | sample 7062161 | NCBI WGS metagenome assembly JABAOC01 (sample SAMN14538625, study PRJNA623070) | marine sediment metagenome | biome: marine biome [ENVO:00000428]; feature: marine pelagic biome [ENVO:01000023]; material: deep marine sediment [ENVO:00002113] | place: India: Gulf of Khambhat ... | reverse complement strand
TCCACCAAAACATTTCTACATGTGCAAGTACAAGTTTCGTTCATTCTACGATTCGAGACTTCACTTGCCGTCCACCTAGAACGACATTGTCTAACACTACGCATAATACGTAGAAGACCTCATCTGAACGAAGGTTGTCTGTGTCCAATATGCACTGAAAAGGCGTCAGATCCTCGCCCAGGCTGAAGCCGTAAAGCTCTCTGTAAATCGCTTTCGTCTTTTCTTCTTTTTCCTCAAGAGCTTTCTTGGCTTTTTCAACGCTTATGCCATCTCTTTTGGCTGTTCTCTTGGCTCTCTTCTCTTGAGAAGTCTCTAGCCATATCTTGAATCCCTTTTTCAGAAGCCATGGCATAGTCCAGCTATCTAACACCACATTTCCCTGCCTGGCGATTTTCAGGAGCTTCTTGTCTACAGCTCTGTCAAACTCTGGATTTCTTATCCTTTCTTTTAAGAAAAGTAATCCCTGCTCGCTTTCCCACCATCCGCGCTCAAGAGATCTGTAACCTTCTTTCAAAGCTAAATTCTTCAATACGTCTCCGCCAGAACAGTATTTCAACCCATACTTCTCTGCCAACCTTCTTGCCATTGTGCTTTTTCCGCTTCCCGCCATTCCAGAAACACATACGACAACAGATTCCTTGATCATCAGTTGAGGAACCTCAACCTTGCTAAGGCGTTCTTGCGGCATACTTGAGGGCTTCTTTGAGGCAGTTGGAACACAATTGGCTTCCGTAGGGGCGAGATATGCTCCTTTGGCTTCGATTGAGTTTGCAGATTCCCGACGTGGATAGAAGCGGAATCCCGCTTATTAATTGTCCGCAGCAAGCACAAACAGGCGATGAATTGACTCTTCTTCGATAACGAATAGATTTTCTACCTCCAGGCAGGCTTCTGATGACGCGTCTCCTGCTTCTGCTTCGCTGCTCGGGTCTAGGCATTTGAAATCACTCTACGGCTACCAACCCAAGTAGATGGGAGAAGATCGTTCCGAATAGAAAAGAGCTTAGCAGATACCACCATATCAAAGATTGGAAATTCATTCCTATAAGTGGTATAGTGATAACCCCTGAACTGTCACTAATTCCCGGGAAGAATGCTATTGGAGTGTTCTGGTAGAACCCACCTAGGAACTGCCACATCAAGATAAGGGGGACAAAGAATAACAACATCACTTTCATTGACTGCCACATCATTTTGGACTGAAGTTGTAGGATGTACTGCTGCTTCTTCATCAGCTTCTCCATACGTTTATTATCACGCTGCTTCTGAGCCTCACGTAATTCTGCATTCCACTCCGAGACCTCCTTTCTCCAAGCTTTTGTCTTTCGCGGGTCACCTAAAAGACGATTTGCCAGTGACGTAAGCAGGGAGATTGCAGCCGCGATCGAAAGTATGAAAATTGTGGAAAAAGGCAGGACCTTCAGGATCTCAGGCAGCAGTCTACATAACCTCCATGTGTTCCTTACTACCATTTATATGATGATATTTATGGCTTTAGCCACCCATTATCCTTCTAAAGGCTGGGAACATTTCAGCAGCTCGCTCTCGCATCAATATCTCGTAGTACTGGTATATTATTCCCACGGAGAGCAGGATACCCATTCCTGAACCAAACACACCGAAGAAGTCGGAAATCCCTGCAATCAACCCTACTACTACCCCTCCAAGAATTGTGACTGCTGGAATGTAACGCTTAAGAACAGACTCGATGGCCCTTCCAGATCGTCTGTACCCTGGGATCTGCATACCCGCGCTGACTAATTGTCCAGCTACCGTTGACGGGTCTAAGCCTCCGACTTCAAGCCAAGTAAGTGAAAAGACGACAGAAAAAGCGACTAGAATCCCAATATATATGAGGGCCTTGGATGGATCTTCCAAGACAGCTGAAAAACTCCGTGGAGAAAGAACATAGTACACGAGTCCACCTACAGGCTGAAGAGTCTCCTCTCCTCCCCCCTCAGGAGTGACCCATTTGAATTTCCCTAGAAGATCAAGCCAAAGGTTCTGTCCCGGCGCAGGCTGACCACTCATACTCCAGAAGATCTGCGAAAAGAAGTAGATGTTGGCGAACAGAGCTGAAGCAAATATTACTGGAAGGTTTGAAACATATAGGAGCTTTATCGGATATCGGCTGCGGAATCCCCTGTAACCAGCATATGATAATGGCAGTTCAACCCTGACACCTTCCACATACATAATTACTAGGAAGGCAGCAAGGGTGGCTACGAATCCAATAAACGATGCATATGCCCCCCTCCCGAATATCCATAATGCAATCGGCTCATTGCCGCCAAGGACAAGGGATAGACTGCCAACGAATAGACCGGTGCTAGGAGAGAAAGATTGCCAGAAGATCTGTTGGGCAACCCCAGCCATGATAAACAGACTTATTCCGCTGCCGAATCCCCATCCTTTCTGAACGAGTTCATCTAATAGTAGTACAATTACACCAGCCGCTAGTAATTGTAGAAAGACGATTATGGCTGATGTGCTGGGTATAGTCCCGTACATTCCTCCTATTATGTAGGCAGAGGCTTGAACACCTGTGAGGGCTATAGAGAAGACCTTGCTTGCTGTTGTGAACAGACTTCTGTCTTCAGGTCGTGACATGTCACAATCTATCATAGCCGAACCCACCAATAGCTGAAGTATCAGGCCAGAAGTCACTATTGGACCGATGCCAAGTTCCATGAGACTCCCACGGTTGGAGGCAAAGATTATCCGGAGGGCAGCAAGCTCCCCCAGCGCTGTCCTTTCAATGCCATACAAAGGGATTTCGGTCATTATCAAATAGACGATGAGTACTACGGCTGTCCAAAAGAGCTTCTCATTGAATCGAACCCTTCGCTCCGGTGCCTTAATCTCCGGGATAATCCGGGCAACAGGTTTGAACAGACTCAGAAATCTGCCAGCCATTGATCATCAGTCACTCCCTGACTTTTCAGCGTCCATCAAGACTTGACCACCAGCTTTCACTTTTTCAGTCGAAAACCTATAAAAAGTCGATAATCCGACGGTTAGCATTCTGCTACTCTGTCTAACCTTGCCTTTCCGAAATCCATTGAACATTTTCGGCTAGCTACCTTGTCCGTGGTCTCTCCTTAAGAGCTTTCTCAAACTGTACTTTAAGCACGCCATTTCTGCATGACGTGCATAATGAACGTGGCACGACCTCTTCCGGAAGACTTACAGTCTTGAAGTATCTCTCGTCCAGATTCTCGGCGGACAAGACCAACCGCTGGCCCTTTAGCTGTATTTCCAAGCTTTCCTCCTTAAAACCTGCAAACTCCGCAACTACAGTTATTCTATCATGTTCCTCGAATATGTCGATCAGAGATTCAGGCTTCTTACATTTTTTTCTTCTGCCACACAGATCAGGAAGACTACGTCTGTAGCAAGATATTCTGTTTCCAATCCCTCGTCTCTTGACTCTAAATGACCTTTCTTTCCAGTGCTCTGAATTGAAGTTTCCAGACCCGCGAACTCGTCTTAGCGGTTTTCTGTGTCCTCGCCACTTCGCGCTCAAGTCTTCTTCCCCTCGGCTAACATAGCGTTTGTAGGGAAATTATAAAATGTATCGCAGGAGAACGCTCTTAGAGGCAAGCAGATCAGGCCATCCGGTCTACGAGTTCGTTGATCTTTTCTCCTCGATATCCAAGCTCACCACCCATTCCATAGCTTTTTTTTACTTTCCCTTTAAACCCCTTGGTCGGTGGGTGCAGTCTAAAAACAGGTTTGACATGAGGGAGCTTCCAATATTCCAGTTCACAGCTGAATATAGCCTCTACTAGTCCTTCCAAAGATTTGCAACCGACATTCTTAGCATAATCTTCTGATAGCTTCTTATTGCCTTCCCGTCTTCCCCTCTTGTTTATCAGTGTTTCCACAGTTTCCTTTGAAGCCTCACCATAAGTGACGAAGTTCTGCGCTGTCTTCAACATGCCCAGAAAAGATGGACGATTGTCAACTAGCACCGCCTGATTGTTTCTTGTCAAATTCAGCATCTCAAGTGTTGCCCGCACCTTCTGAGATGCACGTATTGTTCCCCGGATTCTCACAGCAACTATGCACTTGCATTTCTTCGATTTCCCAGCCATCTAACTCACCCAATCCCTTGGGGTAATTAGGCTGTACGTCCTTTTCAACGCATCGAAGACGGCGTAAGCAAAGGATGGAACAGTTCTGGTTGAACCGTAGCTTCTTGTCCAGCAATCCTTTATCCCCGCAAGTCCTAGAATAACTTTCGCCACTTCCCCCGCGACAAGACCCAAACCTCTGGGTCCAGGCAGAAGAACGACGTTAACAGCCCCGCATCTTCCTTCCACTTGAAACTGCAGAGAATGGGGTCTCCCGCAACCACATTCCCAGCTTCCGCATCCTCTTCGGACAGGAAGAACGTTTAGGCGAGCATCTACAGCCGCTTTTTCTATCGCTGCCCTTACCTGTCTTGTCTTTCCTGAACCCAAGCCAACGTAACCATCTCTGTTTCCGACAGCAACTATCGCTTTGAACCTAGATTTTTCACCAGCATCCGTCTGCTTCTGAACCAGATTGATGTTGATAACCTCCTCTTGAATATCTGGAAGTAAAGCATCGACGATCTGAGGCTCCCGTATTTTCAACCCCTCCATGAAAATCTCTTCGATAGATGCAATTCTGCCTTGCTGAATCATCTTACCCAACCGCGTTCTAGGCACCCATTCTTCAAGACTCTCTTCTCTTCTTCTAAAACGCCTTCTGGCCGTCAGACTCGTTTTCCTCCTTTAAGCGATTTTAGTATGTCGATTTTGACCTCTGCAAAATGCTTGACAAGATTTTCAGGCCTTAAATCGTTCTTCAGATATTTCGAAAAGCTAGCCTGATATTCTTCGACAGTAGGAGCTAAAGTCTTCGCGTAGTCCTCAATGTGTTTTCCTTGTGTTCTGCTCTCTTCTGGAATCTTGTCTTTGCTATGCGGAACATCTACACCAGCGTCCAACACGCCCTTTAGAGCAGCGAAGACTCTCGCGCCCTTCTTAGGAGAATGCAGACCGGTGTCGAGAACCGCCTCCTTTACGCCCTTTGCCCCGGCTTTCAATCCGCAGAGAAGACCAGTCAAATAGGCTGCTGGGACATTCCCATTAGGAGCCTTCCATCCATGGTTATCGGTCAACTCTCTGCTATGCGCAGAGACGAGGACTTGGTCTCCATTGGGTTTTGCTTCCACTATTTGAACCGCTGTGTTCTTGTGCGAGACCCTAGGTATAAGGCGTGGTTTTCCAGAAAGCAGTAGCCCTTTTCTAGCTTTGTAGTCTGTCTTTCCTTCTCTCCTCCTTCTAAAAGATACGCGGTAGCGAGGTCCCTTTGCCATCAACGTTTCCTCCAAAGCTCACGTGTCTTCAAGTAACGCTCCATGTCAGCAATCGATTCGAATTTGCCGCTGCCTGCCATATTGTAGATCTTTCGATATGTATGTCTAGTGACTATTCGGCTATTCTTCAGCTCTCGAAGTCTTCTCCTCAAAGCTCTGATTTTTCTCATCCAGCTTTCCTTCTTCGAAATCTTTGCATGTAGCGAACCGCTCTTGCTGCCGGGTCCACGCCTTAGTCCTTTCTTCCTTTTCATGTGCAGAACGCGTGCCCTAGCACGACTCACGCCTTTCTCCGGTAGCCTTCTGATGACTCCTTCATGGATTAACTTTCGAATTTCCTCCTTAGTTATGGCCATCTCTACATCGTATGTCTGGTCAGGATCTATCCACACGCGATTCTGGCCAATCTTTAGTATCTCTGCTGCGAGACGTCGCTGGCTTCTAAGATCTGTCATGCCCTTTCTTTCCTCCCTCTATTTCCTCCATTTTGCTGGATTTGGGCTTCGAGTCTTCAATTGCCCTGTTTGATTCGTCCTCTCCTTCCTTCTTCTCCTCTTCCTCCGTTGCTTTCTCTTCCACCGACTCTTCTTCTTCTTTGCCTGGCTCTCCCGGTTCTTTGACGTTCAAAACATTCATTCCTCTTCTCTTAGCTTCTAAGAGAATCCTTACTCGCTTTCTCTTACCGACCGTATGTGCTATTCTTATAGCTTTAGTTTCACGGTCGACTTCTCCCAGTTCTTCAGTATTATGCACGAGGATCTCCTTGTATCCTGACGGGTGAAGACCTCTCGCGGCTTTTGGGCTCCTATATCCTACATTTGCAGCGCGCGGCCAACCTTTCATCTTCCTTCGGATTTTGTTGTCAAGGCCCCTTGGTCTACGCCAGTTCTCTTTCAACCGTTTGTATCGCCAGCTTTCTTGCCGAAGGAATTTAGGTTTCTTCTTCTTAACCCAGCTTCTCAGTCTCAAGGCTTCATTGATCTCTTCGTTGTCTCGCCTTTTCATTGCTCTGTCCCCTTGCCTTTCTCGTAGACATAGATGCCGTCTAAGAAGACCCGTGGATCCTTACGTTTTACCTTTGTGGCTTGTTCGATGTTAGCGGCTGTTTGACTCACATCTTCAATGTTCAGGCCCTGAACGATTATGTCGTCGCCCTGAACCATAACCTGGGCACTACCCATGATTCTGACCCTTCTGGGACTCCGCTCACCCGTGAAGTTTTCGACTAAGATAGTCTTACCTTGGACTTTCACCGATATTGGAAAGTGGGAGAAGACCGTCTTCAATTTGCATTTGAAGCCCTGTTGAACTCCAGTAATCATGTTCCGTATGTGGGACTGGAGGGTGCCGACTAATGCTGCCTCTTTCTTTCTGGGCCATTCAGCCCAGACGCGAATCTTTTTCCCCTGCAATTCGATTGAGACAGGTGCATGAGAGAAGTCCCTGATTAGCGTTCCCTTGGGACCTTTGATAGTAACCTTTCTTCCTTCCAATGATGCTTCTACTTCTTCAGGAATTTCTACGGTTTCGGAGATCTCTACAGTATGCATGTGAGGCACCCGTCAATAGACGAAAGCTAGAAGTCTACCTCCAACGTGTTTCTTTCTCGCCTCTTTGTGGGAGAAAATCCCTTCAGGAGTTGAGACCACAAGTACGCCGACCTCCCTTGATGGGAGGAATTTCTTCTCCCACTCCTCGAATTTGTCAGTTTTGACTGCAAAGCGGGGTCTGATGGCTCCGCACCTGTTTATCCTTCCTAGTAGTTGAACTTTGAACTTTCCTGACCTTCTGTCGTCAATGAATTCGAATTCTCCAATGTAACCGTTTAGCTGCATAACTCTTAGTACTCTACCCAAAAGCTTGGAGGCCGGACGGATTACGCATTCGTTCTTGTTGCGCATCTCGTTGTTAATAATCGTCGTCAGTCCGTTTGCCAAAGTGTCCATCTTAATTTCCTCATTATTCATACTTCTTGAATCCCAGTTTTTCGGCTACCTCTCTAAAGCATTGACGACACAGATACAAATCGTAACGTCGAATGACGGACCCGTAGGAACCGCATCGAATGCATTTTGGCTTATTTGTTCCCTGTTTTCCTGTCTTTGACTTACCCTCACTCATCCTGATCTCTCCTGCAACTATACCACTTCAACTTCTAGATTGCTTCTGACGAATAGGATAGCCTCATCAGGTGTCAGGATATGTCTTGAGCCTATCCTTGACTTCTGTATTCTTCTCTTTTTGACTCGATAGCCAGGGCGGCCGAGTGAAACAGCGATATCCATGCCGAATATCCCAATCTCGGGATCATATCTCACGCCTGGAATCTCAATATGTTCATCTATGCCGAATGAAAAGTTTCCATACTTGTCAAAGGATCTTCTGGGCAGCTTGTTGTCAATTACTGGACGAACTTTCTTCAGAAACTCTAATGCCCGTTCCCCTCTGAGACTTACGATGCATGCAATTGGTTCGCCTTTCCTTATTCCAAAGTCTCTGATAGTCTGTTTGGCCTTCCTTTTGCATGGTGCTTGACCTGTCAGGTCTTTCAAAACTCTAGCGGCTTTTTCCAGAGGCTCCCCTGATTTGCCTACACTGATGTTGACAACGACTTTTTCGATCTTCGGCTTAAGCATGGGATTTTCTTCCCACTTTTCTTGCATTTTTCCTTCAGACAAGGGAGCTGTCCTCCGGTAGAGATATGATAGGTTTCGATTCCCCTATCGAAAAGACGAGGTTCAGGATGGTTTGGAAGCGGTTTCCACTTTCGTCTTCAATTGTCACTAAGGCATCTCTTCGCTTCTTCCCTTCCATCTCTTCGATTTTCACTATCTTCCCATGTTTTCCGATGTTCTTGCCACCAGTTATCAATGCGGATGCCTTTTCCTTCATCTTTACTTGTTCAAGCATTTCCCTTTCCGGCAAGCTTATCTTCAAGGTGTTGAAAGTACTGTAAGTGTTTGGTTGAGAGTCCCCTGCCTCAGGAATCTGTACAATTATGTTTGAACCGTCATGGAGATTAAGCTGTAGATGTTCGCCTCCGACAGAATTTTTGTTCTCAATTCTACAGAGCTTGAAGCTAGACTCTTCCTTTTTGATGCTGTGAAGAATCAGACCCTTGTAAGAAGGCATTATGCGGAAGGATCTGCCAGCTTCCGGAAGAGAAAACACATCCATCAGACCTATCGGAAAATCATCTTCTTGACGAACCTTGCCATCCACATACACCTTCCCCTGAGACACCATTATTTTAGCCTCTTTTCTCGTCTTGGCCAATGCTAAGACATCCCGCAGGACCATGGCCAAGGGGAGACAGTTTTCAAGAGAATGGGGCCCACAAGAAGGCTTAACAACCCAGACATACTCCTTTCTATGGATCGGCCAGAAACCAGGAGCAGGATTACGTTTAAGTCCTTTAGACCCTCCCTTCTTGCCCAAGTCATTCTCCTCCCTTGACTTTACGGCTTCCTTCATCTTTTCTCATCCTATTACCTCGAGTCTTTTTCTCGCTTGTCTTCTTGGTTTTCCTGGGTCTTTCTGACTTCTCTGTTTTCTTCTCTGTCTTCTTTCGGGTCTTTGTTCGTTTTCTTGTCCTCTTCGACGTTCTTTCTTCTCCAGCTTCTTTCGCTTTCGCAGTCTCTTCCGTCTTTGGTTTCTCCTCTACTTCTTCTCTCTGCTCACGGGTCATCCTTTTTCTTTCCAAGATTTTCCTTCGCCACTTGTCGTCCAGATCTAGACGTGCTATCATAACTTTGGAAGGGTGAATCGGAACGAATATTGTAGTTCCGTCAGCCTTCTCTCGGGTCAGCCCCTCAACATACATCCGATAATTTTTCCTGTCGATTCGAGTGACTTTGCCTTCAAATCCTTTGAAGTCCCCACGCATTATGCGGACAGTGTCTCCACTTCTCACTGGTAGAGATTTCACACCTTGCGAAGCTCTTAGCTCTGCAGACAGACGAGATGCAAGATACCTGCGACGTATATGATATGGTGCTTGGAAAAGCATCTTCCTCTGTTTCGAGGGTTTTGTGGCTGATTTCACGTTCATCTTTCTCCTCCTACACTATTATGCTTGCTGCGCTGGCTATTCTCGGCCATCTTTCAGCCGCCTCCTTTGCTACTGGACCCCGGATCTCGGAGCCCTTCATCTCGCCGTCCGGTGTTATTATCACTGCTGCATTATCTTCGAACTGAACCCAAATGCCTTCTACTCTTCTATAGGGCTTCTTCTGCCTCACCACAACTGCCTGGAAGAGCTTCTTTCTCATATCTGGTGTGCCCCGTCTAACAGAAACAGTTATTCTATCTCCTACTGCTGCTGATGGAATACGCCTTAGCCGTCCCTTGTATCCTGTGACCTGAATGAGCCGAAGTCCTTTGGCTCCCGTGTTGTCTGCACATTTCAAGACCGAGCCAGCCGGCAGTCCTGCAGATATCTTCGGTCGTCCACCTATCATTCCCTTCGCAATCAAAGCCCTCATTCTTGCTCTTGCAGCCACGTCACTTCGCCTCTAATTTCTCAACTACGACAAAAGAAACTGTCTTGCTTATTGGGCGGCATTCGCCAACTCTAACCAGATTCCCTTCTTTGGCGTTGATGCATGGTGGATTGTGACATCGAACGCGGCTATGTCTTCTCTCGTACCTCAAAACCTTTGGAACATAATGAAGATAATTGCATCTAACGACTACTGTCTTATCCATCTTTGAACTGACTACAACACCGTCGAGAACACGTCCTCTTACAGAGAGGATGCCATGAAAAGGGCAGTTTCGGTCAGTACACGTTCTTCTAGGTGCCTTGAAACTCATAGACATTACCATAATCTCCTTATACGTTTTTTCACACGATCTTCTGGACGCCCTACAAGGGAACTACCATCGATTTCAACGACAGTTCCGTCTGAAAACGTGAAGTGGAAGATGGCAGACTTCTTGATGATACTTTTCCGTTCCTTTCCCTGAAGAATCAAAAAAGTGTTTTTCGTTTCATCTATAATCTTGCCCGAGATTCCTAAGTATCCAACATGCCTGCTCATCACAACCTTGGCCTCAGCTCCAACAAATTCATAGCTGACTATGTTGGGCGTCACCTTCATCTGTCTTCTCTCCGCCTCGCTCTTTCTTCCACGATTCCGAGTCTTTGCTCACTTTCGATGGTCAGTATCTGAGCAATCGTCTTGCGTAGCTCGCTTATCCTTGCTGGGTTTTCCACAGTTCCTCCCGCTTCTATCATGGTCTTAAGTCTGAGAAGTTCCGTTCTAAACTCGGTAATACGTGTCATTCGTTCTTCAGAAGTCATATCACGGATTTCATCTACTCTAAGTATAGGCATCTACTAGTTTGCCTCCTGACTGCCAGCTTCGTTTGACTCTTCTCCAGCTTTCTCTTGATCTTTTGAAGGCTCTTCTGGTGCACTGTCCAGCGTATCCTTAGACTCTTCTTCAGGTATCTCTTCAGATATCTCTGTCTCTGAGGAGCTTTCATCTATTTCGATTCTGTCGGGAAAATCCGCATCTGGGGGCATAATTCTGACTTTTATCCCCAAAATTCCAGGCTTCAGCTGGACGGAGACTTCGGCCCTCCTCATGTTTTTCAAAGCAGGTTCTCCGCATTTCGGCAAGTATCCAGCTTTGAATTTTTCATATCTTGATCTATCGGTTCTAAGCTTTCCACTTATGATTATTTCCGCCCCCAGGGCTCCGGCTTCCATAACTCGATTCAGAGCCCAATACCCAGAGCGTCTGAAATGGACGCCTCTCTGTAAAGCTGAGGCAATACGAGAGGCAACAACATGCGCGTTTAGCTCTGGAATCTCAATTTCGGATACAGAGATTTGGGGGTTTGGTATGTCAAATTCTTCCTCTAACGTTTTCGCAAGTTCTCTTATCGTTCCTCCACCGCGACCTATTACCAGGCCGGGACGCATGGCATAAATGACGATGTGCGTTCCTAAGGGTGTTTTGGACATATTGACCCCGCCATAGCCTGCCCTCTCGAGTTCTTCTTGGAGGAACTCGTCAATTTCTGTCCTTTTTATCGAATCTTCGATGAAGTGTTTAACAATGGACACTAGAATTCCTCTTCAATCTCAGGCTGTTCCTCCAGAACTATTTCGATGTGACAAAGGGTTCGGAATTTTGGCGTGCTTCTTCCAAACGCTCTAGACATGTACCGTTTGATCTTCATGCCGGGATATGCAGACGCGTGGATGATTTGCAATCTTTCGGTGAACAAACCTTTGTATTCAGCATTGGATTCAGCTCCTTCCAGCACCTTGAGAACGTGCTTTGCAGATTTTACCGGATATCTTCCTGCAAAAGCCTTCTCCAGTCCATGACGGTGTCCAACTTCTTTGTTAAATCGAGTAAAGGGAACAGCTTTCCTTTTTGCCATGACGTCCTTTAGATAATGTTTTGCTTGAGTGAGCATCATGCCTTTAATTGCTCTACATACCTCACGAGCAGATTTGTGGGATACTCTAATCTCTCTTCCACTCGCCTTTGCAGTCTTCTCAGTATCCAACTCCTCTTCTATAATAGAGTATCCCCAATCTGGCAATCTATAGCCTCTCCAACTTTGCAAATGAACAGCAGTAGGGTGATTTATATGGTTTTCCATAGTGTACAATTGTTTTCCATACCTATCGTCATTTCCATTTTCCTGATGCTTTCCGATCACCCATCTATGAAACGTACTCAAACCTGCTTCCAACGGTTTGCTTCATTGCTTCTTTGGCGCCTCAAGCATCATGTGTGCCCGATCCCTCTGACACGGGAGAACGAGAGAATCGCGAGAGGATATCCCCGTAATGCTGTCAGATTATGTGGTCTTCCCTAAGAAGAAGGACTTACTCATTTATGCTCTCGGAATGGCGTCAGACTGCTTACGTCAAAGAAAGACTTTGGGACTGCTTAGACATTGAAGTTTCCATTCACGCTGAGAACCCAGCCTCAGCGAATACATCTGGAGAAATCTCGGATGCTGCTGCCCAGAATCTGCATCGCTTCCGCGATTTATCCATATTTCTAGTGCTGTAGCCGACTAGCCTGTACAAGATCATCTCCAAGACAAGAAATGCATGCATGTCGTCCTATGGTTTTATCTTATATTCTTGGAGAAAGCCTTTCCGTACTGGATAAAATATATCCAGCGTCACGAAGGGCTTGTAGCTTACAGTTACATCTCTGTGGGGTACGTTGGGGGGGGGATGCGGTAGAAATCTCCTTTTTGGACTAAATGCTCTTCATCTCCGATCTTCGACCTGACATCACCGTTGTGCACCATTCCAACCTGTTCATGAAGGTGAAAGCAGAGAGGCATGTAATGTCCCAGTAGAGTCGTATTTTAGCACTATCATCGTTCTTTCACTCCTCAGCTCCGCTAGAATCGAGTCTCCAGGCCTCCATCTGAGCAAGCTTCGGGGCTTCAGCGAGATCAATGAAGAACAGAGCATTCCTTCCTCTCAGAAGCTTCACCCTTTTTGCGGATCACTTTCTTCTCCACATATCTGAAACACGACTTGCCTTAACAAGCCGCCACTTTCCAAAGAAGTTTTTCTTGTAGAAGTGGTATAATCCACAGCGAGTACATTGCATGATTCGGTGTTCCTTCTTGAAATCGATTTCATAAAGCTCCAGTGACGAACCACAATCCACGCACACGCCTTCGTAAGCTCGATTGGCTCTTGCATCCAAGTATAACGCACTCCGATGACCAGTAAGAGCTTTCGTCGCTTAAAACTTGTGAGAGGGAACACCAAGAGAGACTTGTTTACCTTGGCTATAAGAGAAGCAGTATTTCGCTTCAGCTGACACTGAGTGTTCAATCACCATTGGTCAGTTTTCACCATTTACATTCCAAGTTAGAGGCTACAAATATTAATAGGGTCTATTGTTTACGTAATGTCCGAATCTAAGGAAATGGTAAAATGCTGAAACTCCGAGAAGAACATGGGCGATTCGAAAAGTATTCTTCAAGCATTTGTCCTGAATGCTTCAGGAAGGTTCCTATGAGGATTTTTGAAGAGGGAGATGTAATCTACTTGGAGAAGACGTGTCCTGAGCATGGGAAGTTTGAGGATGTTTATTGGGGAGATGCGGAACTGTTTAGATGGTTTTATGACAACTGGTACAACGCGCGGTATACTGGTATAGGTTTGGAGAATCCGCATGAAAAGACAGTTAGTGGATGTCCTTTTGACTGTGGACTCTGTCCCCAGCATAAGACATATACAGTCTTGGGCATAATAGATGTGACCAACAGGTGCAACATGGCTTGTCCTATCTGTTTTGCCTATGCAGGAGCAGCAAATTACGTTTATGAACCTTCTTATCAGCAGATCGTGAGCATGATAAAGCTTCTTAGGGCGAATAAGCCTTGGGCCTGTAACGCTCTACAGTTTAGTGGTGGTGAACCAACCATAAGGAACGACCTTCCTGACTTGATTCGGGAAGCCAAGAATGCTGGCATGAGCCATGTTGAGGTCAATTCGAACGGGCTGCGTCTTGCAGAAGATATAGGGTATCTGAAGAAGATCCGAGAAGCTGGAATGGACACGCTATATCTTCAGTTCGATGGCCTGAGGGAGGAGATCTACAAGAAACTCAGGGCAAAGGCTGATCTTGTTCCGATAAAGAAAAAGGTTGTGGAAAATGCCAGAGAGATAGGGCTGAGCTCCGTAGTTCTAGTTGTCACTTTGGCAAAGAACGTGAATGACAAAGACTTGAAGGACATATTGCAGTATTCCATAGAGAATCATGATGTTATCAGATGTATCAACATTCAGCCCATTTCTATGGCGGGAAGAGCAAAGAAAGAGAGAATGAGGAGACTTCGCATCACGGTGCCAGATGTAATCAGACTGTTAGAGGAGCAGACAGATGGCGACTTGTCCAGGCGGGATTGGAGGCCAGTCAATTGGCCACTTCCAATGGCTAAAGGTATGAAGACCATCAAAAACAGATCATATCCTGAATTTACGATGCATCCGATGTGTGGGGCCGCGACGTTCTTAGTTGTAGATGAAAACGGATCTTATCAACCTATCACCAAATATGTGGACGTTGACAAGTTCGCACAGATCTTTTGGGAAATCTACTACTCAGGAATTGAAGGAAAAAAGTTAAGGGCAAAGATGAAGCTGCTTAAGCTCTTGCCTATGGTGAAATCAGACCTAGTTAGGGCCTTGATTAAGAACGTGGTGACCAAGGGAAGTTATGAGGCTTTGGGAGAACTCATGCGTAGGCTTATCATGATTGGGATAATGCATTTCCAAGATGTCTGGAATCTTGACCTGGACAGAATTCAACAGTGTGCAATTCACTATGCTACACCGGATGGGAGAATAAGGTCTTTTTGCACTTACAATAGCATCTACCGAAACGAAGTAGAAAATCAATTTGCGGTGCCAATCGAAGAGTGGGCGAGCAGGACTGGAAGGAAAATCGACAAACCACTGTAGCTGACAATCTGCGAGCTGCAGTGAGTGCGTATGGCATGACAGATTTGTCCGGAAATCTGCGAAGAAAATCGGGATAAAGGAAGAGTCTTTTATACTGTTTTCCTCAGTCGATTGATTATTGTCAATTTCTGCATCTCTGATGTCCCTTCATATATCTCGGTTATCTTGGCACATCTGTGAAAGCGTTCAACATGATAGTCTGCCAAGTATCCATATCCCCCGTAGATCTGGATTGCATCGTCTGTCACTTCCATAGCGACTCTGCCGGCAAAGGCTTTGGCCATAGAAGTTGCCACTGGGTCAAGTCTTCCTTGATCGAATAACCAAGCAGCTTTATAAGTTAGCATTCTTGCTGCTTCAATCTTGATTGCCATGTCAGCCAGTTTGAAGGATACTCCTTGAAAATCGATTATGGGCGTACCAAATTGCTTCCGAGTTTTTGCGTATCGGAAAGCCCGTTCAAACGCTCCCTGCGCCATGCCTGAGGCTTGAGCTGCAACTGTGATCCTTGTTTCGTCGAAGAGCTCTAGGGCATAATAGAACCCTTTATTCAGTTCTCCTAAAATGTTGGTCGCAGGCACTTTTACGTCGCTCAGACCCAAGGAACCTGTTACGCAGGGGCGGATGCCCATTTTTCCTTTTAGTTTTGTAGCTTCCAGACCTGCTGTGCCTTTCTCAACAAGAAAGAGGCTTTGCCCTCGATGAGAAGGCTGCGCTTCCGGATTCGTTTGGCACAGAACAATGAAAGTATCTGCGACCGGGGCGTTCGTGATGAACTCCTTGCTGCCGTTTATGACCCAGCTGCCTCCAATCTTCACCGCGGTGGTATCCATGCGCGTTATGTCGCTTCCATGTTCAGGCTCAGAGAAGGCTGCTGCAGAAATGGCGTCTCCCCTCGCCAAGGGAGGAACATACTTCTCTTTCTGTTCTTCTGTTCCATGCTTCAAGATAGCGTCAGGAACCATCAGGTTCCCAAAGGAAACGGCTACACCCAACCCAGGATCCACTCTGCACATCTCTTCTACGACCAGGCAGTCTGCAAGGAGACCGTATCCCTGTCCATTATACTGTTCAGGTATTCTTAGACTTGTGAAACCAAGTTTTGCCGCCTTCTTATAGAGTTCCATGGGAAACTCTTCTTTCTCATCGAATTCTAGAGCCAGTTCAGACGTAAACTCCTTTTCGCAGAATTCTCTAACTGCCCTCTTGATTTCCTTCTGTTCTTTATTCAGCTCAAAATGCACTGATGTCCTCTCCAAAGGTATAGGACTATGCTTTTTACGTTCTCAACTCCAGAATTCTACTCTTCAGTGCGGGCACGATTTTTGACAGATCTTCCACTATGCCATAGTCGGAGAAGCTGAATATTGGAGCCTTCGGGTCCTTATTCACGGATATTATCACGTCGGAGTTCTTCATTCCTAGCACATGTTGGAAGGCTCCGCTTATACCCAACGCGACATAAAGCTTGGGCTTTACAGTCTTTCCTGACGTACCCACTTGACGGTCGCTTGGAAGCCATCCCTTGTCAACAATAGGGCGTGAACACGCTAGAACTCCACCAAGGCTGTCAGCCAACTCTTTCACCATAGGCAGATTGCCCTCGTCTTTTATCCCTCGTCCCACACCTACCAGAACATCTGCCTCTGTTATGTCTACTCCGCCTGGAGGAGGCAAGACATACTTGACAAAGTGCTTCTCAGTTATCTCTTCCACAAGAGGTGAAGGCTGCTTCACAATCTCCCCATTCATTTCTGACTTTTCAACGGTGAAGGCTGCTTGGCGGACTGTAACGAGATATCCCGACGCTTCGCGAACCATTGCTCTGACATTCACTTTCCCACCGTACATCTGCCTTGTCACGATCAGTTTTTCGCCATCGAAATCCATGTCTATGCAATCTGTGGCCAGAGGCAGCCTCAGAGCAACTGCGAGTCTTGGAGCCAGTTCGACCCCATAGGATGTGTGTCCCAGAATTGTTAGCAGAGGCTTACGTTCCTTTATGAGGTGGGAAAGAACGATTTTGTAGGCCGCTGAGTTGAAACTATGCAGCTTCTCGTCTTTGACAAAGAGAACCTTTTTGGCATATTTTGAAAGAGTCTTGGCCAGATCTTCTACATCCTTGCCTAGTAAGACTGCTGTCAAATCAGCTCTTGTCTTTTCAGCTAGTTCTCGGCCTTTTGTAAGCATTTCAAGGGTTATATCCCTGATCTGACCCTGCCTGTATTCTGCCAGAACGAATATCTCAGCCACTTAGAGCAAGCCCCTCGACTTGAGAATCTCAACAATTTTTCCTGCGATATCTTCAGGACTGCCCACGATGAACTCTGCTTGTTTCTCTACTGGAGGCATGTACAATTTCTCTATTCTCATCCATGAACCTGACTCGCCTACATCCTCTTCGCTCAAGTTGACATCGGCCAGACCCAAGACTGTAATCTCCTTCTTCATAGCCTTTCGAATGCCCAAGATGGAGACATATCTTGGCTCGTTTATTCCAGTCTGAACTGACAGGACTGCAGGCAACTGCACTTGGATTATCTCTTGTAAGCCTCCTTCTAATTCGCGATTAACCTTGGCTACGCCATCGGCGATATCGATCTTCTTAACCATGGTAGCGTGAGGAATCCCAAGCAGTTCTGCAAGGATTGGTCCTACCATTGTGTAGCCGTCGTCATCGGCCAGCGCACCAGTTAATATTACGTCAAAAGACATGTCTTTAATGGCGTTACACAATATCTTGGCAATCGCGTATCCGTCGGAACCCTCAAATTGAGCATCTGTCAGCCTTACAGCTCGGTCTACACCTCTCGCCAAGCACTTTCGCAGTGTGCTGTCAGCATCTTCTGGACCCACCGTTACAGCAGTAACTGTACCATTAAAATTCTCCTTGATGCGCACCGCTTCTTCTAGAGCATAGTCGTCCCATTCATTAATGTCGAAGACCAGCCCTGCTTCTTCAATGGCCTTTCCAGTGGCGTCTATTTTTATCTCTGCTTCAGCCGTCTCCGGAACATGTTTCACACAGACAATCACGTTCAACCTTTTTTTCTCCCATTCCACAGACTTTGATTTGACATTATTACGTTTTCCGTTTATTCTCCCTTCAATTTCCATATAATTCTTACTGTAAAAATTGGCGAAACTATTCGGAGAGCAAACGGAAAACTGTCATTCTACGAACATCCTAAATAGAGTCAATGGGAGGACTTGATCTTCTGGCTTCAGACGCGTCTGCTGGTGGTGATAGCCGAAGACACGGGCTGGGTCGATTGCGGAAGAGAAAATTGGCGTGGGCCGAAGTACTTTCTTTCGAGGTTTTGGATCTGAATGTCTGCCTATGAAATCTTCTATGATCTATTTTCTTGCCCGGTCTGCGTTTCTCGCCTTATAGTCTCTCGTTTCTCTGCGGGTATAGGACCAAATTTGCTGATTCTATCAGAAAATCCTGTAAATAGATCTGCAGCCTTCCTATAAACAGGCAAAGGCACATAACTATAGCGTAAACGCATACCTTTGATGCCCAGATCCGCTAATGAACGCCGCATCTCGATCATCCGGTTCTTTGTGAACTCTTCGTGTATGTATTCCTGTCCTTCAATCACTATGATGCCATCAGCTCCAAAGGCGAACGCGTGAAGCAAATGCTTCAAGCTCAAGATTGCTGTAGATGGAACAGGAATGATGCGAATGTTCTCCGGATAGTTGGTGCGATCAAGCCCTAAGAAATCCATGCCTGTGTATCCAACGTTCTTGTCAACAAAGGCGACTATTCGGATCTCACTTGGTTCCTTATCGGTCAAGACACCCCTCAAATGGGCTATCAACTGTCTGCTGGTTGAGTTCCTGAAGTCAATAGCCTCTTGAGGACAAACGGGTATACAAGCACCACAACCAGTGCACATGAACGGGTTGATGGTTGCCTTTTCACTATCAGTAGTTATGGCATTCACTGGACATATTGATACACAGTCACGACAGCCATTACACAGTTCCTCAATCACGTAAGCTTTCTCGGGACTAGTAGTGATATATTCGCTCTTGAGGAAGAGAGAAGCTTTTGAAGCAGCTCCCAGAGCATCGGCAACTGTGTCACGAACGTCTTTGGGACTCAATGCACAGCCGCATGCAAAGACTCCTGTAATCAAAGAGTCAACAGGATCCAACTTTGGATGTCTCTCCTGGACGAAACCATCCTCGCCCAGAGAGAGTCTCATCTTCTCAGCCAATCTGTCAAGCCCAGTTGATGGAACCATAGCCGTGGCCAAGGCAACCATATCGAACTCTTCCTCTGTCACGTTTCCTGTCAGAGTGTCTTCGGCCAGCACAACCAACCTGCCATCCTTGTTTTTCCAGACTTCTGCCACTTTCCCCCTGAGAAAGACAACTCCTGCTTCTTGATCTCGCCAGTAAAGTCCTTCATAGCCCTTACCGGTAGCTCTGATGTCTGTATAATAGATGTGAACATCCAGCCCTAGCATCTTCCTAAGCACAAAAGCCTGCTTTAATGCATACATGCAACAAATGCGGCTACAATAGGAAATGTGATTCTTATCCCTTGAGCCAGCGCAGAGAACTATGGCTATCCTTCTTACGTCTGCCCCATCCGACCTCTTCACGAAGCCACCTGTGGGACCTGAAGCAGAAGTGATTCTCTCCAACTCCAGCATGGTTATGACATCTTTATAGGCACCATATCCGTAGTTCGCCAGCTTTGTCGGGTCATAGAGGTCATAGCCAGTAGCTACAACGATTGCTCCCACCCTTAAATTCAGCGTCTCTCCTTTCTCATCCAAGCTTATGGCCTTGGACGGACAGAGCTGTTCACACTTTCCACATTTAGTACAAGCGTTGAAATCTATAACATAAGCGGAGGGTACAGCTTGGGGAAATTCTATATAGGCCGCTTTTCGCTCTGACAAGCCCTCATTAAACTCATCCGGAACCACTACAGGGCACACTTTGGCACACACACCACAGCTTTTACATTTACTCACATCAACGCCGCGAGGTTTCATGAAAACCTTAACATCGAAGTTCCCAGGTCGCCCAGAAACTTCCTGGACATTGGCGTAGGTCAGCAGATTCACGTTGGGGTTTCTCCCCACTTCAGCCATGCGAGGAGTAAGTATACATTGTGCACAATCCAAGGTCGGAAAGACCTTTGTCAACTTTGCCATGTTGCCTCCTATGCTGGGCCTCTGTTCTAGTATATGAACCTTGAAGCCTAGATAGCCGAGCTCTAGAGCCGCAGTTATTCCAGCAATACCTCCGCCTACTAGTAGAATTTCTCTCGACCCCTTTTCGCTGATGGTTTCTAGGGGTTCCAATTCACGGCTTCGCCTGTATTTCCCTTTGACTAGGGTTATGGCTTTCTTGGTGGCTTCTTCTGAGGGTTTCGGGCCGTGAGGCCAGGAACATTGTTCCCTTATATTCACGAATTCAAGCATGTAGGGATTAAGGCCTGCCCGTTCCAGAACACTTTGGAATGTGGCGAGGTGCATTCTTGGTGTGCAGCTGGCGACCACCGCTCTGTCCAGATCATGCTTCTTTATGGCGTCGATTATCATCTCTTGAGCTGGTTTTGAGCAAAGGTACTTGTCTTGTTTGGCTACCACGACTCCTTCCCAGTTCTTAGCAGCTTCCACTACAGCCTTTACGTTTACAACATCTCCTATGTTTCCGCCGCATTCACATATGAAAACTCCAATTTTCAACGGACCTTTCGTCATCAATGGCCTTCTCCAATCTTTTTGATTGGTTTTACTCATACTGAGGAAAACGCTTAAAAAAGGTTACGTTCCCATTTTAGCAAACGTGACGTGAAATGAATGCGCAGGAGCTTGTTCAGAAACATAAGCTTTTTGAATGCATACAATGTGGCATGTGCACTGGAAGTTGTCCCGTATCCCGAAAAGCCAATCTGAACGTACGAAGATACATGCGAGAGGTAGCCCTCTCTGGCAAGCTGACTGTGCATCCGCAGAACGAGTTGTGGAGCTGCACAACCTGTTCAACATGTGGCATCCGTTGCCCAAAGGAGATAGACCCCTTTGAATTCCTAATAGATGTCAGAAGCCAAGCAGTTGAAGAAGGACAGATCGCCCCTACTCTCCGAGATGCCTTGGAAGGCATCTTCAAAAACGGAAACCCATGGGGAAGAATACGAAGCAAGAGATCAGAATGGACAGAGAATCTGAATATCAAACCTGCATCTCAAGGTGTTGAAGTTTTATATTTTGTTGGCTGTACATCAGCTTACGACCCTAGAGTGCAGGAGATACCCAAGAGCTTTGCGAAGTGCCTGGAAGAGGCTGAGGTCGACTTTGGAATTCTAGGCAACGAGGAAAATTGTTGTGGAGGCGAAGCCTACGGAATGGGTGAAAAGGGCTTGTTTGAATATCTAGTTGAAGAAAACATGAAGATCTTTACGAAGCATAATATCAAACAAGTACTCACGAGTTGTCCTCATGCCTATCACGCCTTCAAGAATCGATACGGGCAGACCAGCTTTGAAGTTCAACATCACACACAGATCCTTTCCAATCTTATAGAAAGTGGAAAGCTGACGCTTAAAAAAGAAGTGAATAAGAGAATCATTTACCATGATCCCTGCTACATCGGCAAACAGAATGGTATCTACGAAGAACCCAGAAAAGTCATCGAAAACATACCAGGAGCCACGCTGCTGGAGTTCGACCGTTCAAAAGAGAGAAGCTTATGTTGTGAAGGCGGCGGTGGACGAATGTGGATTGACATCCCTGGCGAACGTCTAGCTGAGACACGTGTTCGAGACGCTGTCGAATTTGGGGCTGATGCACTGGCAACTGCCTGCCCATTCTGTCTGCTAACATTAGAAGACGCTGTCAAGACCACAGGGTTAGAAGGAAGAATCGAAATTCTAGACATAGTAGAACTTCTTGCCCTCGCACTATAACTTCAGAAACTGACTAAATGAGGTTGAAATCTATCGAGAACTCATCAAATCGTCAAGAGACGTACAGGCTAATTTATTTATAGAAAAATCCTATAGAACTATTTACAGCCGGATCAAAGTCTGAAACGGGGTGAGGGCCAAGTAGGATGCCCTACATAAAAAAGATAGAGCTTAAAGGTTTCAAATCCTTTGGACCTGAAAATATAAAAGTTGTTTTGGACAGGGGATTCACGGCTATTACAGGGCCAAATGGAAGTGGGAAGACCAACATCGTAGACGCTGCCCTTTTTGCTTTAGGAGAGTTGAGCACCAGAAGACTTCGTGCAGAGAATTCGGCTAAGCTAATTTTTCACAGTTCTGAAAAGGCTGGCCTAAGGAAGGTTGAGAAAGCCAAGGTACTCATCCAATTTGACAACACGGAAAACCGCATTCCCATAGAAACGTCCACCGTGACTGTTTCCCGTGAAGTCGGTAGAAATGGTCAAAGCATCTACAGGCTCAACGGTAGAAGAATCTCTAGAACGCGTATTTTAGAGGTCCTTTCCATGGCTGGAATAAGCTCCACAAGCCAGAACATAGTAATGCAAGGCACAATCACTCGTCTAACAGATATATCCCCGCTTGATCGAAGGAAGATCATTGAAGATCTAGTTGGAATAGCTCAATATGATGCTGAAAAGGCTGATGCTGAAGAAAAACTGCGGAGAGCTGACATTTCAATTCGCACGGCAATGGGGAGAATCGATGAAGTGCAGAAAAGGGTGGATGACCTTGAAAGAGAGCGTAACGAACTCCTGAGATACGCTTTCATCGAAGATGAGATAAAGACGTTCGAAGCCATCAAGCTCTCCCATGACATAACAAAGATACAAGAGAAAATCAAGGAGACATCCTCCCAAACTGAGAAAGTGAAAGATAGGGTTGAAAAACTGAAGAATCTTCGCCAGCAACTAAGGTCAAGGAGAAGACAGATAGAAGGTGAGTGGCGAAGATTAAGCTCCGAGATGGTGGAAGAGGGTGGCTCACAAGTATTAAAGGTTCAAATCAAGATTGGAGAATTGAAATCAAGAATAACAGAGTTATCAACAAAGATAAACTCAGGAACCGCAAGCCTTGAAGGCTTAGGGAAAATTAGGGAAAACAATCTCATGCAGTACAAGTCTATTAAAGAGGAGATTCATCAAAATCAACTTGAAATCCAGCGGTTGAAACGCAGTCACAAACGCACATTGGATGAGATAAACAGAAAGCAATCTGAACATGACGCTCTTGCTGAGGAGGCTGTAGATCTTTGGGAAAACATCAGTGAACACAGCAGGAATATCCGTGAAATCGAACAGCAACTGGACAAAAACTACGAGAGACTCACCCACCTAAGATCAGAGACTGTAAGAAGCCGAGAAGCGACTAAGATTCGAAAAAGAAGAATCAGAACCCTATCCAATCGCAGACAGAAACTTTTGATAACGCTAGGTGAACTGGAGAAATCACTCGATGAACTGAAGAAGGTTCAGAAGGAACAAAAAGCCCAACTGAAGAGTCTGGATCAGACACTGCAGCGAAGAATCGCACAAAAAGAGACCATACAGACAGAAATAGATGAAGCCGGGAAAATCGCCGAGTCGGCACGAGAAGCCGTTGTAGAATTCGCGACACAGAGAGAACTCGCAGAGACAGTAGCTGCTGAAGAGAAAGCCCTACGAAGCATAGAAGAACTGGGCGACTTAGGGGTAATTCCAGGCGTGTATGGAAGACTACGCAATCTTATCAAAATCCAGAAAATATACAGACAAGCTATAGAGGCTGCAGCCGCAGGATGGCTTGACGCCCTTGTAGTCAAGAATCTTGACTCTGCCTTCACATGCACAGAAACCCTAAGAAAGATGAAGCTGGGAAGAATCAAGATAATCCCGACCGAAGGAGTAAGTCACTCTACGTCCCTAAAGACCCCAGAGAAAGATGGCGTCAATGGAACAGCCTCAGTCTTTGTGAGGAGTACTGAAAAGTACAGATCAGCCGTTGAATTCGTTTTCGGCGACACGTTAATAGCCTCAAACGACAAGACCGCCTTAGCTCTATCAAGCAAAGGCTATCGCACAGTGACGGTTAACGGAGATATATATGAGGCAGGTGGTGGCCTTGAAAGCGGCTATTATAGGGCGCCCATAGATTTCTCTAAAATCATCCCCAGCGAGACGGCTATCAAGAACCTGGATGAAGCTGTCAGTGTCCTTCAGCAACATCTCTTGAAAAGAAGCGATAACATCACTTTTTTCGAAGAGGATATTGACCGGACTCGAGTCGAAATCGCCCGCTTGTCAGAAGCTGTAACTACACTAGACAGAGAAATAGCAAGAATCAATGGCAACGTTAAGAGAACTAAGAAAAACGTTAGAACAATAGATAGTCGCGTGGCGCGCTTTGAGAAGCAGATACAAGATGAGAAAGCAGAGATGTGGATCCACAGAGCAGAAGGAAACTCAATCAGAAAGAAAATGCAGAAGCTTCAGAGAGAGCTGGCTGATCTTAGGCGTAGCGCAGACCCTACCCATATCCAACAGATAGAGATTACAAGAGAAAGACTTGCTGAAAAAATAATGGGTCTAAGGCAAGCACTTGGCACCATCAGAACGAAGATTTCAACCCTTCAATCGAAGTATGACAATGTTCTAAAGACTGGCCGGACAAACGCTCGAATACAGTTCCAAAAGGTCAACCAGCAACTTGGAAACCTTAAAAGTGATGTGGAGAGTGCGCTTCAAGAGAGGAGCTCACTCAGTCAAGAGGTCGCAGAACTGGAGAAGACCCGAATCAAGCTCTCTGAGACTGTCTTCTCGGCCAGGAAAGAAGCAAAGAAGTTCACATCTCAGATAGACAACATAGATGAAGAACTGCACAAGCTTGATTCTGAGTATGAGCCTGCTGAACGTCTACTGAACCAGCTGCAACTGAAAATCCAGACATCAACACTTCAGGTGGAACAGCACAGAAATCAGCTTAGACAATTTGGTTGTGAACATGTATTGAACGTAACATTGGAACAGGTTGAGGAAGCTGAAACATCCACGAAGATGATGCAGTTAGAACTGGAACGAATCGGTGCAGTCAATCAATTGGCCCTATCCCACTACAACGAACAGATCTCACGTTACAGAGAACTCTCCATAAGGCTGAATGAACTTGAAACAGAGAAGCAGGCCATCGTTCAGTTTATGGATGAAATCGAACAGAAAAAACGAAGAGTCTTCATGGAAGCTTTCGAGAAGATCAGAATAGACCTCCAAAAATACTTCTCAAAGGTTACGGGAGGAGGCAACGCCACACTGAAGCTTGAAGACCAAGAAGACCCTTTCTCAGGCGGCATAAATATGATCGTCGAATTCCCAAACAAGCCCTCTATAGTCGTTAGTGGAGCCAGCGGTGGAGAACGTTCCGTGGCCGCCGTAGCCTTCATCTTCGCCCTCAAAGATTTCACCCCCGCCNNCGCCTCCTTCTACATTCTTGACGAGATAGACGCACATTTAGACGCTTTTCATGTATCGAAACTGGCTGATCTGCTATTGGAAGAGGCGAAAAGAACTCAATTCATGGTGGTTACGTTGAAGCCTGAGACAGTGAACAAAGCAGAGAGAATCTATGGAGTATATATGCGAAACGGAGTATCACACGTCGTTCCAGCCAAGTTTCTTGAGGTGTCTAGCTAGTGGTTTCCATAACCATGAAGAAGCCCTTCTACATGCATCCCCCATGGAACATC
>JABAOC010001808.1_pt1 | contig 25514 bp, 23 predicted proteins | sample 7062161 | NCBI WGS metagenome assembly JABAOC01 (sample SAMN14538625, study PRJNA623070) | marine sediment metagenome | biome: marine biome [ENVO:00000428]; feature: marine pelagic biome [ENVO:01000023]; material: deep marine sediment [ENVO:00002113] | place: India: Gulf of Khambhat ... | reverse complement strand
AGCCCGTGAACAGGCACTACGAGGTTCATCTCTACGATTACTACGGCCGGCCCAAGTACTGGACCTGAGCAAGGGAGATGCACGATGACGACTACCGGTGTGAGAGCCTTCGACGCTTCGCTGGAAACCACGAAGGAATGGCTCCGGGACGTGCAGGAGCGGATGGGACTCGACGATGAGCAGCGGGCCCTCCGGGTGACGCGCGCCGTCCTCCAGGCACTGAGAGACAGGCTGACTGTCGAGGAGACCGCCCAGTTTGCCGCGCAACTACCCATGCTCCTGCAGGGCGTGTATTACCACGGGTGGACACCCAGGGGCAAGCCTGAAAAGATACGAGACCGCGGCGAGTTTCTGAACAAGGTCGCTGAGAACCTGATGCGCGAGCACGACCCTGAGCAAGCCTGTCATGCCGTGTTCGGTGTCATCGAGCGGAGAATGCCCGGCGGCGAGGTCGAAGACGTCAAGCGGATTCTTCCGGAGCCGATTCGCGATCTGTGGCCCTGACCGGACGCCGGCTCGACGAGAGTATCGGCGGGTGTCGGAGAACGAATGTCTTCGACTCCGGATTTGAAGGCGTATCAACCCCATGAAGAGAATGTCGGCGCAAAGGCGTGACTTGTCCGTTCGATAGCATGAGGCAAGAGGTTGCTTGCCATGAAAATCCCTCTGGAGATTGCTTTCAAGGGAATCCCGCATACCGATGAAATCGAGACCCTGATTCGCGCCGAGGCGGCCAAGCTCGATAGGGTCTGTGACTATATCACGAGTTGTCGGGTCGCCGTGGAGAAGCGGCAGCAACATCAGGAGGCCGGGAATCCCTACCGCATCCGGATCGGTATGACCGTTCCCCCCGGCCACGAGCTGGTTGTCAAACGCGAACCCAGTATGGGTGACATGCACGACCCGTTGGAGATCGTCATCAAGCGGGCTTTCACGGCAGCGGCACGGCAGTTGCGCAAGCTCGTCGAGCAGCAGCGGGGCGAAGTCAAGGCTCATCCCGACCAGCAGGTTACGGCCGTGGTGCACAGGCTTTTTCCGGAAGAGGGCTACGGCTTTCTGAGAACGGTCGATACACAGGAAGAAATCTATTTCCACAGGAACAGCGTCGTGCACGACGATTTCGACCGTCTGCGCATCGGTATGGGGGTCAGATACGCCGCCGAATCCGGTGAGAAAGGATTGCAGGCCACCGCCGTGCAGATTGTCGACGCGCCGCGCACTCCGCTAGAAGCTCCCTTCCGGGGATAGACCGGCGCGCGATTACAACGTATATGAGCCGGCTCTGTCCCGGTGATGTCAGGGTTCAGCCGAGGTAAGCCCTTCCTGAATGGCGTACTTGGTGAGCTGCGCGACGTTATCGATCTCCAGCTTGTTCATGACTCGCAGCCGGTGCGCCTCCACCGTCTTGGGGCTGATGTGCAACCGCAGGGCGATCTGCTTGGTTGTTCTGCCTTCCGCGAGCAGTTGCAGGACCTCGCGCTCGCGTTGCGTCAGCACGGAAAAAGCCGTGGGCTCGACCCGCTCCTCGGTATGCACCAGATCTTCCACCACGACGTTGCTGATCGAGGGGCTCACGTACGTCTTGCCTTCGGCCACCGTCCGCACCGCACGTGCCAGCTCGTCAAAGTCGCAGTCCTTGAGCAGGTACCCGGAAGCCCCGGCCCGGAACATCTCGGTAACGTAGCGCTTGGCGGAGTGCATGGACAGCGCGATCACGCGCACCCCCGGCGCTTCCCGCTGGATCTCGCGGGTCGCCTCGATGCCGTTGAGGTCCGGCATGCTGATATCCATGACGACGACATCCGGCAAAAGCTCTCGGGCCAGCTCGACCGTCGAATGCCCGTCGCTCGCTTGGCCGACAACGTCCATGTCATCCTCTTGCTGCATGGCCCGGCTCAGACCGTGACGCACGATAGCGTGATCATCGGCAAGTACGATTCGAATACCCATAAGTGCGACCCTCTTTTCTGCGTCCTTCCGTTGGGCCGGCGCCCCCGAAATGGCCGTTGTTTCTTTGCCTGAACAACTTACGATACCTGTTTCCACAGACTGTGTCAAGCATTGCCCAATACATCTATTTGAATGAGCCGTCTCTGCGCTGTAGCCTGTCGGACCGCGCAACCACAGCTCCACAATATATTCTAGTGAGCACTTTACGGAGAGAGAATTAGTCATTTTCCTGATTTTTCAATCGGGGAAGTTGTGATATTTTTCGTCGCAACCGCTGTCGACAACTTCGAGAGATCAGGAGAATCACAATGCTGGTAAGTAAAGCGAAGCGTGCAGCGCCGGCGGAAATCAGGTTCAGGTTCGTGCTCATTTCCTGGTTGGTTCTGTGTTGCGTCATTCCCGTTGCAGGCCGTGGCGAGGAGAACGAAAGCATTGCCATCTTGAAGCGAATGGGCAATGCGTTTGCCTCGGTGGCCGAGAAGGTTTCGCCGGGCGTGGTGGGAGTGCGGTCCGAAAGAACGGTCGCGCGATCCGTCCAACAGATGCCGTTCGGCCAGCCCTTCGATCCCTTCAGCGAGGACTTCTTTGAATATTTCTTCCGTCGGCGTGCGCCCCGGGAGGAAGCACCCCGGCGCGAGTACCGCCAAAGGGCCCAGGCCTCGGGAACCATCATCTCCAAGGATGGGTATATCATCACGAACAATCACGTGGTTGCCGACGCCGAGAAAGTCATGGTGGACCTGGTCGATGGTCGTATGGTGGAAGCCGAAATCATCGGAACGGACCCTGAGTCCGACGTGGCGGTCATGAAGGTGAAGGCGGATGACCTCACGCCGGTGGCCCTGGGGAGTTCCGAAACGCTGCAAGTGGGTGAATGGGTGCTCGCCATTGGAAATCCCCTGGGCCTGAGCCACACGGTCACGGCGGGTATTGTCAGCGCGAAGGGCAGAAGCGGCTTCAACGTCGCCACCTATGAGAACTTCATCCAGACGGACGCCGCCATCAACATGGGCAATTCCGGCGGACCTCTGGTCAACCTGAACGGCGAGGCCGTGGGCATCAACACGTTTATTCTCGGACCGGGCGGAGGGAATATCGGCATCGGTTTCGCGATCCCCATCAACACGGTTCGAGAGGTGGTGGACCAGCTTATCAAGACCGGCAGCGTCGAGAGAGGTTACCTGGGCGTGGTGCCCCAGGACCTGACGCCGGAGCTCGCCAAGGCCTTCGGGCTCAAGGCGACCCGCGGGGCCGTCATCGCGCAGGTCACCGAGGATTCCGCGGCCGCCCGGGCCGGATTGCGGCACGGCGACGTCGTTCTGGAGTTCGGCGGCATAACCGTCGAGTCGGCCACCCAGTTCCGTAACCTGGTGGCCGGCCGCAAACCCGGGGAGGAAGTTCGAATCGTGCTTCTGCGCGACGGAGAGCGTGAGACGCTTACGGCAAAACTGGACCGGCGCCCGCCGGCGGAGGAGCTTCGTGGTGAGCAGCGGGAGCAAAGACGCCGTGAGGATGAATCGCAACAGCGCCTGGGTTTGACAGTACAGGACTTGACCCCGGAACTGGCGGAGCGATTCGGATTCGCCGACCTGACGGGCGTTATCATCACCAGAGTGGCGCCGGGCTCCGAGGCGGCCGAAAAGGGACTGCGGGAAGGACACGTCATCCGGGAGGTTAACCGTCAGCCGGTCAATAACGTGCGTCAGTTTCAAGAGGCCGTTTCCAAAGCCATGGATGAAGGCCGTAGTATCCTGCTCCTGCTGACGGATGGTCAGGTCAGCCAGTACGTAGTGCTGAGTCCGTCCCAGGACTGACGGTGCAGCAGGTTCGAAATCGCACGAGGAGGCACAAATGAAGGCGCTGATTTTGGCTGCAGACGGAGTCGAAGACAGCGAGTTCTTCTATCCGTACTATAGATTGCAGGAGGAAGGTATAGAAGTGGACGTTGCCAGTCCGGATGGCGCGAAGATAACGGGCAAGCACGGCTGCAGCTTTGAAACCAGTCTGTCGATTGCCGACGCCGATGCTTCGGGCTATGATCTGCTCGTCTTTCCCGGCGGCAAGGGCCCGGCGGCCGTTCGACTTGAGCCGAAAGCTGTGGAGATCGCCAGGAGAATGCTCGAGACGGACAAGACCGTCGCGGCCGTCTGCCATGGCCCTCAAGTACTGATTTCCGCCGATCTTGTCCGAGGCAGGAAGGCCACCTGCTGGAAAGGGATCCGGGACGACCCGAAGGCGGCGGGCGCCGACTACCTCGACCAGGAAGTGGTCGTGGACGGCAACCTGATTACGAGCCGTCAGCCCGATGACCTGCGGGCGTTCTGCCGGGAAGTCTTCGCCGCGGTCCGCCGGGAGGTTTGAGCCCGATTAGAGACTATCTCAAAACGTTGAACGTCATTCTGAGCGAAGCGAAGAATCTGGGCTGCAAACGCGGAAACCTCTCCTGTGGTGCCCGGATGGTTCACTTCGCGATTTCCCGTCGAAATCGGCACGGAACCATCCGATTGGGTTCTTTGTAAAGCAGCACGGGCGTTGCCATCCGGCGCCCGGCCCATGCTGCACGAGACTCAATCCGACCCATATCGAGCCGATGCGTACGAACGGTCAATATCGCACTCTGAGTTCGGCGAACAGCGGGCGATGGTCGGACGCGACACGGGCCAGATAGTCGTCGCCGACATCGACGCGCACGGCCTCTACACGCGCATTCACGAAAATATGGTCGATTCGTGCGACGGGGTAATGGCCGAACCACGTGCGGCGCGGAGAGCAGTCCGGCGCCTTCGTTTGCACGTCTTCGAACCTCTCCATGCAGAGCCTCCACACCGCCGATTGCGGTGATGCGTTGAAGTCCCCGCACAGGATGACCGGACTTGAGCCATCGTGTCGCCCGAGCCAGTTAGCGCCGAGAAGCGACTGGATCTGCAGCAGTCTCTCCTTCCCATTCAATCCCAGATGCGTGTTGAGCACCTGAATCGCCCCTCCACCAAACTTGACGGCGACCCATAATGCCCCGCGCGGCTCCAGCGAGTCTCGGTCGGGCAGGGTCGGGAGTCTTCCGGTTTTCAGCAGGCACATCGGCAGGCGGCTCAGGAGGCAATCCCCGTAGGATTCCTCTGCCACCCGGATGGTAGGATGGAAATGATAATCCATGTTGAGATACTCGGCGATGAGCTCGGCCTGGTCGGCCTGGTCCGTCCGCGCTCGCCCGACGTCCACTTCCTGCAGCGCCACGACATCGGGTCGATAGCGGGCAATCACTCTGGCAATGCGATGGGGCGAGAGCTTGCCGTCGATGCCGACGCAGCTATGCACGTTGTACGTCATCACGCGCAGGACGTCCGTCACAACGTCGTTCGGAAAAAGAGGCACGGGCGAACCGACATCGCGTCGCAAGTGCCGCAGCGCTGCCTTGCGAAGATCGAGTAGCCGCAGATATTTCTTGGCGCGGGGATAGAGCGGCGCATCGTCGGGCAGCAAGGCGAAGGCGTGCGTCTCCTCCAAGCCGGGTCCGGCGTGGGCGCCGTTCTCAATGCGAAACGTCATGGGCGGCCCATCACGGCTCCATCCCCAAATCACGAAATCGCCCGCATCCGGATGCCGGCAAAGCGCCATGAAGTCTTCGCTCACCTCCTTGAGGAATGGGTGATCCGGGGCAAACACCCGTGAGGCATCATCGGGCAGCACGAACTCTCCCGCCGCAGTCCACACGCAGACGTGATCTGAACCGTCACGGACAGCAACCATAGGGATTTTTGCCTGTTCGACGAGAGATTTGGCAAAGTGCTCCCGTTCAACATCGCTCAGCGTCCGGTCCACGTAGACGTGCCCGACGGGCCCCATCGCGGCCACGACCGGCGGCTGCACGGCGCGGCTATCCTGGCCGCCTCTCTCACGAGTTGGAGGAGTCCGCGACCGTGGCATATCGCGTCGGCGGTCGCCAGGCCCGCGCCACGACGGGCCCCACGGTCTGATATTGGATCCGCCCCCCACGTACCGACTCGTCTTCCCAGGTTGTACTGCAGGGCCGCTATGCTCTTCGACGGGTGTGCTGACGGTCCCGTCGAAAACCTCCGCCACGGCCTGCTCCAGGGCCCGTCCATTCTGGTGAACATAGGAGACGGCCCACTCGTTGCCGTGGTCCGAGAAAACCCACACGTCGTAATCACGCTGCGAGGACCGTCGCGCGGCTTTCCAGATACGGGAAATGGCGTCGTCGATCCCTTTGAGCGACCAGTGGGCAAAGCGCGAGGTGGGTCCGCGCCGATGGCTCTGCTCGTCGTAACCGACCATGTCGACGTAGACCACCGGCAGCCCGCGGGTCACGTCGATCTTAGCACCGACCGTTGCCATCTCCCGCATGAGAATAGACACCCCTACGCGCGAGGGGATGAACTTGATCTCCTTCCAGAGGTCCTGTCCGGCAATCGAGCCCCGGATACAATCGAACAGGGCGAGGACAAACTCGACCATCATGAGAACGCCCACCCGGACCAGACTGTAGAGGCTCAGCACGGAGACGATAATCAGCCTCATAGGATATCTCACCCTGAACAGATCGTCCAGGCCTGAGGTGGCGGCACAAACATGCGTTTCCTCTGCTCCTCCCGTGTAAATGCTGGCATAGGCACTGCCGCCGGCAAGCAAGGGCGGTCCTTGGGCTCGCAGTCGCTGGTCGATCTCCTTGGCGCAGCGGGGATCAAACATGCGACACAGGGTTCTGGTGGACCGACTGTAAAAACTGAACGACGGCACGGCGCACTTCACGCCGTACAGGAGCTCCGCCGTCACGGCCGGCGTGCTCGAAGGCAATCCGCTGTAGAGCGAATACAACTCGTACCTGTGTTGCCGCAGCAGCCGGGCGAGGAACGGAAGATGGCCCTTGGCCATCGCGGCCTCAAGCTGGTGGCGGGAGAGCCCGTCGATCTGGATCAGCACCAGCCCGGGCTCCGAAGCCGCGCCCTGCGCCTTGGTCAAACGCAGCAATCTGATCAACCATTCGCTTCGACTGAGCCACCGACGTGATTTTCTGACATACGTTTCAACGGCGTTCAATATGTCCTCTGCATTTCGGGCACGGCAACTACCTGAGTGCGTGAGTAACCGCCTCCGCCATATTCTTGAGCAATTCCCATTCGGCCTTGATCTCTTCCATCGCCTGGCGCCACGAACCCTCATCTCTGGGCCCGGATGGTTTTTCCGTCCGCAGGCGCTCGTAGACGTCCATGAGCTTGCGAGCACAGCGCTCCAGTGCAAATCGGTCGGCGGTCCGACGCGCGGCCTGGGCAAGCTCCGCGCGCCGCCGCGGGGATACAGACGCGATCTCTTCCACGGCGGCCGCGAATTCCGCGCTGCTCTCTGATTCGAGCAAACGCCCGTTCTCCCCATCCCTGACGACCTCCCGCACTCCCGGACCATCGAGCGCGACAACCGGCCGACCGGCGGCCATCGCCTCCGTCAGCACCATTCCTTGGGTTTCCGTGTACGAGGCGAAGACAAAGACGTTCATTGCATGGTAGGCATCGACGAGGTCTTGCCCTTCCAGCGAGCCCACAAGGTGCAAACGCTTGTCCAGGCCCCGGGTTGTGAATACCCTCCTGACTTCGTGCGCGGACGGGCCGGACCCGACGACGAGGAAATGGGCGCGCCGCAACTCCGCCGCGCAGGAGCAAATCGCCTCGGCCAGGAACGGCAGGTTCTTCTCGGGAGCCAGGCGTCCGACGTACCCGGCCACGAAGGCTTTCCCGGGTATCCCGTGCGACCTGCGGAAGGCCGCGCCGTCGCCCTCGGCAAACCTGCGCACGTCCACACCTGTAGGAATGACATCAATGGCGGTCCCCACGCCGCGCTGCCGCAGGACATCTGCCACACTCTCACTCGGCGCGATGACGCGGTCACAGAGATTGCAGTACCCGGTCACCAGCGTGATGACGAACTCGCGCAGCCGGCTCGCTTCGGCCGGCACGTAATGCAGATAATGTTCATACATCGTGTGATGCGTAAACACCAGCGGGCGGTCGAATCGACTGGCGATCCGCACGGCGGTATTGCCCAACAGATGCGGGTGATGGGAGTGCACGATATCCGGTTTGCACTCGTCGAAATAGGGGGAGAGATAGCCCGGTATGGGCAGAGCTACCGAAAAATCACTGCCATTGAAGTCCTGAATCGCCGGGATGCGAATCACATCCTTTTCTGGTTTGGGCATCCCTTCGAAGACAGGCGCGACGATGACCACACGGTGTCCGACCCTTCGGCATTCTTCCGTGAAGGCCGTCACCGATCTCGGCACCCCTCCGACAAACGGCGTGAACGTGTTGGTCATCATCCAGATATTCATACTGTCTCTAGTTCCCGATCGTGCCAGCCGACCCCAAGAGCGCGGGCTAGTGGACTGGGCCCGGATTTTTCCCATAAATTACATTACTGGCAGTCGCTGGATGCGGTTCATGGCTTCGAGCCAGACGGACTCGGCATTGCCGGAGAGTATCTCGGGCGGGCGATGCCCGGCCGCGCGCGGACCGGGCCGCGGTGAAGCAAGCGGGTCCGGACAATAAGAAAGATGCGTGGCTTATCCGCCACGCATCTCCCTGTTAAGAAGTGCCGCGCCATTTGTCTTATCTTGCCCGGCGCAGGCAAGAAATTAACCCACTCCACACTGCAAGCTTTCTGCGGCCGTGCTGACAATAGCAGCCTACAGCCTGCATTCTGATGAGATTACGCTATCCGCACCGACTGTGCCAATGAGGAGAATCCTTAATTTGGGGTAATCAGGTTCCTTATCCATCCAGGAGTGCAGCGAACTCGGCCTGCATCTTCTGCATATATTGCGCGTTCATCGGCCGCCTTTGAGGACTTTCCTCATTGAGGCCGTGGACGGTCGCACGTAGAGTTGCGGGAAAGGAAAGGATGCAAGATGGACGTGCCGGATGAGTGCAGTCGCAGGATACAGGTATATCGGCGGCACGAGACGATGAATCGCCGGGTACTTCACTTCCAACAACACGAGATACACGCCGTTTTCGAGGAACTCATTCACAGACCCTGGGCAGCCCTGCGGTGGAACCCGCCCACAGACATCCGCGAGAGCCGGGATGCTTTCACCATCGAGATGGACTTGCCCGGCGTAAACACCGACGAGGTCCGGATACTGACGGACGGGAAGACCTTGACGATCGAGGGGGAGCGACGGCTGCAGACCTGCGAGGACGAGCGCACGGCTCACTTGTGCGAAAGGCCCGACGGGCGGTTCACGCGCTCGTTCGAGTTCAAAGATGACGTCGAAGACAAAGAGATAGAAAGCCGCTGGCAGGACGGCGTGCTGACGGTGATCGTACCCAAATCCGAGGACTGAACAGGACGGCCATCATGAGCCATATGCAACACGACGAGAATCACGCGACCGGGACCATTGAGCCGGGACGTCGACGGCTTCAGGCGGCGCCACCCATCGCAGGACTGCCCGCCCAAGATACGGACTCGGTCGTCGACTGGGATGTTCTCGATTTCAGGACAACGGCGGACCTGGAGCCGCTGGACGAGATCGTTGGCCAGAGCCGGGCAATCTCGGCGCTGGAGGTGGGCCTGGGCATCCAGCAGGACGGCTACAATATCTATGCCGCGGGCCTGACCGGAACCAGCAAGATGGAGACGATCAGGCGGAGTCTGCAAAAGCGCTTGGAAGGTTCGCCCATACCGAGCGACTGGGTGTACGTTCACAACTTCGATGACCCGGACCAGCCCTGGGCCATCAGTCTCAAACCCGGCCAGGGCAAGCAACTTGAGAAGGATATGGACCGCCTCATGACACGGCTGAAAGAGGCCCTGCCCAAGGCGTTTCGCCGGCAGGACTTCAGGGAGGAAAAGGACCAGCTCAGCCGCAAGTACGAGAAGATACTCGAAGAGTACACGAACCGGCTGGGCACGATGGCCAAGGAGCGCGGGTTCGAGGTGTTGTTTAGCCCCAGCGGCCAGATTTCCTTTCTGCCCTACATTGACGGCAAGCTCGCGGAGAGCCCGGCGCAGCTCGATACGCTGTCGCCGGAAGAGCGGGAACGGATCGGCGAAGGTGAGAAGGAACTGGCCCGGGAAGTCGGGCGAATGCTGCAGGACCAGCGCCAGATGATGCAGAACCTCGGCGAGGAAGTGCGCAGCGTTGAGCGACAATTCGCCAGCTATGTCGTCACTCCGCTCATCGAAGCTATCAAGCAGTCGTACGTGGGCAACGATCGCGTGCTGCAGTACCTCGACCGCGTGTGTAGTTACATCCTTGACAATCTGTCCGACTTCCGGGAAGGTGGCGGCGCGGCGCAGGCTGTCCCGCCGCAGTTGCAGAGCATGTTCGGCGTCGACGGAGAGTACCCACTGCTCGAATACAAGGTCAATGTCATCGTTGACAACAGCCAGGCCCAAACGGCGCCCGTCATGGTGGAGGACGTGCCCACGTACCGGAACCTTTTCGGGAGCATCGACCGCACGGTGGATCGGCGGGGCCGGCTCGTAACGAATTTCACCCAAATCAAAGCGGGAAGCCTGCTGCGCGCCAACGGGGGCTACCTTATTTTCAACATCGAAGACGCTCTGACGGAGCCGTTTGTCTACAAGAGTCTCAAGCGGGTTCTCAAAAGCGGCTGTCTCCACATCGAGAGCTACAACGCCTGGCTTCCTTTCAGCACGGGCGAGCTGCGACCCGAGCCGATACCGATCAATACGAAGGTCGTCGTCGCAGGCAATCTCCTGCTGTACTATCTGCTCCGGTTCTATGACGAGGAATTCTCCTTCGTTTTCAAGGTCAAGGCCGACTTCGGCACGGAAATGCCGCGCGGCCCGCGGGAACAGATACAGTACGCCCGCTTCGTCGCGACGATGGTCAGGGACGAGCACCTGCGAGCGTTCACACGGGAAGCCGTGGGCGAGATCATTCGCTTCGGCTCCAAGCGGGTCGGCGACAAGACGAAACTGCTGACCCGCTTCACCGAAACGGCGGACCTGATCCGCGAAGCAGACTACTTCGCGCGCGTCCACGGCTCCGAGCTCGTGGACGCATCCCACGTGCAGGACGCACTGGAAAACCGCCTCTTCCGCTCCAACCGTATCGCCGAAAAGATACGCGAACTGATTGAGGAGGGCACGCTGCTGGTCGATACCCAGGGGAGCAAGATCGGGCAGGTCAACGGACTGGCCGTCATCGATCTCGGCGATTTCGCCTTCGGCCGGCCGACCCGGGTCACGGCGTCCATAGGCTTGGGCGCGGAAGGCCTGATCAATATCGAGCGCGAGGCCAAGCTCTCCGGCCCGACCCACGACAAGGCTGTGCTTATCCTTGCCGGCTTCCTGCGCAACAAATATGGCCAGCGCAAACCACTCACGCTCTCGGCCAGCATCGCTTTCGAGCAAACGTATAATGGCGTCGAAGGCGACAGCGCCAGTGCGGCGGAGCTCTTCGCTCTCATCTCCAACCTCGCCCGGGTTCCCATCCGCCAGGACATCGCCATCACCGGCTCGGTCAACCAGTGGGGCCAGATTCAGGCGATTGGCGGCGTCAACGAGAAGGTCGAAGGTTTCTACGACGTCTGCCGCGTGGTCGGGTTGACGGGGCAGCAGGGTGTCTGCATCCCCCAAAGCAACGTCAGGAACTTGATTCTTCGCAGGGACGTGCAACAGGCGATTGCAGACGGCGAATTTCACATCTACCCCATCCGCACCATTGATGAGGGTCTCGAACTGCTCACGGGCTACAAGGCGGGATCACCCGACGAAGAGGACACGGTTCACTGGCTCGTGGAACAGCGGTTGAGCGAGATGACGGAGATGCTGCGCGGCCTGGCGACCATGCATGAGACGCGGATGATACCGATCGCCAGACCCGCGCCGGAGCCGCCGGCCCCGCCGCGACTGCCCGACGACCAGCCGCAGATAGACGACCGCCTGGCGCCCGGCCAGTAATCATCATAAGGGATTCCGGGCCATCAGGACTACAGCAGGACATGGACCTCAGTGGCTCTCCAGATACTCCTTGCGGGCAGCCGCGTTGTTGAACTGTTGATCTCTGGCTGCGAAAACGAGGGTCAATTGGCCCTCCCGCATTCTCTCACGGAGCAGTTGGACGTCATCTGCACGTGAGTCGAGTTCTCGAAAGTAACGCTTCTTGAATTCACCCCATTTTGGCGGATCGTGCCCGAACCACAGACGTAGTTTTGTGCTCGGGGCCACACTCTTGAGCCACTGGCTGACTTTCAGCTCGTCTTTCTTCACGCCCCGGGGCCATACGCGATCAACCGGGACGCGGAAGCCGTCGCTTCGCGTCGGTCTGTCGTAGACCCTTTTCAGCCGGATAGCCGCTTGTCCTTGGCCGAGCCGGCAGGGAAAACGTGATCGTGCGGCGCTATTCATGAGATCAATCTTGCTGTCAGGTTGATTGTCGTTGCCGCCAGTGCCTTCGAGACCGGGCAGTTGTTCTTGGCGATTTTCGCCTGCTTGAGGAACTCATCCTCATTGATGCCCGCCACTCTGCCGCGCGTGTCGAGTTCGATCCGGGTGATGGCGTGGCCGTCCTGCACCTTCTCGATGGAGACGTGGGCCGTGGTCTCGATGCTCTCGGGCGCGTAGCCCGCCAGCTCGAGGCCGTGTGCCAGAGCCATCGAGAAGCAGCCCGCATGTGCAGCGCCGATCAGCTCCTCGGGATTGGTGCCGGCGCCGGACCCAAAACGTGATTCAGCGGAATACTCTCCCCGGAACTTGCCGCTGCCCAGCTCCATGGTGCCGGACCCGTCCTCGAGATTGCCTTTCCAGACCGCCTTTGCGGTACGCTTTGCCATGTCTTGCCTCCTTTCTCAACTGGTATCCAGGTCATCGTGTGGTGTTTCTCCGGCATCCGCTCGCCCGCGCGGGTCAACTTTCATTCGTGTCCTTCGTGGCGTCCGACTCCGCCCGCTCTCCCTTGCGGTAGCGGTCCAACCTGACTTCGAGCGGATGGAATCCGAACAGGACAGCCAAGGCCAGCAGTGTGCCGGTGACCGCGATGATGAAGTACCCGGCGCCGCAAGCCATGCCGAGGCTGGCAACGAGCCAGATCGTTGCCGCGGTGGTTGCCCCCTGTACGGTTCCCCGGTCTCGGATGATAGCTCCGGCCCCCAGGAAGCCGATTCCACCCACGATCTGGGCGGCAATTCTCTCCGGCGACCCTCCCAATGACAGTCCGATCCGAATCGAGATGATGGTGAAGATAGCGGCTCCGAGACAGATCAGCACGTTTGTCCGCAGGCCCAGCGGTTTGCGGCTCAATTCCCGCTCCAACCCGATCAGGGCTCCCAGCAGCACGGCGACAAGCATCGACAGGATTTGCTCTAAGGTGATATCCAAAGTACCCCCAGACTGACTCAAGGGCGGCCTCGACCGCTGGCTTCAATCCTCAATCCTGATCATCGATATGTAATCGCACCGTTCCGAGCATCAGGTCTGCGCGTGCCTACTCTTCGATGATGATCGCGGAAGTGGGGCATTCGTCCGCCGCCTCGCGCGTTGCATCTTCATACTCATCGGGCACCACGTTCACTTTGACCTGGGCGATATCTTCCCCCATCTCAAAGATCTCCGGGCAAATCTCGATGCAGCGGCCACAGGCGATGCAGTCCTCAGTTACGCGTGTCTTCATCTCGTTCTCCTTACACGGTCACATTCTCGTGCCCGTTTGCAGATACTCTCATCTCCGCCGGGCAGTCCCGGGAGCACTCTGGGCTGGCTCGCAGGGCGTCTCCGAGACCTCACTTGCGGGATGCTCGCGCCCGGTTTTGGAGGCCAGATCTGCTCCGGACAACAAGCCAACGGCCTTATGGTCCGGGCCGAGCACAACCAGCCAGTGGACATGGTCGTTGTCCATGATTCCGGCGGCTTGCTCGACATCATCCTCGCCCGAGCAACATGCCACGTCGGTCGTCATCACATCCTGAACGGGAGTAGTTTGCGGGTTCACACCCTCACAAGCGGCTCTTGTCGTGATACCGCGCTCCGTGACCACGCCGACAATCTGATTGTTCTCGACGACGGGAAGAGCGCGGACGCCGAGCGCTCGCATCCTGTCGACCGCCTCGCCGAGCATCGCACTGGAGCTGATTTGGCGCGCCTGGTGGCCCATCATTTCCCGCACTTTCACGATTCACCTCCCTGGAGAGCCCGAGGTGGGCATCGTTCGGGAAACGACCGCATATGTATCGCCTGCCAGCGATTCGGCAAAGTAGGAATTTGCCTAATTTTGCGGCGGTGGAAAAACGCCGACCGTCGTGCGGCACGCGGTTGAGCAATTGCGCGCTTCGAATTAGGAGAAAGCCCAGTCCCTTATCTGCCATGACCCGGTATGGTTGGGTAAGGCGCGGCGCGACAGGAGACCGGCTCTCGTCGGGGACCCTATGGCTGCGCCACGAGAGGTCGGCTGTGTCCTCCGGGACAAGGAAAGGAGACGACGATGCTTCGCAGCGTTACGGACCTCGAAGGTTTTTCGATCGGCGCCCGGGACGGCGAAATCGGGAAAGTACATTCTTTTCTTTTCGACGGTCAAAGTTGGGTCATCCGTTATCTGGTGGTCGATACCGGGACCTGGCTGCCCGGGCGAAAAGTGTTGATCGCCCCGGACGCCTTGCGCCGGCCGGACTGGAGAGGCCGCATCTTTCCCGTAGACCTGACGAAGGACCAGGTGAGGAACTCCCCCGATATCGACACGAACAAACCCGTATCCCGGCAGCGCGAAACCGAACTGCACAGGTACTATGACTGGGCGCCGTACTGGGGAACGGGTTACGGGATTGCCGTCCCTCCGGGCGGGCGGGTGGAAGCGGACCGGGGAGCAATCGCCATGGAGGAGGAGCGCGGCAATCCCAATCTGCGCAGCACGCGGGAAGTGAGGGGCTATCGAATCCACGCCACCGATGGTCAGATTGGCCATGTGGCTGACTTTATCGTCAGTGATGAGGACTGGGTCATCCGCTATCTCGTGCTGGATACGGGCAACTGGCTGCCTGGGCGAAGCGTTCTGGTCGCGCCGGATTGGGTCAGAGATATCAGTTGGGAGGAGCGGGAGGTCTGGGTGGACGTCTCGAAGGAAACCATCGAGGACAGCCCCCCGTACGATCCATCGGCCCCGATCAATCGCGAATACGAGGCGCAGATGTACGATTACTACGGCCGTCCCAGGTACTGGGCTTGAGATCACCATCGACGGTTCAGAATCGTGCTTCGGGCAGCCGTTTGCCGTACGGATGGAATGCCGATGGCGGTGCATAACGATGAGATTGCCGGAATCTTCAACACGGTGGCCGACCTCCTCGAGATCAAGGGCGAAAATCAGTTCCGCGTGCGTGCATACCGCAACGCCGCGCGAACCATGCAGGGCTCGTCGCAAAGCGCCGCCGACATGGTGACGCAGGGCCAGGACCTGTCCGACTTGCCCGGCATAGGTAAAGACCTGGCGGCCAAGATCGGGGAAATCGTCAGAACCGGTACGCTCGGGCTTTTGACGGACCTTCATCGCGAGATGCCTGCGGGTCTGAGCGAGTTGATGAGAGTCCCGGGCCTGGGCGCCAAGCGCGTCGCCGTACTTCACAAGGAATTGGGCGTAACGACTCTGGACGACCTCGAGCAAGCGGCGCAACAAGGGCGTATCCACGCGCTCGCGGGATTCGGCAAAAAGACGGAGCAGCACGTTCTGGAGGAGGTGGCTCGGCTCCGGCGGGAGAAGCTGCAGCGCGTCAAGCTGATCGTGGCGGAACAGATTGCCGAGCCTTTGGTGCGATACCTCGAACGGGTCGAGGGGGTCCACGAGGTGATTGTCGCGGGCAGCTACCGGCGGCGGAAGGAAACCGTTGGAGATCTGGACATTCTGGCTACGTGCAGGAAGGGCGCCGGGATCATGGACCGCTTCGTTGGGTATGAGGATGTCAAACAGACCATCTCGAAGGGCGATACCAAATCCACGGTGATCCTGCGCGGCGGCTTGCAGGTGGATTTGCGCGTGGTTCCGCAGGTCAGCTATGGAGCGGCTTTGATGTACTTCACGGGCTCGAAGGAACACAACATCGCGATTCGCAAGATCGGCCTGGCCAGAAGGCTGAAAATCAACGAGTACGGGGTATTCAAAGGTCCCAAGCGGGTGGCGGGCCGGACTGAGGAGGAGGTCTATGCGAAGATTGGCCTGCCCTACATTGAGCCCGAGCTGCGGGAGGACTGGGGCGAGATCGAAGCCGCCCAGGAAGGCAGATTGCCCCGACTTCTCGAACTGGATGATCTCCATGGCGACCTTCACGTGCACACCAACCGCACCGACGGGCACGACACGGTCGAGGAGCTGGTCGAGGCGGCGAAAAGGTACGGGTATGAATATATCGCGATCACGGATCATTCCAGGCGTGTGACCGTCGCTCACGGGCTCAAACCCCGGCAGGTGCACGAGCAAGTGCGGGAGATTGACAGAATCAACGAGCGGCTGCAAAATTTCACGGTCCTGAAGGCGACCGAGGTGGACATCCTGGAGAACGGTGCGCTGGACCTGCCGGACGATGTCCTTGAGGAGCTTGACCTCACCGTCTGCTCGGTGCATTCCAAGTTCAATCTTTCCCCCAGGCAGCAGACGGGACGGGTCATAAAGGCCATGGAGAATCGGCATTTCAACGTGCTGGCCCATCCGACCGGTCGGCTGATCAATGAGCGCGAGCCCTATCAGGTGGACATGGAGGAGGTCATGAAGGCCGCCCGAGACAACGGCTGCTTTCTGGAGGTGAATGCCCATCCGGACCGCCTGGACTTGAATGACACCCACTGCAAAATGGCCAAAGACATGGGCGTGCGAGTCGCGTTATCCACTGACACGCACAGACTCGGTGATTTCGATTACATGCGCTTCGGCGTCGGACAGGCGCGAAGGGGATGGATTGAGCCGGACGACGTAATCAATACCAGGGGCTTGAAGGACCTGCGAAAACTCCTCAAAAGATGACCCGGCGAGGGATGTGTCCGATGGATTTCAAGAAGAATCCGAAAACGACGTTCAAGGACGTGGAGGATTTCGACCGCATGGTCCTGCGGAAGACGGGAGGCAAGAAAGTCGAGTACGTGACCGAGATGCACGCCGACGCCTTTTTGTCCGAGGATGACGTTCGTATGTTGGGAAAGGAGCAGAGAATGCCTGAGTTGCCGGACGTGGAGACGTTTCGGCGATACATCGGCGCCACGTCGTTGCATCAGAAGATCGCGAGTGTCACAGTTCGTGACCGGCGGCTGCTGAAAGGTGTCTCCGCCCGCCGTCTGAAGCAGACGTTGGTGGGCAAGGTGTTCGAGACAACGGGCCGGCACGGCAAGTATCTCTTTGTCGCGGTCAACGGCTCGGCGTGGCTCGTGCTGCACTTCGGCATGTCGGGAAATCTGGACTATGGAAAACGGCGGGAAACAGGCAGGCACGACCGCGTCGTCTTCGATTTCACCAACGAGTACAGCCTGACCTACACCTCTCAGCGTCGATTGGGCCGCGTCGCTTTGAGCCCCGCGGTTGAGCGGTTTGTGGAAGAGAACGATCTGGGTCCCGACGCTATGGACATCGACTGTGCCGATTTCGCGTCGCGCATTCGGGGCTCGAAGGCGCTGCTCAAGTCAAGCCTTATGAACCAGCGTCTCATCGCGGGCGTAGGAAATATCTATTCGGATGAAGTTCTCTTTCAGGGCCGCATGTCACCGGCGCTCTTAGGGAATACCCTGAGTGAGAAGCAGGCAAGACACCTGTGCCGCACCATACAGCGGGTGTTGCATGCGGCGGTGGATCGAGCCGCGGACCCTGCCAGATTCCCCGCGTCCTGGCTGTTGCCGAACCGCGAGCAGGGGCGCTCTTGTCCGCGCTGCGGCGGTCGGATACGCAAAGAAAGAGTAGCAGGGCGCTCCGCCTACTGGTGTCCTGGATGTCAGCAGACTTGAATATGGGCTACGAGAGTGAGGGAGAATATCCATGACAACGACAACGACCCAAACGGGTTCGAAACTCAGTCGGCAGGTTCGTGACTTTGTCAGGAGGGACTTCACGCCGCATTATGGCCGACCGGAGGCGCAGTTCGAGTCCGACGATCTGTGGAGACGGTTTCGCGACCTGGGCACCCGCCTGTGGCTGGACTCGGGCAACTTCGACGAGGTCGGACAGGTGTGGACGCGGGAGTTCTCGGCCCTGACGACCAACAACACGCTGCTCAACAGGGAGGTGCAGACGGGAACCTATGACAATCTGATCTCGGAGGCCGCCGATCTTCTCTCGGGCTTTCCCGAGTTGACCGAGCAGGAATTCCGGCTGGAGATGGCTTTCATCCTGAACGCGACCCATGCCCTGCGGCTGGTCGAACAGTTCGATGCCTATGTCTCCGTCGAGGAGCATACCGATCTGGCTCATGAGGTCGAGCAGTCGTTCGAATACGCGCGGCGCTATTATGCCGTCTGCCCCGAGCGGTTCTATGTGAAGATTCCTTTCACCCCCGCCGGCCTGCTGGCGACCCGCCGGGCCCGGCAGGAAGGCATTCCCATCAATCATACGCTCGGCTTCTCCGCGCGTCAGAACTACGTCATCGCGCGGGTGGCCGAGCCGAACTTCGTGAACGTTTTCCTGGGCCGCTTGAACAGCTTCGTTGCCGACAATGGCCTGGGCAGCGGGGACTACGTCGGAGAGAAGGCGACGCTCGCTTCGCAACAGACGGTCCGCTCGCTGAGGCGGAGGCGCGGGCTCGTAACGCTTCAGATTGGGGCCAGCCTGCGCTCGTGGGAGCAATACGTGAGTCTGGCGGGCATCGATGTGATCACGGCGCCGCCGAAGGTCGCACGCCAACTCCGAGATCGGAGAGATGAGTTGCCGGCCATTGAAAGCCGGCTCGGCCAAGACTATGCGCCCGGCATCAACGAGGACGTCGATCCCGGGGCGGTCGGGCTGGACACGCTCTGGCATATCGACGACAGGCTCGTTGCGTGCATCGACGCTCTCGGCCGGGAGGATATCGATTCATTCAGCCCTGAAAGCCTGGTCGATTTCTTCGAGGCGCACGGGTGCAGTGATTTTCTGGTTCGCTGGAGCAACCAGGAAGTTGCCACCAGCGCCGCGGAGGGCAAGATTCCCAAGTTGAGCAACTGGGCCGATCGGTTAGCCGACCGGTCCCTGGGGCTCGACAGCCTGATGAATCTGGCCGGCCTGAACAGCTTCGCCGCGGACCAGAGAGACATGGACGAGCGTGTCAAAGAGGTGCTCGAGGGGGCGGGCCGTTTGTAGTGTGCCCATGAGGGCATGCGAGGAAACGCCTTACGGCGCCACCAACCTGATCGTCGGGAACGTGACCGAGGCCCACGCGAAACGATACTCGCTGACCGACGAGGGCCTGACCCGGTTCGTGCGCGATTTCTATCTGAGCAAGCCCCGGCCCGACGGGTTCCCGGAATCCCCGCTCGGCAGCCACGTCAGTCCTCACACCGCGGGCGGAATCACGGAAGGCGGGTGTCTCGGTTTGGCCGAGCTATACTATGTGGGCATGCCGCTGCCCGGAGAGCGACTGGTGGCTTTCCTCGGCGACGGGGCCTACGAGGAACAGAAGGGCGGTGATTGGGCGCCGAGGTGGTGGCGGGCCGAATACTCGGGCCCTGTCGCGCCGGCCATGATTGCCAACGGCCGGCACATCGACCAGGGGGCCACGATGAAAGGCGGCGTAGACCGGCTCAGACACTGCCTCGCCCAGAACGGCTTCAAGGCGTTCGAGATCGACGGCCGGGCCCCTGCCCCCTGCGCCTGGGCCATCTGGGAGATGGCGGAGCGCTTGAGCGCCCATGCGCAGGCCGCTCATGATGGCATGGCGCGATACCCCGTCCCGCTGCCGTATGCGATCGCCGAGGTGCTCGAAGGGTACGGGTTTCCGGGAGCCGGCAGGAACGCCGCACACAATTCGCTTGTCGGCGATGGCTTCACCTGCGTATGTAGGAACCATCGCCAAGGCTCTCGGCCTTGATGACGCCACCGGATACGCACACTCTGCCACGAAGAATTCGGCAATAATCGGTGTGCGACGGGCGTTGGCGAGGGCCGGTCAATACCGGAAGATCGCCGCATACGGGTTCTTCGTGGGCATCTCCTGGTCCCGCAGCGCATAGACCGTGCCCTTCCTCTGCAACACGTGAATGGTAGCCAGATCGATGAGATCGGCGTCGTTGCTCTCAGGGTTGTCGTGCGTCTCCAGCGAGAGGCTATCCATATCGAATTTACCCCAGATGCGGGTGTTGGCCCGTATGAACAGTGTGCGAACCCGCCCGTGAAACGCCGCCGGCAGNNGAAAGGTCTGCGAAGTGTCTCAGTTCAGTCCCTCTCGCTTCGGCGAAGTGCGGCTCCACAATTTCCCAGGCCGCCTGGTGGATTTCCTCCGCGCTGATTTCGTCCGGATTCCCGACGATGCCTTTCTCCAGAAGGTTACGATACGAGTTCACCCGTCGGTAGAATGACTGCTCATACTCCACCGCCGCCAGGACCAATGGAGTCGTCTGGGCACCCAGGTATTTCTCCAATCTCTTGCTGACGGCCATCACATACCGAGTCACGTCGGCCTTGTATATGGCCATATCCGCTACATTACCCTGGCCGTGAAACATGACACCGATCTTGCCGCCGCGCACCAGGTGCATCGAGTGCCCCTGGATCTGCTCCTCGGCATCGTCGAATTGCCTGAGATCGTTGATACTCTTGAGCATGTCAGGCACGTCTCGCTCGTGGATACTCGTTCGCGTCGCATCGAAGAAACGGATTTGATTGCGGCTGAACGCCAGCACGTAGAACCGGCCGTCCTCCGTGAGCAGCGGCACCAACTGTTTGAGCGAGAAATGGTCCGCCACGACGACATCGTCCTGCAGTCTCAGCGGCACCCGATAGTATCGGAACAGGCCGGGTGCGAGGAATACCGCCAGACCATCGGCTTGGTGGAGCCAGAAGTCCCGGCTGGTGACCAGATCGCCGGCCGGCGCCAGCAGTTCAGCAGCCGGGTCCTTGGAATAGCCGGCCTCGAGGAGCCATTCCTTTGCTATGCCCACGGCGTTCTTGAGGCGAATCGGGTCTCCCCGTGTGTCTTTTCCCGTGCGATGCGTCGGTAAACATAACGAAACGCAGGGCCACTCCCGTCGTTCCGTCAGGGCTCTCAAGTCATCGAGTTGGAACAGCTTCATTGTGGCCACTCTTGCCCTTTCGCATCCAACGTAGAAGGAGGCTCGAGCCCTCTCAATGGGGTTCGTGCTCACTTCGCGCAAGGATTATCCTTAAGGTCGTCCTGGACCGAAAAGGCGGCGGCGAATCCGTGCCAGGCTGTCTCCACGTCCTTTCTCACACGAGGAGTTCGACCCGTGTGCGTTACTGCGGCTTGTCCTCAAGGCTGAGCAGTGCAGATTCAGGCATATCGGGTGCTGGGACCATTTCGCTCCGGGAAGTGAATCGCGGGGTCAAAGCGGCCGGACTTGGGTGTGGATGGAGACGGTCCCGGCCTCCGCCGGCCGTGGGCGCGACACACGGGGCCGCCGGGTTCTGGACATTCTTCCTGCCGTAACGTTTCCTTTTTTCGCTTGACAGTCCCATAGTCGACGATATCGTCAATCGGGGCATGAATTCCCGGTCCTTGCACCTCTGACGAAGCAACTTGCGTGGACGTGACACTATTGCGAGGGCGAAAGGCCTGCGGGTCGTTATGCGCAAGCCGTCCGGACAGAACCGAACCGCCGGATCGATGAATGAAGATCCGGCCGTGCACGGCGCGGCCGTGTTCCGGGCAAGCGCTTCAGGATTCTCTTGCATGTCGTATTGGTCGTGTGAACACATGACGGGCAAATATCACTCACGAGAACTGGAGGAACGAAACTATGAACACCGCCACGGAAAGAATCACGATTCGACGGAATGAGAAGCGCGGAATGGGTTGGCGTCCGGACTTGCCGGATTTCCGTGACTTCACACCGGAGCAAGAGAAGGTTGGACCTCTGCTTTCGCGGGCGGAGGCCGCACAACCGGTCGGTGGCGCAGGACCTGCGCAAAAGCGGCCCAGGTCCAAGCCGTCCAGGACCCCCTCACTGCGCGACCGCGTTGACCTGCGCAAGTGGTTCTCAGAGATCGAAGACCAGGAGTTACTCGGTTCCTGTACGGCTCACGCGGGGGTGGGGCTGGTCGAATACTTCGAGAATCGGGCATTTGGCAAGCACATTGACGCATCTCGGCTCTTCCTCTACAAGGTGACCCGCAACCTGCTCCAGTGGACCGGAGATACAGGGGCCTACCTTCGCACCACGATGAAGGCATTGGTGTGTTTCGGTGTGCCGCCCGAGGAATTCTGGCCCTACAATCCAGAGCAGTTCGACGACGAGCCTGCGGCTTTCCTCTACGCGTTCGGCCAGAACTATAAGACACTGCAATACTATCGTCTCGATCCACCCGGGACGAGTCGCCAGCAGTTGTTGAATCGCATCAGGACCAACCTGGCGGCCGGCCTTCCCGCAATGTTTGGATTCACCGTTTTCGACTCCATCGTGCAGGCCGGGGACAGTGGCGACATTCCGTTTCCAATGCCGTCCGATCGCCGACAGGGAGGCCATGCCGTCGATGCGGTTGGATATGACGACAAGCGGACCATCAAGCACGCGGACCCGGGAGCGAAGGAAACGAAAGGCGCTCTGCTGATCAGGAACTCCTGGGGGACCGACTGGGGCGACGGCGGATACGGGTGGCTTCCATATGACTATGTGCTGAGAAGCCTGGCGGTCGACTGGTGGTCCCTGATCGACAACGCCTGGATCGATACGGGCCAGTTCGGATTGCACGATTAGACGGTTTGGCCGAGTGCCTCGTGATCCTGGCTGTTTTACTTTCCTTCAAGGACGACCGGTTCCAGTTGGATGCGGCCGTGTCCGAGGAGCGTGCCGGTAGCGCCGGCGAGCCTGATCTGGGCAATTTCGTACCCGGCAAACGCACGGATCCGTCGCAACTGCGCGTCCGCGAGGCGTGAGGCCGCCAGGAGCACGTCGGTGCTGGTCCTGATGCCCAACTGGAATTGAGATTGCTCCACCTTATAGTCGCGGTACGCTGCCACGGTCCCCTGATCGGCCGCCAGGATGCGACGCCAGTTCTGCTGCAGCCCGTCCGCCGCCTGGTAGACCTGCTGGCGTATGTTCTGGCGCAATTGCTCCAGGCTGATTTGCGTCCTGATCCTCTGCAGGCGGGCCTGCCTGAAGCGTGCCTCGGCGGCGCGGTTGCCCAGCGGGATCAGCGTGGACAGGCCGACAGTGTGATCCTCGGAGGGGCTGTCGAAGATGCTCTCCAGGGCGCTGCCGACCCGACGTGATTGTCCGCTGGCGGCGTAGGTGTAGTCAAGAGTGAGCCGCGGCAGCTTGTCGTTGCGGGCCAGCTCCACGCCAATGTCGTCGACGGCCAAATTCAGCTCGAGTCGGGCCATTTCCATGCGGTTCGCCAGAGCCGCCTCGACCAGCCTCTCGGGATCCAGGTCCAATCCGCGAGGATCGGGCTCCGTGAGGGGAATGATGCCGGTCGGGGAATTGACCGGCAGGTCCGGGCGGTTCATGATCCGTTTGAGGTCGCGCTCGCGGTCGCGGACGCCGGTCTCGGCGTTGATGACATCCTCGAAACGGCTGGCGAGACCGGCCTGGGCCCGCACGATCTCGATTTTGGCAGCCGAGCCGGAGGCCACTTTGCGCCGCGCATGCTCCAGTTGATCCTGAGCCAGCTTGTACTGCTCGCGGCGAACGTCCAAGTCCTTCCGCGCCGCGTAGAGATCCCAATAGGCGATGTCCGCATCTCCCAGGATGAATATCGCCCGCAGCTTCGTGTCCGCGTCCACGATTCCTTTCTGAAGGGCGGCCGTTTGGATAGAATAGGTGTTCACGCGGGTCCCCGCACCGCGGAGCAGGGATTGAATATAAGAGACGCTGACGGCGGCATCCGCGACAGGGTCCGCGTCAGTGGCTTGTACGCCGGCCGCAATCGAGCCGCCGGTTTGCAGCGGCACGTCGATCCCGGCATCGTAAAAACGGGCCGAGAACGTATCATTGCCGTCGGTGGATTCGCTCCTGGCGTACTGCCCCGAGCCGAAGAAGGCCCACTCGAACTTGGCCCGCTCGGCATCGACGCTCTGCTGCGCTATCGCCGGATCGACCAGCTCGACCTTCAGGTCCAGGTTATTGGACAGGGCCGCCGCACGGACCTCTTCCAGCGTCAGTTCCACCGCAGGCCGGGCCTCGTTGGGCTCTGTCACCTCCTTGGCCAACTGTTCGGTGGCCTGTTCGATAGTGACCGGCTCGGACCGCGACTGCTCCTCAAGCCGGATCGTCTCGATCTGGTCCAGGTTTGCCGTGGCTTTCTCCATCCCCGGCGGCAGCGTCGCTTCCGGCAGCCCGCAACCTATTGCGCCCATGAGTAGCAGCAGCCCGGCCCATGTGTGAATAACCGCATTTGACGCTTGCTGTCGTATTAAATGTCTGCTCATAATTTACCTCATTCATATCTTAACGCTTCCATTGGATCGACCTTCGCCGCCCGGCGGGCGGGTATCCAGGCGGCCAGGGCCGCGACCGTGAGCATAATCACGACGGTTCCTATCATCGTGATAGGATCATGATGACTGACGCCATAGAGAAAACTCTGGATCACGCGGACCACAGCCCATGCGACAAGCAGGCCGATGGCTATACCTATGCCCGCGAGCGTCAGAGCCTCTCGCAAGATCGGCCAGGCCACGTCCCAGGGACGGGCACCCAAAGCCTTGCGGATGCCCACTTCACCGGTTCGTCGCGTTACGTTGTAGGCCATGATCCCATACAGGCCGATGCAGGACAGTGCCAAACCCAGGAAGGCAAGACTCCCGGAAAGAGAGGCTAAAAGGCGTTCATATCTAAGAGACTTCTTTAGTAAGATTTTCTGTGTTGTAATCCCCTCAATTGGAAGGTTCCGATCGATATCGGCCATAGCCTTACGCACAGCAGGTATCAGAGACATCGGTGGAAGTACACTGCGTATAATATAGGTCATAGAGAACTTCCTATTTTGTGCATAAGGCATATAAAGAGTCGGTGAAATGCCGTAACGCAAGTGCTGACAATTGTGGTTACGACAGACACCTACGATTTGATGTTGTTTACCATTAATCATAATGAACCGGAGAAGAGGATTCTCATCCGGGAAGAACAAACGTCCGAATTCCTCATTGACGATGGCGACACGCTTGGAATTTCCTGTGTCCGTAGGACGAAAGTCGCGTCCATTCAGCAGGTTGATTCCCATGGTTGCAAAGTATCCGCCACTCACGATCAGTAGAAGTGACTCGCGCGACTCTGCATCGGGATGGCCGGGGATCGATACGTCAGGGTTTTCTCCCATTCCTTCCAGTAATGTCCAATTTGAAAGGGCGACCGACCGGACGCCGGGGATTCCTGCAATTTTCTGACGTACGGAATCAAAGAAAAATTTATAATCATCCGGAGGGGACAGGGACTGGGAAGGTCTGATTGGAACCAACAAGAGATTCTCCATG
>JABAOC010015342.1_pt3 | contig 25520 bp, 28 predicted proteins | sample 7062161 | NCBI WGS metagenome assembly JABAOC01 (sample SAMN14538625, study PRJNA623070) | marine sediment metagenome | biome: marine biome [ENVO:00000428]; feature: marine pelagic biome [ENVO:01000023]; material: deep marine sediment [ENVO:00002113] | place: India: Gulf of Khambhat ... | reverse complement strand
ATTACCATGCAAACCAATTATTATGTACCTGTCGAATTATCATCGTTTATAGCTATTGATTCTGATGGAAAAGTAGTACTTGAATGGGTAACAGAGTCCGAAACAAATAATTATGAATTTGAGATTCAAAGAAAAAGTCAAGATAGTGATAATTGGGAAAAGATCGCTTCTGTGAAAGGACATGGTACGACGACAATACCTCAGAAATATTCATTTATCGATCACACTGTAACTATCGGTACTTATTATTATCGCTTAAAACAAATAGATTTTGATGGAAGTTTTGAATATATGGAAGAAATTTCTATCGAAGTGAATCCCCCAAGGAGTTTCTCCCTGTATCAAAATTATCCCAATCCTTTCAACCCGGAAACTGTAATTCGTTATCAGATTCCAAAGCTCAGTCAAGCCATGCTTCCGGTAGAACTAAAGATTTACAACCTTTTAGGCGATGAAGTCAAAACACTGGTTCAAAATGATCAGGACCCGGGTTTTTACTCGATTGAGTGGGATGGAAAAAACAATCAAGGCAAGAAAGTTACCGCAGGAACTTATATTTATCGGCTTAAAGCTGGAGAATTTATTAAAACTAAGAAGATGTTATTATTGAGATAAACAGATATTAACTTAAGGATAGAAAATTGTAGTTGAAAACCACAGTCCCGTGACTGTGGTTTTTTAACATTAAATATTACAGGGAGCTTTAAATAATGAAGAAAAGATTATTTTTGATAATTTTCATGATAACATGCATAACTCATATAAAGCCCACTTTTGCTAAATCATGGGATAGCTTTCGGAATCACGAAGCCATTCTATTTACAGGTCAATCAATTAAACAATTTATATCAATACCGATTGATCAGATTTTTATTTATTCTTATCGTGAACAGGATAATTCCTGGCATCAGATCACTTTCCAGATTGATGAATTGGATGGTAATAATGGTTATTTTAATAAAAATTATAACGCGGTTGTTGATGCAGTGGATGAATTCCTTTTTATGGCAGGCGATGCAGGCGATTTTGCGCCACCATCCAGTTGGATCGATGATGATGATTCAAAACAATATATCCGACATCAATTCGAAATTACCAATCCCGATGATCCATTAAATAAAAAGTATGTCTATGCTTATCGATCGAGTGTATTGACGCATAATCCTAATTTACCGTATTACATTAAATACATTGCACCGACCTCTGGAGCTTCAGATACGATAAAAGCACTTGCATATCTGGAAGGTCATAACAATAAAGGAATTCCTGATGTTTGGAAAATTGCTGATTCAATTGGTGTATATGGACCAGACATTCTGGATCGACAGAAGGCAAGGGCTAAAGGTAAGTATTTAAATTTTATTAGTTATGATCTAGACGAGGATAATCTGAACGTAGATAAACTTCAATATAAGCGAGGTCCAATCCGCATCATTCGGGATATTACTTACAAAGCAAAATTTAGTGGCATTGATGTTTCAGTGGGGACTTTTCGATACCGTTATTACCCCTATCGAATTGTTGCATTGGGAGCAGATCGATCCCTGGACTCAGATTATGGAGTCAAACTTCTCCGACAATCCTTTGATCTGGAAAGCACTGCAGTTGGAATGATTTTCAATAATCCTAATAATTTTAATGTCCCTATTGATGGGGTGCAGGATTCTGTTAATACTGAAGTCCAACCATCACCTGTGATGAATTGGTATACGTGTTCTGGCGATCCTGGAACACTTGTTATGCTTAACGAATTTATTCCACCTTCCAGTTCGAGTTATCAATTATACTATCAAGAAAGTCCAAATGGTGAGACAGCAGATGGGACTTCAGATACAGGAGATAAAATGTCTTTTGGCGATGTTGGAATCATGTTTAAGGGTAGCAAAATGAAAGGGAGTATCAGTTTGCCCTATTTTGCTTATTTTTTACCTGGTGCTCAGCATCGAGATATGGGGACGACACTGGCCCATCAAACGCAGAACCGATTAACTAAATTTTCAACAGGTCAATCATTCATTCCACCCACCGAGGTTGCGATCTCACTACCTGATACCTCGGGACCAGGACAATATCCTATCGCTATTCCAGTAGGAGTCGGCAACCTTGCTGGACTCAACATTCTTTCCTTTAAATTGGCAATACAATTCGATCCCCAGGTTTTGCAAGCGACTGGTGTGTCTACAGAAAATACACTTGTTGAAAATTGGGATCCACCTATGGTTACCATCGCATCTGATACATTATACATTACAATGGGAGGAACTACGGCGCTTCAGGATAGTGGAGTGCTTGTTTATTTAAATTTCAACGTTATTGGTACAGAGGGGCAGCAGTCCCCACTTCATTTTATTCAGGCAAAATTCAATACCTGGAATCCCTTGGCGCGGACCAAAGATGGTGTCTTTACAATCTTACCGACACCAAAAGTTTTAGTTAGCTTACCCAATGGCTATGGTAGACCGAACTCTGACGTTCTGATTCCTATTCGAATTGAAGATGTCACCGAATTTAATATCAAACGATGTCTCATCGAACTTCAATTTAATAGATATCTTTTAGATGCCACTCATGTATTCACCGATGGATCGATTTCATCAGGCTGGTCTAATATCACATTCAACGATTTAATAGGTTCTATAACGATAGAAATGAGCGGCGAACCACCATTAACAGGAAGTGGAACTTTAGTTTGGATCAAATTCAATGTAATGGACAAATTAGGACTGAGTACTTACGTTACATTTAGAAATGTCGTTTTTAATAACGGTGCTCCTCTGGCAGAAACCAAAAATGGTCGCCTGTTTGTAAGCGATCCTATTACCACCGAAATATCAGTCTCAATTCCCGATGTAACAATTAAATCACTAGATACATTGCAGTTACCAGTAACGGTTTCTTCTATTGCAGGATACGAACTGGTCGGTTATAGTATGGATATTTCTTTTGACCCGGATATTCTGACATTTAAGAGTATTGATACGACTAATACGATTAATTCAGGATGGGGTTATCCGCTGGTTCATTATAATTCAGGTGAATTATCTATCGATAATTATGGAGATATTCCTCTAAAAAATGATGAAGTATTAACTTATCTTGATTTTGATGTTGTCGGCGCTGACGGTTCAAGTACAACAATTCATTTTTCAAATATGACTTTCAATTTAGGAGCGTTTCCTGCTAAGACTCAGGATGGGACAATTGATGTGCGCGGGGTTGTACCAGTAGAGCTAAGTTCCTTTATAGCTACCGTTATAAATAATAAGGTAAAATTGGATTGGACAACAACTACTGAAAGTAATAATTATGGCTTTTATATCCACCGTCATTCAAATATTTCTTCAACATGGGAAACAATTGGATTCGTTCGAGGCAAAGGCACAACAACAGTACCACAAAGCTACTCGTTTATAGACTCAGATGTAACTTCAGGTACATGGTCTTATAGGCTGCAACAGCAGGATGTTGATGGAAAAATTCATCATTCTGAAATTATTGAAGTAAATTTAACTATCGCAACCAAATTTGCTTTGTATCAGAATTACCCCAATCCATTTAATTCATTAACAGTTATTCAATACGATCTTCCAACAGGGGAGAATAAGGTAAAACTCACCATTTATGATCTGTTGGGTCATAAAATTCGTACTCTGATGAATAAGGATGATCAAACGGCTGGTGTTTATCAAATTACATGGGATGGACGGGATGATAATGGAAAAGCAGTTGCGACTGGTGTTTATTTTTATAAACTGCATGTTGGACAAAAATATTTGATAAAGAAAATGGTGCTCATTGAGTAGCCAGCATCTAAAAAGTCAGATTTTTAAGCAGCAGATAAAGAACTTTTGTGACATGAGATAGATTTATCTCATTTAAATTGAGAGCAGATGCATGATAAATAACCGTATTAATAGGAAAAATGGAATGAACTGGCTCTATCGTATCTCTTTTAGTCTGCTAATTCTCATATTCATTTCTCCTTTCTGCAAAAATATTCAGAATACAAGCTATGACTGGCAAACCTTCTATGAAAAATCCGGTAAACTGGAAACTCCTCGCTACAAAGATACGATGGACTATTTCAGACGATTAGCACAAGCATCATCAATCGTTAAAATAACCCAATTCGGCATCAGTCCGGAAGGTCGTGATTTAAATCTTTTTATTATCTCCAAAGATCAAAGCTTCACTCCGCAAAAAGCACAAAAAAACGGCAAACCCATCATTCTCATCCAGTGTTGCATTCACCCGGGTGAGTCTGAGGGGAAAGACGCGGTCATGATGCTGGCGCGGGATTTACTCATTCACCAAAAATATCCTGAAATATTAGAAAATTTAATTCTCACCATCATCCCCATTTTTAATGTGGATGGACACGAGCGCTTTGGTCCCTACAATCGCATTAATCAGGATGGACCGAAAGAAATGGGCTGGCGAGTCACTTCCACTCGACTAAATTTGAACCGCGATTTTGTCAAAGCCGATGTGCCTGAAATGCGAGCCTGGCTCAATATGTTTAATCAGTGGAAGCCGCATCTGTTTTATGACTGTCATACCACCGATGGACAGGATTTTCAATATGTGCTAACTTATAAAATCGACACCCATGAAGATTATGGTGGGGCTGTTTCTTTGTGGGCGAAAAATGAATTTTTGCCAATGGTTATCCCCGCCTGTGAAGCCAAAGGACACATTATCGGTCCCTTTGCTGGACTAGTTGATGAACGCCAGCCGGAAAAAGGGTTAATGGGTGGCGTTTGGCGTCCCATGCTTTCCAATCCGTATGTCACAGTACGGAATCGAGCCGGGTTATTGATTGAAACCCATAGTTTGAAACCCTATTCGCAGCGAGTAAAGGCAACTTATGATTTCATTCTGGTCGGATTACAGGAACTTGCCAAGCATCCTGATAAACTATTACAAGCTGTAAAAAAAGAAGATCAACGGGCATCTGAATTAGGTAAAGTCTTTGATCCGAGTCAAAAATATGCCTTACAATACCGAACCAGGACCGATATCGGCGATAGTTTGGTCTATCGTGGCTATCGCTTTGAAATGAAAAAAGGCGATATCTCTGGTACTGCATATCCTGTTTATGGGAATGAAAAATGGGATGTCCCTTCTGTTCTTTTTGAGGAAGTGGAATCGACCGTCGCCATTTCACCGCCGCTCGGCTATCTCATTCCCCAACAATGGACTCGTGTAATCGAAGTTATCAAGTTACATGGTGCAACAATTTATCGACTGGCAGAAGATTTGAGAGGAGAATTTGAGTGCTATCGATTTAGCGATGTAAAATTCAGGTCGTTCCCCTACGAAGGCAGACAATTACTAACTTATGAAACCAATCTGTTCAAGGAAAAGCGGACTTTCAAAGCCGGTACGATTTATGTTCCATTAGGCTGTGCAGAATCCAAGATCATCATGCAGATGTTAGAACCGCAAGCGCCAGATGCTTTAGTTGGCTGGGGATTTTTTAATACGATATTTGAGCGAAGGGAGTATTTCGAGACTTATGTAATGGAACCGATAGCGCAAAAGATGGCCGCTAAAAACCCAAAGCTCATGAAAGAATTTCAAGAAAAGCTTGTAGCAGATAGGTCCTTTGCAGCCAATCCTTATCAGCGGTTGCATTTTTTTTATGAACGATCGCCGTATTGGGATCGGGAGAAGAATTTGTATCCTGTGGTACGGGTTACAGAGCCATTGGACGTGAAATTTATAGATGAATAGTAATAAAAGAAATTCCAGAATTTAAAATCCCCATTTGGAAACGGACTTACAGTTTTGTCAGGACAAATGGGATTTTATTTATTCTTCACCTGTTCGAAAATCAGTCTTAAGCCCTCAAGAGTTAAAAATGGTTCCACGCGCTCAATTTTACTCGTACATGGAACCACAACTTTAGCCAGTCCTCCTGTGGCTACAGTCCTGACTGAAGTCCCTAATTCGTCTTCAATGCGAGAAATCAGACCATTAATCAATTCGACTGTGCCAAACATTAAGCCAGACTGAATGCTGGATTCTGTTGTTCTTCCGATTACCGAGGTAGGAAATTTCAATTCTACCTTAGGCAATCGAGCCGCTCGCTGATGCAACACGGAAGCCGTCAACTCAATGCCTGGCGCAATGATCCCTCCCAAATATTCTTTATTCTCAGACACGATATCGAATGTGGTGGCTGTGCCAAAATCGAGAATCACCAGAGGTCCTCCAAACAGGTGAACACCAGCCACAGCATTACAAATTCGATCAGCACCCACCGCACGTGGATCTTCGTATAAAATTTTCAAATCGATGTCTAGATCTGAGCTAACAATAATCGGTTGAAGGTGAAGATAATCCTCCAATACTTGAATGAATGTTGAGGTCAGATTAGGAACCACTGAGGATATAATACCGCCGCGAATTTGATCGACTTCAATTGAATTTGACCGCAGTAATGAAGTGAACAAAATCCAACATTCATCCCGGGTGCGTGCAGTCTGACTGGACAGTCTCCAATGTGCAATCAGATCTTTATTATGGTAAATCCCGATTACGACATTGGTATTTCCAATATCAATCGTAATGAGCATTTCAGTCTCCTAAAATACAATATCCCCTGCGACAATTTTTTTCAATTCACCTGATTTGGTACGCAACAGCAGGCAACCTTCAACGTCTAGTTCTTCAAACTTACCTTCAAACCTTTTGTCATCCTGGATAATAATAATTTCTTGGCCAAATTGTGGACACCTTTTCTTCCACCTGGTAACAATCTCTCTAAAACCATATAGTTGCATGAATTCATAATTTTTTTCTATCCTCAGAAGTAAATCTACTAATAACTCCGCTCGGTCAATCCGTCTGTCTGATTCGATTCTAAGGGAGGTTGCAAAATTTCTGTATGGCTCTGGAAAATCTTCAGGCTGATGATTCACATTAATTCCAATTCCAAGAATGATAAAATTTATTTTTCCATTATCAAATTCAACTTCAGAGAGGATACCACAGAATTTTCGGTCATTTAACAGTAAGTCATTTGGCCACTTAACATCGGGTTTCAATTCTAAAAAATTTTCCACAGTTTCTGCAACTGATATACCAGCAAGATAAGGAATAAGTCCAGCTTTAGAGGCTGGAAGCTCAGGACGCAATATCAACGAAAACCACAAACCTTTGCTAAAAGGTGAATCCCACTGCCGATGCATTCGCCCTCGACCCTTTGTTTGCTCTTCGGCAATGACTAGGGTTCCCTCTAGTTCTCCCTGAAGCGCACGATGATAGGCAAATTCATTGGTTGAGCCGACACTCCAGAATGCATAAATTTTTTTTGCAAACAATTCAGTTTTAAGTATAGATTTGATTCGATCCTCTGATAACAAATCAAAACTCAATTTATCTTTCATTATATTTCATTCTCCATATCACCACTTTTAATTAAGAATCATTCATGACTCCGTTGATTTAATATCAATGAATAGCAAAATACCACAATATATTGGATAGCAGCAGTCCCTGACTGCTGCATATTGTAGTCGACACGAAAAAATGGCACTAAATCAACAAGGTCATTCATGTTAATAAAATTGTTAGACTGGATTCACCAGATTCTCAAGATAAATGATTCCGATGATCCGATAACCAGAATACTTTTTCATTTATTAAGATTTAGATTTATAAAACTCCTTTTCCCTTGGATGAAAAGTTCGATGTACCTCTTTTAAATATTCACGATCAAGGTGCGTGTAAATTTGCGTTGAAGCAATATTCACATGACCTAACATCTCCTGCACAGCCCGTAAATCCGCTCCGCCTTCTATCAAATGCGTTGCAAAAGAATGGCGAATCGTGTGTGGTGATACCGGCTTGGAAATGCCTGCTTCAAGCACATATCTCCTTAATATTTTCCAGAATCCCATTCGAGTTAAAGGTTTGCCTCGATTGTTAAGAAATAGTGTATTATTATTTTCATGTGCTTTAAACAATAGGGGACGGCTATTCAGACAGTAAACCTCAACACTTTCGATAGCTTTTTCTCCGATAGGAACAATTCTTACTTTGGAACCTTTACCAAAAACCCGCACCAATTGATCATTAAAAAATAAATCACTTAGTTTAACTGAAATTAATTCTGACACACGAACACCGGTCGCGTAAGCAAACTCCAAAAGCGCCCGATCCCTCATTCCTAAAGTCGTGGTAATGTCTGGTTGTTCGATTAATTTCTCCATTTCAAACTGATCAAGCACGATAGGGAGTTTCATCGCAAGTTTGGGCGAGTTGATTGTTTCTGTCGGATTAGAAGATGTTAAATTCTCACTTATCAGGAACCGGTGGAACATTCGAAGTGCAGACAGATTGCGAGCGATCGTTAGTGATGATAATTTTTCTTTATGAAGTTCAGTTAAATAAGCAAGTAAATCCGTTGATTGAACATCATTAAAATTTTTAAAACCTTTAGAAAGTAAGAAATCGACATATTTATTGATATCCGAAGCATAAGCTTCTATCGTGTTTGTAGCTAAATTTCTCTCTACGATTAGAAAATTGATGAAGTCTTCGATATAATTTTCCATAACAAATTAGATCAGGGGGTGAGAATAAATAAAATGTATTTCTGTATTATTTAAAATAATAAAAACAACAGTGGAACAATTTTAAGAATTTCTGTTAATTTTTTCTCACCCCCTTAGTCTAATCGTTCTCCCTTACAGGCTTTGACGCAAATACCACAAATATGAAGATTCATGTTTTTATTTTTACAAAAATAATTAAGTAAATCAAAACACTTCTCAAAGTTATGTTCGCTGGCTTGATTTCCGATGGCATTTACCGGGCAGGCGTTAACACAGGCATAACATTCACCACACTGAAACTCCTGCACCTCACCTTCTGGCAAGGGGAGGTTGGTAAGTATGGTGACCAATCGAAGATGAGCTCCATATTTTTTCGTGACTAATAAATTATTTCGACCAAGCCACCCTAATCCAGCTTTAACAGCCACGTGCCGATGAGAAACATGTCCAATCTTCTTACGCCAATCAATAACCTGAGAAGCAGCGATAGGCAGCGCCCGAAAACCAGCTTCCTGTATTCGTATTGACAAGAGAAAAGCTAATTTGTCTAATTGAATATTGGCCTGGCGATAATGCCACTTATAAAGTAGAGTGGGTTGATCAACAATACCGTTTAAGACAGCTTCTGAGAGTGGCACACCTAAGGAAATTGCATGAGTCAAATCGCCTAATTCCTGTGGAGTCAAGTGAAAATCTTGTTTTAACCCATCAATCGAACAGGTCCCATAATGCAAAACTTCATTCTGTTCGCAGAATTCTCTTATTAATCTCATATTTTCTGTATTAATCATTTTTATCCTGATTTTTTTTTGTAGTATGAGCGGAATCCAGTACATGTTCCGTTAATGATAAGGCTATACCACTCAACATGACCTCTGGTCCCATATGAGTAAAATCACCAGAGAGTACCGAGTTATCCACATTTGCGTACATAGAACATCCAACCTCACGTTCTATAATCAATCCAGTAACACGTCCTCCTTCTTCACTATAAAAGGTCACTTCGCCCAGCAGTTCACTCATCACAACACCGGTACAGAAATGCAATTGTAGATGAGTATTTGCAGTATAGATGGAAATTAAATTTCCTCTTTTATTTCCGATTGGGATATCGGGATAAATTTCCAGCGCCAATTTTCGATCATTCTCCGAATCTTGGAGCGTTAATCGATAATTATTTCCCCGAAATTTCCAATCGCAATGAAGTAAATTAGCGATTTTAATTACGGTTTCTTCTGTAAAAATTGTTTTCATTTACACCTCATAAAATGGTAATAAACAAAATCCCGACAACTTCCTATCGGGATTCAAAATTCTCTTTTTGGAAATGATTTATTCAACTTAACCACATTCATCGCTTTTGGTCCCTTCTCTCCCAAGAATACCTCAAACTCGACTAAATTCCCTGGTTCTAACGACCTGAATCCCTTTTCCTGGATAATGTCCGAGAAATGGACAAAAACTTCATCACCAGCTTCACTTTGAATATATCCATAGCCTTTAATATCATCGAACCATTTTACCACACCTCGATGGACCAGATTATTTGTATCCATAAGTCCATAAGTTCCAATTTTCCAGTACAAATTAAAATAACAAACATCTAATATATCGATAAATTCTATTTTTGTCAAGATTATTTTCAGATCGTATGAATTGATTTATAAGGAATAGAATCTTTAAGTTTTTGGAATGCAGTAATAATATCTCCCTGCCTGAAAATCGCTGTTCCAGCAACTAGCACATTGGCCCCTGCATTTACCACTAAAGGAGCCGTTTCAGATGTAATACCCCCATCTACTTCTAGATAGATATTTCTGTCTTGAGATTCAATCAATTTATGGATCCGCGAAATTTTAGGAATAATGGAGGGAATAAAATTTTGGCCTCCAAAGCCTGGATTTACAGTCATAACCAAAATCAGGTCGATTTCTGAAATAATTGCTTCCAGACAATTCGAAGGCGTTCCTGGATTTAGAGAAACTCCTGCCCGGGCCCCAAAGTGTTTGATTAATTGAATCGTTTGATGCAAGTGTTTAATGGCTTCCACATGGACTGTAATCAGATCAGCTCCCGCTTCTCTAAATTTTGGGATAATAAAATCAGGCTCTTGCACCATCAAATGAACGTCCAGAAAGAGATTGGTCATTTTACGAATTGCGCTGACCATACCTGGTCCAAATGTCAGATTTGGGACAAAGTGTCCATCCATAATATCGATGTGCACCCATTTCGCCCCTGCTTGTTCTATCAATTTCAATTGTCTATTCAATTGTGTGAAGTCAGCAGCTAATATAGAAGGTGCAATGATGGCCATACAGTGTTACCTAACATATTAAAAAATGAATGGAAAAAGATACTTGATATTCAATTCTGAATAATTGTAATCTATCCAGAATCAAATATCCAGCATCATCGGCTTTGAGTTACATACTAAAATTTCTCTTTTAAAAGATCTTCAGCTCACAAATTTTACGATTACTTTTTCTCTGGCAATTTACTCACCAATAAATGTAAAGTATCCCCCCGACTCACTTCTTCCGCGTCCTTAAGTGACTGATTAATAACCGTCTCTGGTAATAAATCTGGTTCATCTTGATAATGGATGTCGCCGATCGTCAGACCGGACTGAATAATTATTTTTTTGGCATCGTTGAGACTCCTACCAATTACATTTGGCACAATAAATCGGTCGGGAAATCTCCCCAAACTGACGACAATATCAACTGGTGTGCCAATTTTAACCTCTTTGCTGATGGGAATACTTTGATTCGAGACCACACCTTCGGGAAAAATATCAGAGTGTTCATAACGAACTTCATGTAATTCGAGTCCCGAATTCTTTATCATAAAAATCGCATTTCGCTCAGACCGTCTAATTAATTGTGGCATCTCTATTGTCGGTTCACCTTTACTAACAATAACATAAACCCGTCGTCCTTTTTTAACCATTGATCTTGGCTGTGGATTCTGAGCCATGATAGTCCCAATCGGAAACTCGTTGTTGGTATCATATTTTTTAGCTTCTTCAACGATTTCCAGATCAAGTTCATTGAGCACCTCGCGAGCATCTTCGTATATCAGATTGGTTAAATCTGGCACTTCAATTACCTGACCGTGTCGGGTATAGGCTGGCATGACGATTTTATCTAATAATAAATAGAATGCTAATAAAAAACCAAATGTTATTGCAGCAATTTTAGCTATTCGCTTCCAGTCTATCTGTTGCCAATTCCAATTGAGCATTTTTTAATTTACTCCTTCTTATTCTTTCACGAGTCTTACGGCAAATGATCCATCGATACCATGCTTATGAGGATAGGTATAAATAAATCCTGATGAATTTGTTACCTGAGTTGATACATAATTTGATGCATTATCAATTCGAAATTCTTTATTTGCGATCAAAAAACGCTCTATTATTTGCTCATTTTCTTCTGGTTCAATAGTACAGGTACAATAAACAAGCACGCCTTTAGGTTTTAACAGTCTCGCTCCATTATTTAATAATTTATTTTGTAAATTAACAAGTTCTTCGATCTGTTCTGGCGTCCTTTTCCAGCGTAAATCCACTCGCTTAGCCAGTACACCCAAACCTGAACAGGGAACATCGATAAGAATTTTATCAACATTTTTACTGGAGAATTGACTTCCATCTGCATGAATTAAATAAACTGCTTTCAGTCCCAATCGATTTAAATTTTGCTTAACCAGATTCAGTCTTGATTTATTTTGATCGATAGCAAAGACCGTCGCTTTATCGGATGTTAACTCGGCGATATAAGATGTTTTTCCACCTGGAGCTGCACAAAGATCAATTATTTTTTCTCCCCATTGAGGCGTTAATAATTCACATGCCAAGCCCGCACTGGCATCTTGAATTGAAAACTGTCCTTGCTGGAAAGGCCTAAATTGAGATAAATCTGGCAAACTTTCTGCTTGAAGAAAATTTTCAAGATAAGGAGAACGAGTCGTTTGAATATGATATTGTGTTAATAAATTTTGCAGTTCCTCAGTTTCGATTTTTAACCGATTGACCCGCAAAGACAAACAAGGATTTTTATTATTCGCTTCACAGAGCGAAATTGTTTCTTTGATCCCCAACATTTTAATCCATCGCTGAACCATCCATTCTGGATGTGAATAATAAATAGAGATATACTCAATCGGATTGGACGAACGATCAGGATAAGTAATCGTCGGTTGTCCCCGTTGAAATGATCTTAGGATGGCATTAGCTTTTTTACCCCAGTAAGAACCACCTTTGGACTTGGCAAGCTCCACCGCTTCATGAATTGCCGCATAATCAGGAATTCGATCCATGAAAATCAATTGATAAATACTGCTTTGAAGGATGTAGCGAATGAAGCGAGGAGTTTTTTCGAAAGAACTATGATAAAGTTGTTTGATGATCCAGTCGAGTCGATTGCGCCAGCGAATAACACCGAAAAATATCTCCTGAACAATTGCCTTATCTTGACTGGATAAGTTCTGTTCCCGAAGTTCGTTTTCAAGCAATAAATCGGCATAGGCATCAGTTTGCTCAAGGCGATCAAGAAGTTTTATGACGAGTTGACGTGGTGACATAAATTGTATTGGTAAATGGTGAAGATAGTCCTCGAGGAAATTTTAATAAAATCCGGACCTTTTTATAGATCGATTCTACTGTGCGAAGAGCGGCTTTCGGATTATCTTCTAAGAAGTAATCGTAAATATTTTTCAATCATTTATCCGCTAATGATCAAAAAATTGTTCTCCGATTAAAACCGAATGCCCACGCAAATATTCAGCCGCTGTCATCCGTTTTTTATTCTCAGGTTGGACTTCGGTAATTGCCAAAACACCTTGTCCAGTTGCAATTAAAAATTTATCTTTATGAACTGCAATAATTTCACCAGGCTGATTATTATTGACTGGTTCCAACGATTCAACTTTTACACTAATGATTTTGAATTCCTCTCCTTTAAAATATGAAAACGCCCTCGGAAAAGGTGATAGTCCCCTGATGAGATTATAGATTGAAATACAATCTTTGGTCCAATCAATACGACAGATTTCTTTGGTAATTTTGGGTGCTTTGGTTACTGCTCCCGTCTGTTTGATTCGAGGAGCCTTTCCTTGTTCAATGAAATTTACTGTTTCTAATAAAATATCTGCTCCTAAGAGACTTAATCGATCATGAAGCTCACCCGCCGTTTCTTCATCTCCAATGGATACTTTTCGCTGTAAAATCCACTCTCCGGCATCCACTTTTTCTTCGATGAAAAAAGTTGTGACGCCAGTCTCGGTTTCACCATTGATAATCGCCCAATTGATTGGTGCCGCTCCTCGATATTTTGGTAGTAAAGAAGCATGCAAATTAATCGTACCGAATTTGGGAATGGTAAAAACAGCGTGGGGTAAAATTCTGAATGCCACCACGACAAAAAGTTCGGCTGAAAATCGTCTAAGTTCGGTAATGAACAACTCATCCGAGAGCTTTTCGGGAGTTAATATCGACACACCCCAATCTTGAACGGCTCGCTTCACTGGTGTCGGGGTTAGCTTTAATCCACGCCCAACTGGTTTATCAGCACCAGTTACAATTGCGACGATCTCATGATGACTGTTGTATAATTTCTCCAGGCTCGGGATGGCGAACTCTGGAGTGCCCATAAATATGATCTTCATTGTTTGTGGTAGATAATAAAATAAATTTTGAAATTACGTTATTTGGTCATTGGAATTTTTAAATTGTTTGGAATTTGCATAGTCGTAATTGGAATTTCTCCATTGGTATTTAATTATACATATTTAGCCAAAGTAATCCACTTACAATGTTTCTGATAAGTAAAAGTAACTTAAGCCACTTCTTTTAAATAACTCGTTTCCTCATTGGCAATGGCTTTCAATTCTTTTTTGAGCAACTGTCTTTTCAAGGGACTGATCCTATCAATAAAAAGCACGCCGTTGAGATGATCGATTTCATGTTGGAGTACTCGAGCCAGGAGTCCATCAAGCCGTTTTTCTCGTGCTTCGCCCTCAAGATTTTGATAGCGCAGGGTGATGATCTCAGGGCGTTTCACTTCTTCGCGAATTTCAGGGACGCTTAAACAACCCTCTTCTATAACAGACTCTCCCTCTGCAGTGATAATTTCTGGGTTTATATATGCTGTCGGTACTCCATCTTCAAATATTAACCTATGATCGACGACTAACAGCGCCAGAGATTGTGCCACCTGAGGAGCAGCCAGCCCGACGCCTCCATCAACCTGCATTGTCAGGATCATATCATCAGCCAACTTTCGAATCGAGGCATCTATCTTTTTAACTCTCAAAGCTTTCATGCGAAGAATTGGATTGCCGTACTTAATGACTCTCAATTTTTCCATGATTATCATTTCCCTATAACTTGTGCCACCGCAGTCTTTACTAACTCTATCTTGGTATTATCGTCAACCTTAACAATGAGTGAGCCTTCTTTTTCTTTAATTCCAACTATTATGCCATGGATTCCCCCAGTCGTAACGATTTTATCACCCTTCTTCAGAGACTCAATCATCATCCGATGTTGTTTCTGTTTCCTGGCTTGAGGTCGAAAAATTAAGAAATACATAATCGCAAAGATTAAGATAATTGGCAACCACAAGGCTAAAGGATTCGTCTGTCCAGATCCGCCTTGTGGTGCTCCCATATTCAATAAAATAAAATTCAATATCACTGATTTGTCCTCCATATTTTTGTAATCTTTTAAAATTACTAGAGTTGAATGTTTACCAAAACTACAAAAGATGATTTTTTTAACCCCTTATGTTACTTGATCAAACTTCAATTTCATGAAGAGGCTGCTCTAATAACAAATTTACCAAACTCGCGGTTCTTAACCCGCGATCATATGCAACTCTTTGAATTCTGCTTAATAAATCTCGGTCAACTGACACCAAATAGTGACGTCGTGCTTTTGGCAAAATTTTAAATTCTGCCGGCTCTGTTTGATCCCAATAGTCAGCTAAACTATGAGTGCCCTAAAATTCAGCCATTTCCTCATAACTTTTAAATTCAGGTATTTGTTTATCTTCGTTCATAGTATTTCCGCTTATAACAACGCCCTCACAATCGACAGATACTTCTAAGTGATAATATCATTATTTGATTTATAAAGCTCCAAAAATTCTCTCTTCCAGGATTGATATCGATCTTCCGTGATAGCCTTACGTGCTCGAAACATAATTTCCAAATAAAAATACAAATTATGTAAACTCGCCAGCCGCATACCTAAAATCTCTTCAGCCTTAAATAGATGCCGAATGTAGGCCCGGGTAAAGTTACGACAGGTGTAGCACTGGCAATCAGAATCAATCGGTTTAAAATCGCCTTTATAAGTTGCATTTTTGACAACAAGAGGCCCACTTCGTGTAAACACCGTCCCTTTTCTGCCATTCCGGGTTGGCATCACGCAATCGAACATATCAACGCCCAAACCGATCGCTTCGACCAGGTCCTCTGGTTTTCCAACTCCCATCAAATAACGAGGTTTATTTTCGGGCAGAATTTTAGTGCAAACGTCTGTCATTTCAAACATGGCTTCCTTTGGCTCACCAACTGAAAGTCCACCGATGGCGTAGCCAGGGAAATTCATATCGACCAACGCTGTCGCACTGTGCTGTCGAACGTCCTCATAAGTACTCCCCTGAACGATAGCAAGTAATATCTGTTCAAAGCCATAAAGCGGTTGGCTGTTCAAAAATGCATTCAAAGAACGCTTTGCCCAATCCAATGTAATTTTATTGGATTCAATCGCCTGATCCATCGTGCAGGGATAGGTCGTACATTCATCCAGCGCCATCATGATATCTGATCCCAGATTACGCTGAATTTCGATCACATTTTCTGGTGTAAAGAAATGATATGATCCATCTAAATGGGATTGAAATCGAACCCCCTCTATTTTCACTTTATTCAATTCTGCCAGGCTAAAGACCTGATATCCGCCACTGTCTGTCAGAATTGGACGATGCCAATTCATGAATTGATGAAGCCCACCAGCCTGACGAATTAGTTCCTGACCTGGTCGTAAATATAAATGATAAGTATTACCTAATATGATTTGGGCGCCAATTTGTTCCAATTCATCAGGAGATAATGTCTTCACAGTTCCTTGCGTTCCAACGGGCATGAAAATTGGTGTCTCGACGGTTCCATGTAATAATTTGAGTTTTCCCGCTCGTGCCTGAGAATTGAGATCTTTTTTTTGAATTTCGAATATCAAACCATTAGTTGTGGTGTTTCAATTTATAAAACAGTTCGAGTTTAATGACCTTGTATTTCGTAATTGGTATCAATGCTCATTATCGAGGAAAATCGATTAGGACAATATCCCCAAAATTATATTTCGTCATAGATGGCATCCTTAGCTTCATAAGATTCCAAAAAGTGCTTTTTAGCTGCTTCTCGCCAGATCCTCTTCGACATCATCTGGAATAGAGATCTGAATAAATTTTCCCCTAGGAACCTGTATCAGCTGGCTCAATTCCAGATGAATTGAGTCTATTATTTTAGCCATTATAACTTTCATAATCGGCTCCAAATTATATTTGATGCAAGCTTAACAGAACCGATTCATTCAGATATTGATTATTTCACAATAAATTAAGTTTATATTACTATTAATTCATCAGTATCTCTACCGCCTGTGATAATTTTTCAACTGGTCGGATATTGATCTGATTCTTTTTTTTGATCGATTTTAAATTCGCTTTGGGAACAACCATTTCTTTGAACCCTAACTTCTCAGCTTCTCCAAGTCGTCGTTCGATTTGAGGGACAGGACGAATTTCCCCCCCCAGACCAATCTCACCGATCATGATAACATTTGGATTAATTACCTGATTTTTCAAGCTCGAAGCAATTGCCACCGCAATACCAATATCGGCTGCGGTTTCATCGATGCGAACTCCGCCGACCGCATTTACAAAAACATCAAAAGTGCCAACTCGAATACCGACACGTTTTTCTAACACTGCCAACAACATCGATAACCGTTTAGGATCAATACCAGTGGCACTACGCTGCGGCAAACCATAATTCGATGGACTCACCAGCGCCTGAACTTCTAGCAATATCGGTCTGGAACCTTCCATGATGCAGATAACGACGGAACCAGAAATGTCCGAAGCCCGCTGTGATAGAAAAATTTCCGATGGATTCGACACTTCAACCAATCCTTTTTCTGTCATCTCGAAAACCCCGATCTCGTTGGTCGAACCGAAGCGATTTTTCACCGCTCGAAGGATGCGAAAGAAATGGTCTTTATCTCCCTCAAAATAGAGTAGCGTGTCGACCGTGTGTTCCAGCACTTTTGGCCCAGCGATGTAACCTTCCTTGGTGACATGTCCAATGAGAAAAACAGGGATATTTTGATTTTTCGACAGATGTAACAATTGCTGGGCACAATCACGCACCTGACTGATGCTGCCTGGCGCACTTTCCAGCACTGGACGATATATCGTCTGGATCGAATCGACAACAACTAGCTTTGGATGAAGTTGTTCCACCTCATAAAAAATATGATCGAGATTATTTTCCGTCAAAATAAATAAATTTTCGCCTGAGAGTCCCAGCCGTTCGGCTCGCATTTTTGTCTGCATCAGCGACTCTTCACCCGAGACGTACAACACCAGAAATTCATCCTGAGCCAAACGAGCAGCTTCCTGAAGCATGAGCGTTGACTTACCGATCCCTGGATCCCCGCCAATTAACACCAACGAACCAGGAACAATCCCGCCACCGAGCACTCGATCAAATTCCTTACTGTGGCAGCTAATTCGTCTTTCCTGGCTGGATTGAATTTCCGTAAGCCGAACTGGCGCAACCGATGGTCTTTCACCTGCTGAACGATCTACCGAAGGCGGCGTAATCCTCTCTTCCACCATGCTATTCCAGGCGCCACATTCGTTACATCTCCCCAACCAACGGGGCGACGAAAAGCCACAGGACTGGCAAATGAATTGTGTTTTTATTTTTTTGGACTTTACCATTTGCTTTAAATTTAAAGTTTTAAAATATTAATTATTCCTATAAAAGTCAAGGAAATTTTCCAATCCACAACCTTCCGAAGGTTTTGAACCTTCGGAAGGTTAAGCTGATGACTGCCAACTGAAATCTGCCTATTCAACTATTGGCATCCTCGCAATCTCAGGATCGGTAAAAACATCACTCTCATCCCGACTTTTAGTCGAGAACTCAGACATTATCGCTCCATCTTTCCCAGCCTGATACCAATGAAGCGTATTAGGTGGAAGCGCATATTGATCACCTGGCTTCAACACAATCTCATGCCAGACTGTGTACCATTTCTCATGACCTTTTGGTGCTTTGGCTTTCGGATTAGGCGTTTTTTCTCCAGGGACATAGAGATAAACTTCACCCCAACGACAACGAAATGTCTCTTCTGTTTCGGGTTCCCCTTCAACTGGCGGATGTCGATGCTCAGGGCAGGTCTGTCCTGGAAATAATACCAATTCTTTGGCACAAACACGATCTGTATTCACATAGGTAATGATCTCCAATCCCGTGCTCTCTAATTCATTTAAGCCTAAGTCTGCAACTTCAATATTATTTTTTTCTTCTTCAATCAACACGATTCCCGCTTTATCAAAATATTCTAAAGTCGTAAGCCTTGTTTGCTCTTACTGTTCTCTTGTAATCATGTCTTCACCTCCTTAACCACTTGGATTCTTAATTGCTTTTTTAATTCCGAAATCTAAAATCCGAAATCAGTGTATAATCTCTTGATATTAAAATAAATTTTTTGTACATTGACGGTTGATCGACAAAAGAAATTAACGAAATGAATTCAAAAATACAAGCAATTTTATGATCTATCATTATTTATTCGGACCAGTTCCCTCTCGTCGCCTGGGCAGATCGCTTGGCGTTGATCTGGTTCCCCATAAAACCTGCTCATTTAACTGTGTCTATTGTGAATGCGGCGAAACCACTCTCCTGACTACAGAGCGGGCAGAGTATGTACCAACATCGGAGGTGATTGCAGAATTAAACTATTTCCTTTCGTTACATCCCAACCTCGATTATGTGACTTTTTCAGGTGCAGGCGAACCGATGCTACATATTGGTTTGGGCAAAATTGTGAAATTCATCAAAACCAATTTTCCTCACTACCAGATTGCATTACTAACGAACGGATCGCTATTTTATCAAAAAGGCTTGCGAGAGGAAGTAGTTGACATCGATATCATTCTTCCCTCACTGGATACTGCCGATGAAACCATATTTCAAAAAATGAATCGACCTCACCCAGAAATTGAATTATCCCAGATTATCTCAGGATTGGCTGAATTAAAGAAGATTCAAAAGGGACGGATGTGGCTGGAAGTCTTTATCATCCCGGGTATTAATGATAGCACGGATCATATTAAAAAGTTAAAACATGCCATTCATCAAATCAAACCAGATCTGGTTCAGCTCAATGCCTTGGATCGTCCCGGGACGGAGAATTGGGTCGCAGGTACATCCCAAGAACAGTTGGAAAAGATCGCTGCAAAGCTGGATTGGTACACCGAAATCATCGCCAAATTCCCTGATCGAAAGAAAAGCAAAGCCTATCATGAAAATATCGAAAAAGCGATTCTGGAAATGATCAGACGTCGCCCCTGTACGCTGAAAGATTTGTCCCAGATGTTAGGACTTCACGTGAATGAGGTGAACAAATATCTAGATGTGCTCATTAAAGCGGAGAAAATACATGCGCGGCAGATGGAAAGGGGATTATTTTATTGGACAAAAGCTTAGTATCATCTATCCGTTGGATAAAAATAAAATAAATGTTGATTTTTAAGTTTGATTTACGTACTTTATAGCGTACGTTAAATGATGGAGAAATGAAATGAAAACGATCAGCGTGACAAAAGCGAGGTCAAATTTATATCAACTGATTGATGAAGCTTCCAATATACACGAGCCCATCCAGATAACAGGGAAGAGATCTAATGCAGTTTTAATTTCAGAGGATGATTGGCGGGCAATTCAAGAAACATTGCACCTTTTATCGATACCTGGGATGCGAGAATCCATTCGTGAAGGCCTCGAAACACCGACTGATGAATGTTCCGAGGAACTCGAATGGTAACATGGAAACTCCGCTACACCAAACAAGCCCAAAAAGATGCTAAAAAATTGAAAGCCTCTGGTCTCAAACCAAAAGCTGAAGAATTATTAAAGCTTTTAGAAGATGATCCTTTTCAAACTCCCCCGCCTTATGAAAAATTAGTTGGCGACCTTTCAGGTGCTTATTCCCGTCGCATAAATATCCAACACAGAATCGTCTATCAGGTTTTAGAAGAAGAGAAGATAGTTAAAGTCATCAGAATGTGGACGAATTATTACTAAATTTATGCCTGCATCGCATAAAGGCGATGCACTCCTATGGATAGCAAATTTTTATTAGTTGTGATCTGTCCAGTTGGCCATTGCCGTCAACTTAACAAATGAATTTAAACACAGAGAAAACAGAGTTACACGGAGAATATTGATAAAATATTCCTTTAGCTCACTTATTTACAAAAAATTAGCGTATTTTGAATTCTTCTCATATTGGAATTCTTTTTATTTTTTCCTCCGTGAAACTCAGCGTCCTCTGTGTCTCCTTGTAAAGAAATAATGCTTAGGTTGACGCGAATTGCCAGTTGGTGGATTGGACAGGTTTGGAATTTGGCATTTGAGATTTGGAAATTTGATCAATGAACTTAAATACTCATTTTAACCATGATTTCACTAAAAAATATATCGAACGCATCGAAAAATACTGCCAGGTGAGATACGATATTCCGCAGCATCGGGAGATGCTGGTGCAACATCTGAATGGACTCCCCAAAGACGCCGAAATTCTCGATGTTGGAACTGGCAAAGGGCACCTGGCACTGGCAATCGCCCGAAACGGATTTTGCTGCAAATCCATAAATATCTCAACGGATGAAATCTATTACGCCCAACTGAATGCCGTCTATTACGAAGTAGGTGAAAAAATCGAGCTGATTGAGGAGGACGCCCGCCAGATGAAGTTCGAGGATCATTGTTTTGATGCCGTGTTGTGTGCCGATATGATCCCTCAACTGGTTCACCTCCTAATGGTATTGTCTGAGATGTATCGAGTCTGCAAACCAGGCGGTTTGATTTTGATTTCGGATATTAATGATGAAAGTCAGCGTGCGTTGCAGGCAGTTCATCAGCAAGAGTATGAATCCAGCTTAAAAAATCCTCGTGGCAGTTTATGCATAAGGATTAGACGATAGAAGAATCAAATTTAACTATTAATATTATGATAAACTGAAGTAATATAATAAATAAATGAAATACGATAGGTATACTTTATAATATTTATGAGTTGCTTTATGCTTATCAAAAACTTATTTATAAATTTTTTCGCTGAACTAGTCTGTGCCCTATCAGTATTTCTTCTTGGTTATTTCATAAGTAAAATTCCAAAATCAATAGAAAACTTTAAGCTTAAAAAACTTTTTGGCCCTTACATATTCAAAGGCAGATTTAAAATTGTATATGGTATAATTCGTAGAAATATTCGTAGTCAAAACTCAATTTCAGATACTAAAATTCCTATAGCAAATAATTGAGAAGATATATATAATGAATTTAATTTTAATGAATTCGGAATTGTTTTGGAAGTGAACGTAGGCAATGATACTTCAGCAGTAAGAGTTTATCCTTAATGACATATCAAATAAAATCCGATGAAAGCTAAAGAAAACTTAGTCCTCTCATCTTCCTGGAACATAATCCCAATCAGCCCTAGCTGACGATTTCAACAAAATCTCACTCAATAGCGGGCACCACGCTCATTTCAATGTCAAATAATCTAAAAGTATACCGCAACCAAATAGCAGTAATAAGCGATGCAATCAAATCCGCAGCGGGAAATGATAGAAAAATCCCTTCGAGTCCAAACAAACGCTGAAATAGAATCACAACAGGCAGGAAAACCAACGCCTGGCGGGCAATGGAGAGGATAAATCCTGCCAATCCGTTCCCAATGGCTTGGTAGGTTGTGGCTCCAATAATTTGAAAACCCACCAACGGCAACAGCGCATTAATCATCTTCAAAGAGGATTTTCCCTGCAGGATGACTTCGGGATCATTACTGAAAATTTTGATACAAAATTCAGGAAACAGTTGGACAAGAATCCAGCCCAGCGTACAAAAGGTGGTTACCAGCAACGTCGTCTTCCAGAACGCCTCTTTGACCCGGGCGAGATTTTTCGCGCCGTAATTGTAGCCTGCAATCGGCATGTAGCCCTGCCCGGTACCGATCATCGGCATGAAGAAGATCATGATAAAACGGTTGTTGATTCCCATGATCGCCAGGGCAAAAGCACCGTAGCCTGCTAATAAACTATTGGTGAGGATGGCAACGAAACTGGCAGCGATATGCCTGGCAAACGAGGGGATACCTGCCTTGCCCATTTCAACTAATATCTTTGTCACTGGCAAAATCATTTTGAATTGAAATTTGAGATGACTCCGAGGACTCAAAAAATATGCTGTAATGATTGTAAAAGCAATAATATTGGCAATCACAGTAGCAACAGCAGCGCCTCGAATCCCCATTTTCAGAGTGAAAATAAAAATTGGATCGAGAATGATGTTGAGAATCGTTCCTGCCAGTTGGGAATTCATGGCAATATTGGGATTACCTTCGGCACGGGCACATTGGGACAAGATCATATTAAACATCATAATGGGAATGCCGAAAACAAGTGCAAAGCCGTATTCATAGGCTTGCGGAATCACGTTGCTGTTGCGACCGATGAAATCCAGTAGCTGCCGCAGCTGGGTAAGTCCCAATAATGTGACGATCCCGCTCACCAGCAATCCAAAAAAGATCGCATTTGAAAATGTATGATTCGCCTGCTCGTAATCCTGCGCCCCCAGGCTCCGTGAGATATATGAAGTTGCTCCCACACCTATCAGCAGCCCGAAAGCCAGTACGAACATCTGTAACGGCATGATTAACGTTAATCCTGCAATGGCTTCAGTTCCTAACCTGCCAACAAAAATGGTATCCACCACATTGTAGATCGCCATGGCGGTCATGGATATGATAGACGGCAGCGAAAAGGAAATAATGAGGGGCAGCATTTTCTGGGTGCCCATGCGGTGGAGGCGGTGGGCTTTGTTTGTGGCTTCCTTTTCCATTCAAAAAATTCCAATAAATGCGTATGATTGGTTTTTAAGGTATTTGGATACAAGGGGCATAAAGTAAGAAGCTTTAACTTCTTATATCATATACGTTTATACCTTTATTCCCTTATACTCCTTATATCCCTTATCCCCCTGTTCCCTAATCACCACTCACTTACTCTTTCCGACCTCTGATTTAAGCAGTTCAATCTCCCTGGATAAAGTTTTCTGTTTTTTGAGCAGATTCCAAACATATCCGAAGAGGACGATCCAGATCAGCAGGTAAGCCAGGATGAGAAAAAATGTATTACCCATAGAAAACCTCTTTTTATAAGTTCTTTCGAATTTGATCGATGGATTTGGTCATTTTTTCGATATCTACTCGAATGAGTAGTAACGTTACAAATAACAATGTAAATGCGGCGAGACTTAACATCAATACTTGAAACATCCTGGGATCGAGACCTGAGTTCTTCCCGCTCATGATCATCACATGCGAAGGATGGAGCGTCCGCCACAATCGGATCGAAAGATAAACGATGGGGACATCGACGAAGCCGATGATGCCGTAAACTGCCGAAATCCGTGCGGCTTTTTCGGGTGAAGCAATCATATTGCGCAGCAATAAATAGCCAATGTAAATCAACCATAAAATCAGCGTGGTTGTCAATCGCGGATCCCATGTCCAGTAGGTGTTCCAGATCGGCTTTGCCCAGAGGGGACCCGTGACCAACACCAATGAAGTGAATAAAACACCGATCTCAGCCGAGCAGCATGCCCAGGAATCAAAGATTTCCTTTTTTGTCCACAAAAACAAAATGCTGCAGACAAACACAACACCGAACGCTAAAAATCCAGTCCAGGCAGAGGCCACATGGAAATAGAAAATCTTTTGCACGATTCCCATAGTTTGTTCAACTGGAGCATAATAGAAAACAGCCAGGATGCTTAATAAAATAAGCAACAGGCTGATAATAGCAAATAAGGTTTTTAAATTCATGTTATGGACCAAAATTTAATTAAAATTAATTATTATTTGGAATGGAAATTTCTTTAATGTTTTGTCGAAATTTTTCAAGTAATTGATTGAAATTTTTGGAAAGATGTATTCCATTTAATCCTCCTTTAAATCGAAAACTTATTTCTTTATATCCACGTCTTCCATCACTCGACTGCCCGTCGCCTTCCGTTGTCCCTGATATTTACCCCGATAGGGATTTTCTGCTTTTTGATCCAATTGAGCAAAGACTAATTGACAGATGCGTATTCCAGATACCAATTTGATGGGTAAAATATTGGCGTTATAGAGTTCAATCGTAATTTCACCCTCAAATCCAGGATCGACCCACCCTGAGTTCTGGATGAACAAACCAAGTCGTCCTATTGAACTTCGTCCCTCAACAAAGGCAGTCACGTCATCAGGTAATTTGATATATTCACGGGTTGTTGCTAATAAAAAAGAATGTGGAGGAATAACCACTTCATCCTGAATAATCTCTTCATATTCAGGCTTATGAATCAAATCCAGCGCTGCCATCCTGTACTCAGCGATTTTGAGATAATGATTTCCTAATCGAAAATCAATTGAACCTGGCTGAATTTGAATATCATCCAGGGGGTTGATGATCAATTTTCCTTCCTTTAAATATTTTCGAAGTGTTTTATCTGACAGAATCATAATCGGTTTAGACTCCTCTTCATTTTTTAAAGTTTTTAAAATAATTAAACTTTTACTCAAATGCAAGATAAAAGTTCAATCAGATG
>JABAOC010004395.1_pt3 | contig 25520 bp, 31 predicted proteins | sample 7062161 | NCBI WGS metagenome assembly JABAOC01 (sample SAMN14538625, study PRJNA623070) | marine sediment metagenome | biome: marine biome [ENVO:00000428]; feature: marine pelagic biome [ENVO:01000023]; material: deep marine sediment [ENVO:00002113] | place: India: Gulf of Khambhat ... | reverse complement strand
GGTATCATTCTGAAGAAGGGCATAGCAGTCGGTATCATTGCATTGCTCATCGTATCTGCAGTCAGCCCTATGGTCATTGGACATGAAGCAGATGCTTTTGGTGAGATTGCTTTGGAGGTAGAACCAGAATCAATTATCACATCTGGCCCTATGGATAGTCCTTGGCCTATGCAAAGTCATGATGTTAGACATACGGGTAGGAGTCCGTATAGCACTGAGAACATAACAGGTCTTGAGAAATGGAGATTTCGAAGTATATGGGATGGAAGTATGGAGAGCTCAGCAATTATTGATAATAAAGGTACCATTTATTTTGGAACAATGGGTACAGATTGCAGATTATATGCTCTTTACCCCAATGGAACAAAAAAATGGAATTACAATGTAGGTCTAGCTATTGCTTCAACTCCAGCTATTGCTGAAGATGGAACAATATATGTCACGTCATTCGACCATTTTCTACATGCTGTTAATCCCAATGGTACAAGAAAATGGAAGTTTGACACTGGGCATTTGTTGGCTTCTTCCCCTGCAATAGCAGATGATGGAACTATATATTTTGGAGCAATGAACAGTAAAATCTATGCCCTTAATCCAAATGGTACTATCAAATGGATATATCGTACTAGTGATGTTAGTACTTCTGATCCTGCAATTGGAGACGATGGTACTGTGTATGTTGGTTGTCATGATAGATATTTATACGCTTTTTATTCAAATGGAACCTTACGATGGAAATTTAAAACGGGGGATTGGATAGTAGGTGCCCCCTCAATTGCTGACGATGGAACAATATATATTAGCTCTTTTGATGGAAAATTATATGCACTAGACCCTAATGGAACGTTGAAGTGGGAGTATAAGGGGGGAGGTGATGAAGCAAGTTCTGCCATTGGTGAGGATGACACTATATATCTGGGAAATGATAAACTTCGTGCAATTTATCCAAATAATGGAACGTTAAAATGGAGTATAAATCTTGGAGGAAATATCTATCGTGGTTCACCTGCAATTTCTGCAGATGAAACAATTTATGTCAGTGCAGGGAAAAATCTGGTCGCTGTTAATCCAAATGGTACTGAAAAATGGAAACAAGAGATAGCTGCTTCATATGCTAAGTCATCTCCAATAATAGACAAAGATGGTACTATTTATGTTGGTTCTACTTGGATAAATCCAAAAAATAATTTCCAATATAGTTACCTCCATGCATTTGGACCCGTTGAGTCTAATATCCCACCAGAAGAACCTACCATTTCTGGAGAAATAAATGGAACTGTTAGAACAGAATACAAATATACGTTTGTAGCAACTGACCCAGATAACAATCCAATATATTACATAATAGATTGGGATGATAGTAATATTGAGGAAACCCGTAAGTATGCATCTGGTGAAAAAACAATTGTAAAACATAAATGGACTATCAGAGGAAAATATACTATTAAAGCCAAGACAGTAGATACTCTGGGTGAGGAAAGCGACTGGGCATATCTGGAGGTCACGATGCCAAAGAGCCAGAATGTGTATCTTGGGTGGTTGGAGAGGTTTCCTAGATTGTGTAGATTGTTAGATGCTCTGGGTAGGATTTAAATATTATAAGGTCTATGAGAATATGTAGGGAGGATAAGACCCATTATGAATAACATGTTGAACAAGGGATTAGTAACTATCACTATCTGCTTGTTATTACTCACATCTATTCCTTTGGTTATTGGAAATGATGTCCAATCTGCACAATCTAACACTGGTGGATTAGCAGATAAGGTTAAGATAGAGGTTAAAAAAGGGAGTTGGGTACAAACACTTCTGAGATTTAGTGTTTTTGAGGTTCATCTCTGGAATGGTAATAATCGTACTATTAATTATTTTCTTAATGTGGTTTTGTAAAGTATTGTTGTGGCAAATCTGTATTGGAAAATTCATATTGGTTCTCCTTAAAATGGAGGAGAATTAAATAATTTTCCTCCCATATCTAAATAAAGTTTAAACAAAATTTTGCCAATTCCACTAACAATTTTTTTAAAATTATTATATTCTTCTTCAAAATCTATTGGTTTTTGATAATTTTTTGGATTGAAAATATATTCATTGCCCCCTCTTAATTCATTATCTAATTTCCACCCATTGTATGCTTCTGTAGGACGTACATCTATTAATTGAAAATCTAAATCCCCATTTTTACTTGCTAACTCTTCTGTTGAGATGGTGGATATTTGTTGTAATTCCAAATTTCTGGACATTAGGAATCAAATCTAAAAGAAAAAATATTAATATAATTTACTATCTTACAAAAGATAAAAAAAATCTTTAATATCCATAACTATTTGCTTTTCGGGGTATTTGAAATATGATTAAAGCGGTATGGAAAGATAAGGTATTAGCAGAAAGTAATGAAACAATTGTAGTCGAAGGTAATCACTATTTTCCACCAGAAGCAGTAAAAAAGGATTTTTTAGAGGATAGTGACTCACATACTACTTGTCCTTGGAAAGGTCTTGCAAGTTATTATAATATAGTTGTAGAGGGTGAAATAAATAAAGATGCAGCTTGGTATTATCCAGATCCTAAACCTGCAGCAAGTAAAATTAAAAATTACATAGCTTTTTGGAAAGGTGTGGAAGTCAATTAATGATAATTATAATAACCAAAACATGGTAATCCTTGTATAATTATGAATAATTTACTTCCTAAAAATATCCTAAAATTAATTGAGCTAATTCAAATGGATAACACCAGTAGCTCGGTAGAATTAGCTAAAAAATCTGCAGAAGTATTAATCCTTCTAGTTGAAAAAACGAATTCTTTAACTCAAATCAACGGTGCTATGAACCTTTTAGTAAATGCCCAACCTACCATGGCTTCCATTATCAATCTTGTTAACAATTTGATGATAAAAATAGATAGAAATAAAATCCAACAACCAAAAAATATTGTTTCTACCTATTGTCAAAAATTCCTACAAGAATTAGAAATATCGGACAAATTAATAAGTAAACAAATAAATAAATTTATAAAAAACAATGCAACAATTATAACTCATTCATATAGTTCTACGGTTTTAAACGCTCTTCTGTTTGTAAAAAAATTAGGAAAGGAATTTACGGTTATTTGCACAGAATCTAGGCCAAAAAATGAAGGAGTAACACTAGCAAAACAGCTTGGAAAAAATAAAATTAAAGTCAAATTAATAGTTGATTCTGCTTTATTTTCATTTATTAAAGATTCTGATATAATCTTAGTTGGAGGAGACGCAGTTACATTAAATGGTCTTGTAAATAAAATTGGAACAAATGGATTGGCAATAACAGCTCAACATTACAAAATACCAACATACGCTTTATGTTCAAATATAAAATTTCTCCCAAAAACTTTTCCATTGGCTCTAAATTATCAAAAAAATCCAAAAGAAATATTTCTAAGAAAAATATCGAATGTTACTCGAATTAATTATTATTTTGATCTAACACCTCTAGAATTTCTCACGGGAATTATTACTGAAAATGAAATAGTAAAACCTAAAGAGGTTATAGAAAAAATAAAGCATTTAAAAATACATAATAGGTTAGAAATCACTTAATCAATTAATTCGACCAAACACCATGCCCTTTTTTCCTTAGTTTCTTTGTAAGATGTCGTTCGATAATTTCAGCTTCTTTTCGGGTTTTGATGGGGTTATATTTCTTGTATTTTCGAGGTTTTAACTTTAAGCCATATCTTTTTACAGAGCTATTAGATTTATAACCATCTTTATGTTGTAAAAATCGAATCTCTGGAAGGTGTGCTGATTGGCCAACATAAAAACAAGGTTTTCTCGAATTTAAAATAAGATTTCTCTCTCTAAATTTTCGGTGTTTTAATACTTCTTTATCAAGTTCGATAACGTATACGTGGTAAGGTATTTCCTCATCTATATCTTTATTCTAGTTAAGTAATCATTTGATATTAACGTGATAGCCATCATGATCTTTTTTTCTTTTTCTGCGTTTTATTGTTATATCAAGAACGCCATTTTTGTAGGTCACTTGTGTTTTTTTAGGAATAACATCACAGGGTAAATTAATTATTTTATGGTAATTTCTTTTAGGATTATCAACTGTAATTTCTAGTGTATTATCGGTAATATTCAAATCAATATCTTCTTTTTCTACACCGGGAATATCAACTGTTATAGAAACATTCTCATCACCTTCAATAACATCAGCTGAAGGTTCAATTTCAGTTGGTTCAACTTGCTTATCCCTAATCATTTTTTCAGGACGATTTCCAAATTCATCTAATTGTGGTTTACCAGGGCCAACATGCAAATTAAAACCATAGACATAGGGTTTTCCAGGTTCTAATTGATCAAATGAAAAATCCCTTAGGGTATTTTCCCACATTTCCTTTATTTGACGTAACAAATTTTCAAAATCATCGTCAAATGGTCCATTTCTTCTTTTTCTTCTATCATCAAACATATCCATATCTATTACCTCTATTTTTTAACGATAATAATGTCCTAATTTATCATCAATTTCAGATGCAATTTTAAACATCTGTTTAAATATTCTATCAATATCTTCTTTGATTTCATCCATACATTTTTGTAAACTTACAGATCTAATACGATACCTGTTTTGCTCTTTTGATACTAGTCCTGTTGACATGAAATGATTCAAATGATGAACTATTGCACCCCGTGAAAGATTCAGTTTATTGGCAATATCATCACTACTCAATCCTCTTGAATCTCCACAGCATTCTTTAACAAGCAAACGAAAAATTCTACCTGCAGATTCCTGTCTATCTCTTAGGGAAAAAAATCCAAATGATCTACAGATAAAATCAATATCTTCATCTAGACTACCTGGTGGAGGAGATCTGACCTTTTTAACTAAAACCATTCGGGGCATAATAATATATATATCATTAACTAATATTTAAAATTTACTAATTTTGTTTACTTTAAATAAACAAAAAGATAAAGTTTATAAATAGGTTGGTATATTACAAATTTTGTTAATATGTAAAATGGGGGTAAAAATTATGGCTATAAAAAGAGAAAAAAATAATAAAATAACCCTTCGACCAAAAGGACAAAAAGGAGAAATCACATCTTGGAGACCATATGATCTCTGGACAGATATGAATCAATTATTTGATAGTTTTAGATCAAACTTTGATGATATATTTTGGCCATGGAGGGAATCACGTACCTTTACAACCACTCAAAGAACACCACCAATGGATATAGCAGATATAGGAGATTACTATGAAATGCGGCTTGAAATGCCAGGAATATCAAAAGATAACGTAGATATACAGGTTACACAAAATAGCATTGATATCAAAGCAGAATGTGATGAAACTAAAGAAGAAAAAGGTAAAAATTGGCTTAGACGAGAATGTAGTGGAATAAGTTACCATCGATCTGTTGAATTTCCAAATGAGTTGATAACTGAAAGTGTTGATGCTGAATTAAAAAATGGTATATTAACAATAAATCTTCCAAAACTTGAACCTAAACCTTCACAAAAACCTAAGAAAATCACCGTAAAATAAGTCAAAATCTTTTATTATAAATCACAATCTTTACAGTCCAATTGTTTACACAGTTCATTATGAATCTTCCATCTTAATGCCCAACTTTTGATATCCTTTATGATACCAATAAAATCTAATCCAACTTTTGTTAGAGCGTATTCAGATTTTACTGGAAAGTTTGAGGCATCAACATGTTTTGTGATGAGTCCCTCCTTCTCTAATTCTTTTAATCTTCCTGAGAGCATCTTTGGTGTTATATCTGGTATTTTATTTTTTATATCTGAATATCTTTTTTTACTTTCAGTTCCTTTATAAATTTCTAGTAGAATTAATAAAGTCCATTTTTTAGAAATATAATCCATTGTTTTATATACAGTGCAGGTATCATCCATGGTATACAATTAGATACTACTAGGTATAAATACCTTTGTATACATAACATACTATGTATATAAAAGATACTTAGAGGTAATGAAATGTTTTGTTATCAATGTCAGGAAACCAATAGGAATCAAGGTTGCACCATTGCTGGTGTATGTGGAAAAAAAGGAGATGTCGCAGAATTAATGGATGTATATATCCATATAATGCGAGGAATATCTGTTTTTAATCTACAGATAAAAAAAACTAATCAACCTACAGAAAAAGTTGACAAATATATTGTTGATGGTTTATTTTCAACAATTACAAATACAAATTTCAACAAGCAATATTTTTTACATAAAATTGGAGAAGCTTTAGATTTAAGAGAAGAGCTAAAATCAACTATTACAACAGATATGAAAAATGATGCTATAGATTGGTATTCAAAAGATGAAAAGGATATAATGGAAAAAGCGAAACAAGTTGGAGTTATGAGAACAAAAAATGAGGATATTCGTTCTCTCAGAGAACTATTAACATATGGACTCAAAGGAATGTCAGCGTATTATCATCATGCTTATATTCTTGGGGAAGAGGATAGTTCCATACCCACTTTTATTCAGGAAGTACTTGTTGCAACCCTTGAAGATAAATTAGCTGATGAGTTAACACAAATGGTGTTAAAATGTGGAGAAATGGGTGTTAAAACTCTTGCTCTTCTTGATAAGGCAAATACTACGACCTATGGACATCCAGAACCAACTAAGGTATATACTGGAGTTAGAAACAATCCTGGTATTCTAATTTCTGGTCATGATCTAAAAGATTTGGAAGAATTGTTAAAACAAACAGATGGGAAAGGAATTGATGTTTATACACATGGTGAAATGCTACCTGCTAATGCTTATCCATCCTTTAAAAAATATACACATTTTGTTGGTAATTATGGTCGTTCTTGGTGGCATCAAAAAGAAGAATTCGAAAAATTTAATGGACCCATTCTGTTAACATCAAACTGTCTTGTTCCGCCAAAAGAATCCTACAAGGATAGAGTGTATACCACTGGTGTTGTAGGTTTTGAGGGATTAAAACATATTCCTGATCGCAAGAAAGGAAAATTAAAGGATTTCTCTGAGATTATTGAGCATGCAAAAAAATGTAAACCTCCAGAAAAACTAGAAGAGGGAGAAATAACAATTGGTTTTGCTCATAACACTCTTATAGATGCTGCTGAAAAAATACTTGATATGATTAATGCTGGTAAGATAAAGAAATTTGTTGTTATGGCTGGGTGTGATGGACGTCATAAAGAGAGGAATTATTATCATGAATTTGCAAAAGAACTACCAAATGATACGGTAATATTAACAGCAGGATGTGCTAAATATCAGTACAATAAACTTGATCTTGGAGATATTGAAGGTATACCTCGTGTTATTGATGCAGGTCAATGTAATGATTCATATTCTCTTGTTGTAATCGCTCAGAAACTTGCTGAAGTCCTTGGCGTTGGGATTAACGATTTACCCATTGTGTATAATATCGCTTGGTACGAACAGAAAGCAGTATTGGTTCTTCTTGCATTACTATCCCTTGGTGTAAAAAATATTACTCTTGGACCTACCATTCCGGCATTCATATCACCAAATGTATTACATGTACTTGTTGAAAAATTCAATATTTCACCAAATTCAACGGTTGAGCAGGATATGAACAAATTAGTTGCAGGTATTCCTACCACATAGATATATTTAGTTGAAATTGGAATAGGTGGTTTAAATTACCAATATTGTTTATTCAAATGTCGAAAAATTGAATGAATTAATCAATTATCAAGAAGGGACAATAGTAAGTAAAACACTCATTAATAAAGAAAAAGGAACGGTTACAATTTTTGCTTTTGATAAGGATCAGACACTAAGTGAGCATACAGCTGCTTTTGATGCTTTACTAATCGTTTTTGATGGAGAAGTTGAAGTTATAATTTCAGGTAAAAAACATTATCTCAAAACAGGGGAAATGATAATAATGCCTGCAAACAAGCCTCATGCAGTAAAAGCAGTAAAGAAATTTAAAATGATGCTTACAATGATTAAAAATTAATATCCTATATTTTTATATGAGGTATTCTATTAAGAATTATAAAATATAAATAAAATAGATAGTGAATCTTTTATGAAAACACCCGAATATCAGGAAATTGGTCTGGCATTTTTACGTATCTCTTTGGGTTTACTTTTTTTTATTGCAGGAATAACCAAACTGATTGATCCATCAGGTATCATCAATATGACATCTGACCTTGGATTTCCTTCACCATTTGATACCTATTTCGGTATGCTCACTATGCTTGCAGAAATCGTCTTTGGCGCTACTGTTCTCATTAGATTTAATGTTAAATTTTCAACAATCCCTCTTATTATTATAACAATTGTTGCGGCAATTGGAGTACATGGACCAAATATCGAAGAAGGGGCAATGATCATTGTTATTATCCTTTTACACCTCGTTACAATTGCAGCGTTAATTTATATTAGATTTGCTGGACCAGGGCCCTATGCAATAAAGCAAAATTGGTAAAAATACCCTCCTCACGAATTTAATAGATAATATCATTATTTTCTTTATTGAATCATTGGTAAAATTGACTTTTAGTATTAAATAATGCCCTATTTTCCCTCCTATTAAAAAGGAGAATAGAAAAGTATAAATACTAAATGTTACATATATATAACATAATGTTAGAAATAATAAATAAAAAGTTTGATATAACAAACATAGAGTTATTGATGACTAATAAAAAGTTATTTCTAACTAATATAGAAAAGGAGGTAAAAAAATGAAAGATAAATTAGGAATTGTTGTAGGCATTGGAATAGTAGCAGCAGTACTAGGGACCTTTTTCTTTTATGTACTAAATGCAGGTAACCTCGAATTAAATGAAATATTACCAATAGTAATAGTATTAATCTTAGTAGCTTCAGTAATGTATATCCTATGGGATAGAATAAAAAACATTAAAAAAGGATTACCTGCCCAAGATGAGAGGTTAAAATTAACCAATTATAAAGCATGTTATTATGGATTCATTGCATCAATTTGGAGTGCTGTTTTAGCTCCATTAATNNTTTTTTGACTATGAACTCCAAGGAAATCATGTCACAGCCATCGTTGTCTTGTGTGGAGGATTAGCATTTATATTCTCCTATCTTTACTTAGCTTGGAAAGGGACCTAAGTATGAAAACAAGGATTAAAGAGCTTAGAGCACGGTATGATTTAACCCAGGAGGATCTTGCCAAAAAAATTGGAGTTCGAAGGGAAACGATTTTATTCATTGAGAAAGGAAAATACAATCCTTCACTAAAACTAGCATATGATATTGCAAAAGCGTTACAAACTACAATTGATGACTTATTTTTTTTTGATGATGGTTAAATAAGAAAATTATTTTTATACCGGTCGCAAAGTTCCCGCAAATACTTGCCAAGCTAATGCTGATTTTGCTATTAGGCTCAGTAGAATATATACTCTTTCACCATGAAGGTAATTCTTCCATTTTCCAATTTTTTTATATTGAAGAAACATGTTTATTGCAAAGCAGTTAAAGAAAATAGCAATCGAGATAAATATTATAATTACAAAATCTGGAACTGATTCAGCTGTTATTAATGGAATAAATATTACTACCCACGGAACAATTCCAGCAATACATCCGATTATATAAGATGTCCAATTTGTTTTTTCTGTTGTTTGATTATGAACTTCCATCATAAGTCCCATTAAATTCATTACCGCTGTAAGAGTAAATAATGCAAGGAGTGTCCCGAGATCATATATAGTTACTAACATAGCAATTATAAAAATCATCAGAGATGCACTAAAGGAATACTCGTACCATCGCGCAGGATTTATATGTTTTTTCAGATTTTTAACATACCACTTATTGAGTATTGTAGCAATTAGAAAGTGTGCTATTGCCGACATAAATAAAAATAACGCAACCAAAGGTCCTATTTGAGCATCTATCAATGGTTCGGAAATAGGTGTAATTGTTTCCGTTAGTGGATTAAACTGCGGATAGGTATAAGTTATTGGCAGTGAAAAATTATTACTTAGTAGTAACATCAAAATTCCTTGTATAGCATGAATTATACCCATAATTCCATTAAAAATTCTCAATTTTTTAAAGGTTTTAATTTCTGATTCTGGTGCTTTTCTAGGTTTTTCTATAGGTGGTTTTCCTGAAGGAAATACAAATTTTCCTTTTGTATCACATTTAGGGCATGTAACATAAATTGTTTCTCCTGGTTGTCCCTGAATTGTAAGTTTGTTTTTACATTTTGGACAGCTAATCGTTTGTTCAGCCATATAAATTCCTCTATAAAATTTCATTTATTATTTTAAATTATTGGTATATGAAGTTCTCTATCTCTTCTTATTATTATTGTATTTATCAAAGAACGAATAATATCAACGGGACCGAAGAATTCTCCTTTTCCTAAAACTAAAACATAGTCCCCTCCGTTTTTATAAGGATCCCAACAGTACACATAATATGTTCCTGATTTATTTATAATTTCATCAAAAATTGGCCCATTATAATACCATTTTCCTCCAAAGGGTTCGAAAAATGTTTCTCGTTCCTGTCCTGGTTCAACATTTTCCTTAACAATTGCACCATATCCATCTGGTAGGGAAAATGGCAAAGTAAGGTTTGGTATTGGTAATTCTGGTCCTACAAGAGCAAACCAGGGAACAAACTCTTTATAGTATCCATCGGCAGTTGGAACTATGAGTTCTATGTAAATATTAATCGGACGATTTCGTATCTTAAATTTAAAAACATCTATATCTTTGCATGGATTTATTCCATCGTTTTCTAACCAGGCATAGAATGCTTTTGATTTTTCCAACATTTTCCACACATATAATGGTTTTTCTTCTGAATAATCAATACGTTCTATATAAGGAACATGTGCAACAACTGTCGATGTAATAAATACGAGAGATATGATAAATATAAATATTTTAGAAATGTTATTATTCATTTAAATAAGCCCCTTAGCTTCTATATAAACTATTTTCTATTTTTAAAATATTCTATCATAGGGTATAATTAATAGTAAATTCCTCCAATAATTTCTTAACTTATATTATATATGTAAAATGTGGATCTTCACATTTAATAATCTAAATTCTTCTTAAAATTTTATGATAAGATAATTTTATAATTTTTTTAATTTCATTATATTTAATTTCTCCAGTAATAAAGGAATTAATGATTTCATTTCCTAATTTAACTTCAGAACCAAACCAAAACATAAGATTTGGAAAATAATGAAATAAACGTTCATAGAATTTTGCCCATTTGTGAATGTTAAATAATTTTCTATTGATGTCTATGTTGTATTCATCTGCTAATTTGTAATTTTTATTGTTAAAATAATTTTGTATATGTTTTGAAGCAATCGAGCTACTAACTAAAGCATAGTATATTCCTTCTCCGGTAAATGGATCAGCTAATCCACCTGCATCACCAACGAGTAATATATTTTTATTTGCTATAGCTTTATTAAAATCTCGTATTGGTATTAACGCATATTGAGGTTTTATTTTTGTGTCTAATTTCCAGAATTTTGTGAAATCCTTCCACATTTTTTTGAACATCGGTTTAGGATGATAAATTGATGTGAAAAGTCCTGCTGTTATTTTTTGAGATTTAGGAAATATATAGCTAACAAAACCTGGGTAACCTTTCATTATCTGACACAACGTACATCCTTCAAAATAGACTTTAAATCGAGGCCCTATTTTACCCTCCCAAGAAGATGATATGGAAAAACGCTCAAACGGTACTAAATTAACAAGTTTGTTCATCCGAAGATTACTTCCCCAGGCACCCACCAATATATCATACTCTAATTTGTAATCCTTATTGTTTTTTTTATAGGAAATTGAATTTTTACTCGGATTGATATTCTGTATCGATATATTCTCATCCAAAAACACTGTTTTATTATCAACTGCCATATTCAATAAGAATGAATCAAGGTTTGAGCGATATGTCATATAGATTAAATTATCATCTGATTCAACAACGGTGAATTTATTATTTCGTACAAATAATCCCTTTTTTACCTTTTTTTCAACGATTTTTTTTATATCTTTGTTTTCTGATAGTAATATATCATATGCTTTCTTTGTAAGACCCCCAGCACATGCTTTATATCGAGGAAATTTAGTTTTTTCCAGTATTAATACACTAATTTTTTGATTTTTTAATTTATATGTTAAATAGCTCCCAGCAGGTCCTGCTCCAATGATTATTACATTGTACTTTTTCATTAATAATATAAAAGATACCTAATCTGATTTAAATTATGTTCGATAAAAATTTTTTATAGGTTAAACTATAATTAAAAATAACAGACAGAAAATTAAAATCTTTATCTGATTTTATCTAAATATTCTTGGATCTAGATTCCCATTTATTATTAAGGGAATTGATTGATATGTGCCTTTGATAGATAGATTACCCTCTATATGGATATTAAGCCACTCAGGAACAATTCGTCCTCCCCCTGAGGTTAACAATTTAAAATATTTAATAGTAAGCTCAGATTCCGTACAAATGTCATATAATGTATCATTCATACATGGTTCCATTTCTTTTTCTGCTAAAAGCTTCTTTTTATCTCCAGTCATGCCATATATTGCACATTTAAGATCAATACCATCTAAAGGGATATTACTTGGATTTACTATCTTTAATCTAACAATCGTAATTAATCCCCTTAATCTAATTTTGAACTCTCCTTCTACAATAGCTTCTAAAGAATCATTCTCAAGTGAAAGAAGTTTAGTAAGATTGGGAACATCAATAATAGATGATGCTGATAATGTTATTGATTGAGTTATTCCTGCAATTATTCCCGTAGCACGTCCTTCAAGATTTATAATAATCTTCTTAGCATTTAGTGCTACATAAAGCAATTCACCAGACGCATTGAGAATTAATGTTCCTCTAGGCTTAAGTATACCACTATCAACAGTTATAGAACCTACTTGGGAATTATTATCTGTTTTCAATTCAACAATTACATCATCAATTACTAATTGAATATCACTGGGATTTTTTAGTTCTATATCAGCTCGAAATTTTATTCCATTTTCAGTCAGTTCATTAATTCGAGCGTTAATATTAATATCTGGTACAGTTATATTATTCAGAAAATTTTCTATTGATACATTAACAACTGCTTCAACAGGTAATATTTTTTCAAAAAATCCGAAAAAAATAACTCCAATTTCAGCAGTTATAGTATTTGTTATAACTTTTGGTAAATCTCCAGAAAAATTAATACCTTTTTTTTGAGAAAAAATCTTTTGACTATTAGATGAAATAATACCTCCATCAAATGAGAAATCGGTAAAGGTATACCCGTCTATTGTTTTGCTGACAACTTTGATTTTTTTAACTTTAATATCAAAGGGATTGGGATTATTAATATCAAGTTTTGTATCTAAAACTATTTCATCCGAAGTAATACTAGATAGATCAAGTTCAGCATGAATTCCTGGCGCATCAATAATAGTAATGAGATAGAGAAAAAAACCGCCAACTATAAGATTTAAAATGATTAAAATAACAACAATTAAAACTTCAATATTTATTTTCATTCTATCACTAAGTCGTTATTTAATATATTAATTTAATAAATATATAAAATTATTAATTATATATGTTTTCCTAAGTAATAATTTACAATTACCTATCACTATTTTGGTTGTTTAAAAATTACTATACCAGCCGGTGCATAGAATATTATTAAAATTATCGTGAAAACAAGGAGGTCTGTTAGATTAGAATTATTAATATAACCTTGAATGAAGTAGGCAAGAATTATTAAACTACATGTAAGGCTATGGGATCGAATCATATCCAGATTCGCAGGTGCCATTTTTTTAAAATCAAGGTGATACTTTTTTAGGATTTTTATTGAACGATATGTTAAAGGTATTGTAATATACGTTATAATCATAAATATTGGCAAATAATCTAATATAATTCCAAGAAAAATTATTAGATACGTACACAACCAACTGATAATATATATTTTGATTCCAAATTCGTTCCCATATCGGGTAATTAATGTTAATTTTCCAGCTCTTTTATCATCTTCAATATCTGGTATTTCATTAATAACAATCATAGAAAAAAGCATTACTCCACATGGAATTGTCGCAAAAATTGCTTCGATACTGATCGTTTGTGATTGAACAAAAAAGGATCCTAAACCTAATACCAATCCAAAATTAATTAGTAATCCAAGCTCACCCAGTCCACGGTGGGAAAATTTAATTGGTGGTGAAGTGTAAAATATTGATGAGAAGATACCAATAAAACCAAATATAAGAATTGGTAAACCTCTCTCAATTACCAAGTATATTCCTATAAGAATAGTTATTAAATAGAGTATTACAAACATCTTAAACATTGCATCAGGCTTTATAAAACCACTAGTAAGTGTTCCACTTCCTCCAGTATAAGGATTTTTTTCACCTGGTTTTAAAATATCTACCGAATGCTTGAAATCAAAGTAATCATCGGTCATATTAAGTGCAATGTGGTTTAGTACAACTGCAATAAGAACTAAAAAGAAGTACCATAATGAAAATGTATTTTGTACTGCCCAACTTACAAGAGCACCAAATACAAACGGGAAAAATACTTGGTGGTATGAAATGGTATCGTGTTGCTTTCCACCATATTTGAAAGGTTTTATTTTTTAACATTTTAATTATGTATACTCCCATTCATAAAAAATATGAATGAACTGCAATTATCAACATTATCAAGATTTATAATATTTACTCTATCATTTTTCGATGGAATAGTTTTATATGGAAAAACTATATAATAATGTATATAGATGAAAGTTGCAATTATTGGTGGAGGATTCTGTGGAGTCCTCGTTGCAAAAAAACTTGAAAAAATAAATGATGTTCAAACAGTGCTTTTTGATAAAAAGCCATATTTTGAATATCAACCCAGTCTTCATAAGGTTGTTTTCAAACCAACTTATTTAAATAAAATAAGAAGAGAATACACTTCTTTTTTAAAAAAAACAGAGATAATAATTAGTAAGGTAATGGAAGTAACTCCTCAACAGATTTCAACATCAAAGAAAAAGATTAATTTTGATATCCTTGTTATTTCGACAGGGATCGACTATCTTATATTTCTTGAAAATAAAGAAAATGTACATGTTCTAAAAAATGGTGAAGAAGCGCTTCAACTGGCTAAAAAAATTAGAAATTCTCATCATATTCTGATTGTTGGTGGGGGGCTTATCGGAACTGAATTTGTAGGGGAAATTTTAACAAAATTACCAGAGAAATCTATCACAATTATTCATCCGCATGAGAAATTACTTGAAAGAAATCCTTATGATGCATCATATTATTCACAAAAATACTTTAAAAAAAACCATGTAACGTTTATTTTTGGAGAAAAAGTGATTTCACATAACAACGGATCCTTTTTCACCAATAAAAACAGAAAATTACACGCAGATTTGTGTATTTGGTGTGCTGGAATAAAATGTAATCCAGATTTTATGAAAAAATTTCCCGATAACTGTTTTTCAAATAGAGACGCCCTAAGAGTAAATAATTATTTACAATTAGAAGGTTTATCAAACATATTTGTAGGAGGAGACATAAATAATATAAAAGAAGAAAAAACAGCCCGTAAAGCAGAACTTCATGCAAAAGTAATTGTAAATAATATTAAACGAATGCTTACAAATCGATCTCTTATTCCTTATAAATCTGTCCGATCACCTATGGTAATAAGTCTTGGTGATTGGAGAGGTATTATTCAATACAAGTTTGTTATCCCGGGACTTTTCATACCTGGAATATTAAAATGGCTTATTCAATGGTGGTTTATGCATAAGTTGAAATAATCTAAGTATTTATTTCTTCCCTTTAAAAGATAAAACACCCATAGCAATTAGTGAAATGACTATTAAAAGAGCTCCTAATAAGGTAATATTTCTTCCATAAAATTCACTACCTAATATCAATCCAAGTCCAATTCCACCTATAACTCCTATAGCAACTGCAATTTTCATCATAACTTTTCTTCCTCCTTTTTAACAATCTTATAATATGTATCCACATAAAAATAATTGTTTTAGAGGTTTTTCAAAAATTAATATTTAAACATATTTTTAAAGTGACAACAATTACAAATAATAATTTAAAGGATGTCTGGTAAAGTTGTATTGTAAAAAATGTGGATTGAAAAATAAAGATAATGCAGACTTTTGTACTAAATGTGGTACCAAATTAGAAATAAAAGATGGAGAAAAATCAGTAGAAGAAGATATTAGTAAACAGGTAGAAAAAGCAGGAGTTGCATTTGAACGTGCTGCAAAGAATTTTGGTGATGCAGCTGAACGGGTGGGTAAACGTATTGAGCAAAAGATGGAAAAAGCAGGGAAAGGATTTGAAGGTTGGTATGATAAAAAATTTGGTATTTTTGGACCGTTAATATGGAGTTTTCTTGGTATAATCATCCTGAGACTGATTATCGGAGTAATGGCTATAACTGATTTAACCGTACTTGTTACTATCAGTGATTTTCTCTATGAATACTTCTTGTTACTCTTTGGACTTATGTTGATTTCTTCCTATAACACCTATTTTTATAGAAAATATAAGAAACAATATCGGTGGATTTCACCTTTGATTTCAACGATTGTTTTCATTGTCATTATTTGGATTATAGCTCAGATTTTCATTATAATAGATACTCCTATTCTCTCGTCCATAGCCTCTTTTATTGACACATATCTTCCTGTTATATTCGTTGTTATTATAATACTCAGTTATGGATTTATGATGGTTATTCTTCCGTTTACAAAAGAGAAAAAATAATTTGATGGTAAACTCAAAATATACATTCGTAGCAATGATTTTTTATAAGTGTAAATGATTCATAATGATATTAAAAGGGGAGAACTAAAATGGCATATTGTTCACAATGTGGAATAAAAAATGATGATACTGCAAAATTCTGTAAGAAATGTGGTGCATCTCTGAGTGGAATCAAAAAGGATTATGAAAAAGAAATGGAACGACGGTGTGAGGAAGAGTGTGTTGGAGGAGGAAAAGGCTTATCAATTTTTTGGGGCATAATTGTTATTCTTATTGGTTTATGGGTCATATTCGAGTTTGTTTTAAAGAATATGGGCATTGTAAGTGGAGATTTTCCATGGTGGAGTATTTTCATTTTTGCGATTGGAGTAATTGTTGTTATATTGGGATTTAGAATAATAACTAAAAAATAAAAAAACGATTTGATACTTAATTAAACGAATTGAGATTTTTTTAGGAAGATATTTATAGACAATGTTATTCCCATTTTTGGGTGAATAAAGAATGCCAACTATTGTTCATTTTGATATACCAGCAGATAATCTCGAAAGAGCAAAGAAATTCTATAAAGATTTATTTGATTGGGAAATAGAATCTGTTCCAGGGCCAATGGAATACTATAATATTGCTACAAAAAATGAAAATCAAGAAGCAGGTGTTGGTGGTGGGATGGGACAACGCCAACAACAAGGAAGCGGGATAACAAACTATATTGGAGTCTCATCAGTAGATGAATATATAAAAAAGGTAGAACAACTTGGCGGAAAGATCATCATGCCTAAAACAACGATTCCGGGTTTTGGATACCTTGCAGTATTTCTTGATACCGAGAATAATCCACTAGGATTATGGGAAACAGATCCAAACGCTAAAATGTAATGTACATACACGTTAATTACGTGATAAATTTCGAGTATGAACTATGATCATTTTAAATGAGAATCTTTTAATTAATACTTTTTATTCTCATAACTATGGACGAAGATACTTATGGTTATATTGCTCATGACATTACGTTAGCAATAGGTGAAACAACAAAAATTAAAGTTGGTTTAGTAAATACTGTTACCTTAATCTATGGTGGAATGCCGTCAAAAGATGTTTTTTCAATTGTTATTCAAACTGGGAGTGGATACCAAGGGTATTCCTACAATCTATATTATCCTAAAGACGCAAAAATTATCAAAGTTGGGAAAGAATCATTTTCCATTATAAATATAACCTCCGAACAAATAACGCTTAGAAAATAATTACTGTTTTATCTGTAAGATATTATATTATGGGTAAATCTAAAATATATCATCTTATATAATCTTATTTATGACATTTTTAAAAATAAAAAAAGAATCGCATAATTGTACACGAAAAAGACATATTCTGTATAGCTTGTATCATAGACGACGCATATGGTTTCATGTCGTTGGTATTGGCTGCATTATCTGGTTTCTTTTTAGAGTTCTGCCAAAACCAGATCGTTTTCGTTATCCGTGTCAGCAAATGTCCATAACCGTTATAATGAGCTATATAGCCTTTTGGACTGTGTTACTAACTGGACTTGGTTTATGGATAAAAAAGACAAAATATAAGGTTACGACTATATTACCAGCACTATTAGTTGTGTTGCTCCTTATTTTTACAATGACTGGACCTGTTTTTGCAACAAACAACTTCAACCTTAGTAGTTCAACTGGACGATGGGATCCAATCCCAAAGGAACCGATTGGAACTCCTACGGGATACAAACCTAGTCGCGTCACATGGGTATGGAATGTTAATGCAACAGAAGAAGATCTTACGGGATATTGGTGGCAAAAAGAGAATAACAATCAAACCGTAATTGATCGGATGGTTTCAGAAGGTATTAAAAAATTCGCAGGTGTTACTGATGAGTCTTTAGCATGGGACCTCATCTTTAAGCATTTTAACACTGAACACGGTCATGGTGAAGTGGGATATCAGCCCGGTGAAAAAATCGCGATAAAAGTCAATCTGAATAATTGCTTTTCGTATACTGAAGAAGATAATGATCGAGATGTCAGTCCTCAAGTCATCAAAGCACTCCTCAGACAACTTGTCAACATCGTTAATGTTTCACAAGATGACATTACGATTTACGATGCATCACGCCATATAGGAAACTGGTTTTACAATCGTGTGTACTATGAAGAATATCCTGCTAGTTCTCCCGTCCCAGAATTTCCTGATGTTCATTATATAGATAAAGCGGGAGGAGCAATGGGACGCGAAAAAGTAGTAGCTAGTTCCGAACGCGTATATTTTGCAGCTGGAAGTTGTGTATATAGGACATTACCAACCTGTGTTACTGATGCTGATTATTTGATTAATATGCCGCTTCTCAAAAGACACCCAATAAACGTGGGGGTAACCCTAGCTGGTAAGAATTTTTTTGGTACCTGGATGGAAGATGTATCAGCAGTTCATGATTATCATTACCTTTCATTTACTCTTGGTAATCCTGCCCCACAAACCGATCTATTTGCTCATGAACATATTGGAGATAAAGTGGTTTTATGGATCGGAGATGGTTTATATGCTACTCCATACGATCATAGAGTTATCGGTAAATTTAACATGCATCCATTCAACAATGACTGGACGAATAGTCTTTATTTTTCACAAGATCCAGTTGCCCTTGATTCAGTAATGTATGATTTTCTGCATGCAGAAGGAACCAATCCTTGTGAAGGGTCACAAAACTATCTCCATCAATCAGCTGAGCCACCAGAGGGGGTTTATGATCCTGAAAACGATGGAGAATATTTGTCAGAAAGTCTTGGTGTTCATGAACATTGGAATACGACATTTGACATTTTTTCACCAGAACGTTATTCAGGTCCATCAAATGATGGTATTGATTACATTGCATACTTTGAAGATTCATTAAAAGTAGATGCTCATGGACCATATGAAGGAGAAATGGGAGAAGAGATCGAATTTACAGGAAATGCAACTAGGGGAACACCGCCATATACATGGCATTGGGATTTTGGAAATGGAGACTATTCAAATGAACAAAATCCTGTTTATACTTATAATGAAGCGGGTAAATTTAACGTCATTTTAACTGTTAGAGATACTCTTGGATTGATGGGATATGATACAACTACCGCAACCGTTTTAGGTCCAATCTTAAGTATAACACCAATAAAGGGTGGGGTGTTTACATTAAAAACATCGATTAAAAACGAAGGAATAGAAGCAACAGGAGTAAACTGGAAGATTACCCTTGATGGTGGTGCAATTATTGGTGCTGAAAGTGAAGGTACAAATCTAACTATACCAGAAGATGGAGAGGTATCTATAGCATCTAATTTTATCTTTGGATTTGGACCAACAGTAGTTACAGTAGAAACGTGGATACAAGATGAACCATCAGTTAGTAGAGAGCAAAATGGATTTGTTTTTTTATTTTTTATAAGAGTCAAACCGGGTGGAAGTGCTTAATCCATCTAACATTTTGATAAAATTTATGTTCAGATATTATGAATAAGGTCAATAAAAAACATATTTGTGAGTGGGTGAGTGGAGAAACGGTGACGAGAAAATCTCCGATGATTTCTGTTGGTTTCAAACTGAAGGTGTGGTAACTAGTTGCAAGATTAATCCGGTGGAAGTATCGATATACAGCCAAAGCCATATATGATGATTTCCGATGGATTTACTTGTGCACCATTACACTACCAGTCCTGTGTCTTACCACTCAGTTCATCCACCGAAATGGATGAATACCATCACAAGGATGGAGCAGTGGTAATTACATGTTTGGTAATCACCATTCAATTTAGAAGCCAGAGGAATCAAGGGTCATTCCTTGTCCCTTTAAGCCTCCCCACTCATTTAGATGAGTAGGGATTTGGTGGCCTTAATGTACCCTATAACCCCAAGGGAGTTATGAGGCCGATATTCGTCGTGTCTAGAAGGAATTGCTTCGCGAAGAAGCACACGCTTTAAGACTGGCGAAATCAATTTCGATAGAGTCCAGAGGATCTATCAATCTATTATTAGGCCATCAGCCTCCCCACTCATTATTTGGTATGGTTTGTTATTTTAAATATTTTATGGAATATTGTTAGATGTCAAACTATTTTATTTGGATTATGTAATATATAAAATTTATGATATTGAATTGAAGATTATATTTTTATACAGCATCCTAAATTCCCTTTGTGGTGAATTGATGAAATACACTATTGTTTATTGGTCAAGATACGGAAACGGAAAGAGAATTGTTGATTACCTTGCAGGAAAATTAAAAGATAAAAATATTGAGACGGAGATTTTTAAAACCGATGAAACTGATCCCACCGCATTGCCAGAATCAGATTTATATATCTTTTCGGCCCCAACCGAGGCATTTAATATTCAGAAAAATATGAGAAAATTCATGAAAAAGCTTGAAGGAATGGCCCAAAAGAAATATGGTATAATCAACACGCATGCTATGGACAGAAACTGGCTACCCAAAATGGAGAAAATGCTTTCCAAAAAAAATATGGTGAAAGTAGCAGGATTGGACTTCCAGGTTGGAAAAGATGCAAATACTGGAAATGGTCTAAAGGAGGGTTGGGAAGCAAAGGTTGATGAGTTCATGGGTAAGCTCTAAACCCCTACTTTTTTCTTTTTAACATTATCAATTATTAATAAAAACATAATTCTTATTAATATCCTCAACAGTAACGGTTTTACATTTGAGGGGGAATCTATGGTCGAAGAAAAAGAAATAAAAGAAGGATTAGGCTGGCGTGTATCACTTTCAATAATTGTTGGTGTCGGATGGTTGATATTTCTCATCCTATGGTTATTCTTCTATGCTTCTGATTATTCTGTATACAGGAATGTATCAATTGTTATGATATCTTTATTGATCATGGCAATTATATTAGGAATTCCTTGGACTTTTTGGGGGATGAAATTCCGCACAAAACAAGAAATAGAGATGTGGAAAACGAAAGGATTCAAATGGCGAGTATGGATGTCAATAATTATTGTTTTTTTACTAATCATCTTTCTCATATATTGGTTCTGGTCCTTAGCAGAAGATTACGACGTCTATCAAAATATTGCAATTTTCATTGTATCGTTATTAATCGTGGGTGGAATACTTGGAGCGTCATGGGCTCCCTGGGGAATAAAACACGGTCAAAAATTCGAAAAGAAAAAATAATCTAATATATTATGTGAGAGAGAGATTATTGGTTGATTTTTTTCGATACCGTAACCGTAAGAGAACTATTTTGTGCTACCATCGTTTCAACATATAATTCAACCGATGTTTCATCTTCACGTTGTAGAACAATCTCTCCGTAATTTACTTCATAATTAGCTCTTGGAAGAATAAATTTAAGGTGAGCGATTATATCAATTTCCAATTCGTTCTGCACTATTGCTTTATTATTGTTTTTATATGTTGCTTTAATTTTGTAGGATGGAATTGAATACTTAGGTTCTTTGTAATTATATGATGTAATTGCACCATTTTCAATTTGTACTAATCGATAACCCCAGTAACCATCTTCCCTACTTATACTACTCTCAGGTGTTGTCGTTGTTACATATATCGTATTATTATCAATCGTAACATTATCGTAATGAACATGTCCGGCTAGTACCATGTCTACGCTATGTTGATTAATTAATGATAATAGGTTCTCACGATTTTTATATTCTTGTCGTAAAAATCCCTGATTCTTTGTATCCCACAATGGATTATGATGCATAAACATAAACGTTAATTCAGAATCATTGGATTCAAGATCATTTTCAATCCATTGTAACTGTTCGTCACGAATGGATCCTCCCCAGCTTACAACAAAGAACGATAATGAAAATCTAAATATTGGGGACCAATCGTATGAATTAATTGCTATAAAATGATAATCATCATAGTCAAAGGAATAATAATGGGGTCCAAAATATTTCTCCCAAAATTCTAATCCATCTTCAAAGGGTCGATAATATCCATCATGATTTCCGGGGCAAAGATAGGTCGGGACATCAAACTGCTGAATAAATTCATAACACTTTGGATATTCTCGAGAATATTCTTTCCAGTACAGTTGTCCAAAAACCAAATCACCCGAGATAATGACGAAGTCAGGATGTAATAGATTAATCTCATCAATACATCTCTTTATAGATTTATATCCAAGAGTTTCGCGTATGCTCTCTGCAAACCCCCGTGGATCTCCAACGTGAAAATCAGCAATATGGATAAATGAAAAATTATCTGAGAATTCTTCAACTACACTCACTGCTCTTGGTTGAGTTGCGGAAAATAATAAATTACCTTGATCTAATAATATCGTAATATTGTATAATTCATCAGTTACACTCGAAGGAACCGTTGCATTAATGTTCCATATATCATCAGACATCCATGCTTCATCTAAAGTTAACCAATATTCATCTATCACTGGTTCAAATGCAGTCGAGATGTATGCATATATAGCATCGAAATTATTTGCTTTAAATTGAATTGTGAATTGTTCCCCTTTTTCCACGATCACTGGAATAGTGGATAGTGGATAAAAAATACTTAATGAAGTATTAGTAATGATATTCTGAATAGTACTTGGTACTACAGAAAAAGGGTAGTTATCGATACCATTGTGAGGACTCATTTCTGAACTGGTTATAGAGAATACAATGTTAGAGCTGCATAAGCTCATTATAAGAATTAGTGGAATGACAATTTTTTGTTTCCTCATATTTGTCACTTTTATCTATTATTCTTAACAATTTTATTTTTATTTAAACATTTATAAAATAATCTATAAAGACTATATAATAATTACTAATAAGGAATTATTAATGATTATAATTGTGTTTAACAGGAAATTAATATAGAATTTTATAGCTTTTAATTTTTGTTAATAGTCATTTTTCGTAATATTTATTTATAGTAATTACATTCATACTTTGTACACTTTCGAGGTGGAGGCATTCGGTGGATTATACCATATGGTTGATTATCGGTGGAGCCAGTGCTATCGCTTTTTATATGGCCTGGAGTATTGGGTCAAATGATGTAGCTAACTCAATGGCCACAGCAGTTGGAGCTAAAGCAATAACTTTTAAACAAGCTGTAATAATTGCGGGAATCCTAAATCTTGTAGGAGCAGTTTTTGTTGGAAGCCATGTAACTGACACGGTTAGAAAAGGAATTGTAAGTACTACAGGAATTGACAACCAAGCACTATTGCTAGGATTTATCGCTAGTTTGCTTGCAGCTGCAATCTGGGTAACTATTTCAACATGGAAGGAAATGCCAATATCTACAACTCATTCAATAATTGGAGCACTTATGGGTTTTGGATTAATTGCTGGTGGTACATCTACTGTCATTTGGAGTAAGGTGGGTTCGGTGGTTGCTAGTTGGGTACTTTCTCCATTAGCAGGTTGTATACTTGCTTTTATTATTTTTAGAATTATTGTTAAAACTATTTTTGCTAAAGACAACCCTGTTTCTGCAGCTAAGGTTGTTGGACCAATTATTTTTGGATTTACTGCTTTTTTAATAGTATCATCATTGTTTTTAAAAACTCCATTAAGTAAAAATTATGGATTTTCAGATCTTGATGGATTAATTATTGCAACAGTTGTATCTATTATTGTTGTATTAATTGGAATGGTTTTACTTCGTAATATTGAAGCAAAATCAAAAGAGGATCATGCCAAATATAGCACTGTTGAAGGTATATTTAGAAAACTGCAAGTCGGAACTTCATGTTATGTAGCATTTGCTCACGGCGCTAATGATGTAGCGAATGCAATTGGTCCAATTGCATCAATAATACCATTAGCGCAAGGAATAAGTATAGGAGAACAAGTTGAAGTTCCTATTTGGTTATTAATACTTGGTGGAATTGGGATTGCATTTGGTTGTATGACCTGGGGTCGCCGTGTAATGCGAACTGTAGGGAGTAGAATAACTAGCCTAACGAATACTCGAGGCTTTTCTATAGATTTTGGTGCTGCTACTACAGTTCTTATAGCTTCGAAACTTGGAATGCCAATTTCAACATCTCATACAGTTGTTGGTGCAGTTGTTGGTGTTGGTCTTGCACGTGGTTTAGAAGCTGTTGATTTGAAAATTATTAGAAAAATTATTTTATCATGGTTATTAACATTACCTGTTGCTGCCGGTACATCGGTAGTAATTTTTTTATGTTTGAGAACAATAACAGGAGGATAAGTGATAGGTGAAACTAATGGAAAAAGGTAAGGATCATTTTAGAGCACCAGTTTCAGATACATATAGAAGAAAATCTCCATTTGGTCAGTTATTAGATCATATGGGCAAAGTTAGAGAATGTATTGATATTCTTGGTGATGGATTACTTAAGTATTACAAAGGAGATTACGAAAGCTTTTCAAAATTGACTGAACGTGTTTCAAATATTGAACATGAAGCCGACATTATTAAACGTAACCTACGAAATCATCTACCATCTACTCTTTTTATGCCTGTTGATAAAGGAAAGTTTATGTGGGCTTTACGTGAACAGGATAAAATTCTTGATCACGCTGAAAATCTTGCTCGAATGTTAGATATGCGTCATACAAAAATTCCGAAAGAATTGCAAGACGTATTTATTAAGCATGCAACGTTTGTTATGAAAACAGTAAGTGCCATGGAAAACGCAGTTGAAAATATACGGGA
>JABAOC010009973.1_pt2 | contig 25563 bp, 20 predicted proteins | sample 7062161 | NCBI WGS metagenome assembly JABAOC01 (sample SAMN14538625, study PRJNA623070) | marine sediment metagenome | biome: marine biome [ENVO:00000428]; feature: marine pelagic biome [ENVO:01000023]; material: deep marine sediment [ENVO:00002113] | place: India: Gulf of Khambhat ... | reverse complement strand
AATGCGCGCGCGCTCGCGTGTGAGCCGAAAGTCGCAAGCAAGATTACTTTTGTAGGAATACATGCGTTAGAAAAAGGGGAAAAGAGCTACTGGTCCAATGCGTCAGAGGTTACGGTAGTTCTATCTGTCCAATCTCGATGAGTGTATCTAAGCTGTTTATCATTATCTTCTTCTCGGACAACGTGTAAAGCTCATTGTCGATGTAAAGTGTCCTGCTGACGGAGTATGGAGAATGATAGTAATAGCTGCTCTGCAGATCGGCGCCATCTTCAATATGAGTGATTGTGCCTTTTAGCTCTAGACCTTCCAAGGTTATATGGTAAACGTAGACACCTTGCCAAACAAAATCTCCGTAGGCATTTGCTGGAGGCTCACCGAGATACTTTGTTTCATCAATGTCCGCAACTAGCACAGGAATCGCTAGAAGTTGTCTTTCTTTATCAAATAGGAAGGCTTTGTGGTCCCTCAAAACAGGGGAGTCTGTTCCTCTGTCACCTATCTCGGTCTTATCTAACTCCACAGGCTTCACTGGGTCGCTTACATCGAAGAGAGAGATTTTGACACCCTGATACCAAGAGAAGTCGCCCTCGTCAGCTGCGACGGTCTCCTTTCCCACGCCGATGAGGTGGGTGTCGTCATAAGGATGAAGATAGTCCGAATATCCAGTGACTTTCAACTCGCCAAGAACATAGGGGTCCTCGGGATTCTGCAAATCGATCACGAATAAGGGATCAACTTTTCGGAAGGTCACCAAGTAGAATTTGTCGCCCATGAATCTGGCAGAGTAGATGCTCTCGCCCTCAGCCAATCCTTCTAATCGTCCAACAACGTCGAGGCTCATGTTAAGACAGAACACGTGGTTGCTGGATCCTCCACTCCAAAGAGAGCCGGTAGTGGTTGCGATTCTGAAATGGTCGCCGAATTCGTCCATTGAGAACTGATTCAGAATTCGTCCAGGAACTTCGCCATCAGCAGCGATCGTTATGTCATTGTCCTCAACTTGAATTCTGTAGATCAGTGTGCTTTCCGCGTTTGAGACATTGAAGCGTCTTGGAAGGGTGATGTAAATGTTGTTGAGAGAGACGTACATATTCCGCGTGGCGCCCACCATTATTGTTTTGAGGTTGGGCATCTCAACATCGTTTTGAATGTTCACAGCGATGATAGTAGTAAATGTGTACCCATAATCAGTAGTATTAGAATAATAGATGTCGGTGGCAGGCATCTCACGCAGTTGACCATTAGAATAGATGCTGGGCAATTTTACGTTGGTTTCATTGAGCCAAGCTGGTTCGATTACCAGAGCATATACGTAGCCGCCAATCATTCTGGAGTTGAAGTAGGAACCATCCAACGTGATGTTTCTCGTGGATATAGGTGACAGTCGATTCGAAACATCAAAAACTCCGATGTAGGTCTTTGGGAGCGCAACAAGCCAATAGGGCATCCGGTCCGCAAAAGGTAAGGCGTCGCCTCCACGTAACGTTTGATGGTTGTTAGACCAGAAGACGACCAGTCTATCTCCGTTTATGAATATTCCATTCACGGTTCCGTTAAGATTGATTTGCGAAAGGATTCGGAGGTCCGCTGAATCAGCCTTTACGATATAGACAGTTTGGTTCGACACTACGTAAAGATGTTCTCCATCAGTCTTCACGACATCAGCTTCGTCCACTCCTACAACTTGAATGTTGGTCGTTGAGTAGTCTGGAATGGCTGATGGAGAGTTGCCCGCGTCTAATGAAAACGTTACTTGCCCGCGTTCATCAAATCCATAAGGATAATATGTTAGAGAGCTTGTGTTCACGAAACTCACTAGTTCCTCGTACGAAGAGAACCTCAGGAGAGGCTGCCCTGCCACCGTTAAAGGAGGGACTTGGACGATGTTTAGCAGAATGCCACCTATCAGAAGCCCGCTCATGAAGGCAATCAAAGCAGTTGCTAAAATCTTCTTTCCGCCAAAAAAACTTCTAATGCCTAAGTTGCGAAAGTTCAATGCACTCACACTAACAACTACGTCGGAGCAGCTCTTAATCCTACGTTTTAGAACAGTTATTCAAATCCTTTGAACAGCAGCCGCCAGGCTTCTGACTTGGATGTAGGCTTCAAAAAAGAAGGCAAAGATGCTGAACACAGAAACTGCCAGAAAGAAGAGATCCGGGAAATTCCATTCTAAAGGCTTAAAGACCAGGTACGCTGCGAGGACACCAGCTATGAGAGCTCCATAAAAGACCAACCTTGGCACAAGCTTGCCTTTCAACAGCACAAAGCTTCGCAACGCTTCGATTTTTTCGTTTTCCTTCACGGAATACTTGCCATCTTTTGTATGAACCAGTAGCTCCATGTCAAGCAGTTTGTTGATATGGTATTGGGCGAGGCTGGGGCTTGAGAGCTTAAGGGTTCTCCAAACATCTCTCACGCCCACAGGTTCGTTTGAGGTTAGAATGTGGAGATAAATATCCCATGTGGTGCCCGAAATGTGCCTTTTCTTTGGTTCGCCTTCTTGGATACCTAGGCCCCCCAAGGAAAAATGCGTTTTCGCCATAAATATGTATGCGCGAGCGCACGCATGTCTTGGAATATGAAGCTTTTGTAGGCTTCGTCAGAGGTAGGTGGCCTTACGTGCAAGCTCGATAGCCTTGTACCGCTTTTTTGTAAGCCATAGCCTGTACCTTTCTAGGGCTTTCTTCTCTTCACGGCTCAGTACATGAACAAGGGTGTTGGGTGTGCGAGTTGAGGGAGTCAGCGGATTCAGCATCGATAGAGCCTTTGAGAATCCATCATGTCCGGCTTCGGCTCTATGTATGGTTCCCCCCTCTTCTGTTCTATACATTACTCTTTTCCGTGGATGGGTCTTTTTCATTTGTTTCCCCTAACCCTAGGGGGGAGGGAGTGTCATATGACGGTTGTGGCGGCAGGTGACCATTGTAGATACACGTCACACGACTGCTCAACATATAAAAGGGAGAAAGAGGATTTCCAGTTATGGCACTCTTTGAGATTGTGCTGAGGATTACGCATAACTCCCCTTACATTGAAATTTCTCGCAGATTTCCATCTGTCAAGATGTTTTTTTGGTGTAATGGCGAACAAGACGTCGTTGAAATAGTCATTGGTAATCCGGAAGAGTATCCACTCGTGATGAAGCAATTACCTAAAATCGGTGGAATGATTGAAGAATCAACCGATTGCACCAGAATTCACTTGATTATACAGAAATGTGCTTGCACAAGAAAGAACTCGGTGGACGTGCTCATTGGAAAACTCAATCTGCTTCACGTGTCTCCAGTCGCGTTGGAACGCGGATGGGAATACCATCGCATTGTCGCATTCAAGCATGAAGATTTTGAGGAGCTTCTGCAACGATTTGAAGAAGCAGGGTGGGCGTTTGAGATTTTGCGGAAGGCTCCTTTTGACGGGTTTATTGCCAGTTCATTGGCGCTAACCGCGGATGCTTTATTCTCCGATTTGACTCAGAAACAGATAGATGCTGTATTGACAGCTCATAGACATGGTTACTACACGCGACCGAGAAGAAGCGATGTTCAAACCATTGCTGCCAAGAAACGTGTGCCGAGAACAACCTTTCAGGAACACCTCAAGAAAGCTGAAAACAAGCTCGTCATTTCCCTTATTCCATACATACACCTCTACAACTACACGCCAGGAAGAAGAAAGGAAACTCTCAAGATAAAGTAGAACGGTGTATTATGGGCGGTCGGGCCTGTGGGCATGTAAAGCTTATATGGCGCCAAGCATATTTCGACAGTGCGAAAGAGTGGCTGTGATGCGAAACACCATCTTTTTGGCGTGGTCAGGTTTTGATAGAGCGGGTTAAAGGTTTCTTTCATAAGATTAGAATGTATCTTCAGATTACGCAGATGAGCCCGATTGCTAGACGATACTTCGTTAAGAACGGGTTCGACGGGTCAATGACCATGCTTGGCATCATCGCAGGCTCTTGGATCGTGGCGGTGGAGGAACCTCGAATAATTGTCACCGCAGGGTTAGGCGCGTGTGTCGCCATGGGAATTTCAGGTCTTTTTGGCGCCTATATGACTGAAAAGGCGGAAAGGAAAAGACACATCAAATCCCTCGAAGCGGCTATGATTACCGACCTGCATAACTCGGTACTGAATGATGCTTCTGACTTTGTATCTGTGTATGCAGCAATCGTTGATGGAGCTTCCCCTATTGTGACAGCCATTTTTTCACTGATTCCCTTCTTCTTGACCCTGGCGGGAACTATCTCGATCTGGAGTGCCTACGTTGCATCTTTCGTCCTCTCCCTCGCAACATTGTTTTCTTTAGGCCTTTACCTCGGTCGGATCGCAAAGGAGAATATTCTAATTTACGGCATTCAAACGCTTGCTGCCGGAGTCATCACCGTGGCCATAGCCCTTCTTCTTGGTGGCATTTGATCCTCCTGCAACCATCAAAAAACAACACTCTTTTCCTCAGTAACACTTCAAATGCAGAGTGCTCTATCCCAATTGAATAGTCATGCCATGGATTTGAAGGAAGATGCCCACGTGCGCGTTTCAGGATTGACATATACGCGTTGCATTTTTTCTATTCGCTTCCTTTCAGCCATTCAAGAATTCCTAAATCCTTCCCTTTAGTGGTTTGGCGATCGCTCCTTTCTCGAAGGTTGACTTCTGCTTTCCGGATCATCCGCTCCAGTAGCTTTTCTAGTTTCGTTAAATCAATCATCTCTTGTTTTGAAGGCTGCTGTTCAATGATGTTCGCCCACTGGTGCAATTTTGATTGGAGCAAATCACGCTCCTGCCCTACCGTGCGAGTCAACGCTTTCAAACCTTTCTCCTGAGCTATGCTATGGGCCACCCTCAAAAGCTTCCTTGCTCGACCTAGGTCTAGTTCTATTAGTGCGAGTTTTGATTGGAGTAAATAAGTCTCTGCTCGAAGGGAGGGAGAAGCCTGTTTCTCGGCGATTTCAAGAAGTTGGGAGGTAAGATCTTTGATTTCTTTAAATAAATCCTCGTCTCGCGTCATCTTCAGTTCAAAGAGTAACAAGTCACATAGGTGAATCATGGCAATGACTGTTAACGAGTGATCACCAACTTCTTCTCCAACCACTTGTTCTAGGATTTCTGCGGCTTTCATCTTGCTTCGGGTTCGCTTGCTGGCTTTAAGCGAGAGGGCCCTGGCAACGCGGTATCGTTGGTCAATGATCCGATTGTCCGCTCGTTCTGTGATCTGCTCGAGCTCTTGGAGGTGTTGCTGCGCCAAGGCGTGTTCTTCCTGTTCCAGAGCGATCACCATAAGATCAAAGAGGACAATCGCAACCAACGGGCCATTCCCTGTTTCCTTATAAATGGCTAAGCTCTGCTGGTAGCTCTTCAGTGCCTTTTTCAAGTTGCCTTTTTTCCGATAGGTCTCCCCGACGTTGGCAAGAGCCATTGCGACTGCTTGCTTAATGCCCAATTCTCTGTAAATTATTAGACTTCGCTGGTAATACTCCAACGCTTGATCAAGGTCGCCTCTCAGCAGATAAATTCCGCCCAGATTGTTGACGCCAAGAGCGATGCCCTGTTTTGCACCAAGTGCCTCATTAATCGCCAAGCTCCCTTGGTAGTGCTCGACCGCTTGGTCAAGGTCGCCTCTCTTTTCGTAAACAACTCCAATGTTGACAAGGGATTGAGCGATGTCTTGTCTGCGACCGAGCCCCTCCCTGATCGACAAACTCCGTTCGTAATACTCCAACGCTTTGTCTAGGTCGCCCTTAGATGTGAAAACAATGCCAATGTTGTTGAGTGATGTGGCAATGTTCCACTTGTTGCCTAGCTCTTCACTGATCGACAGACTTCGCTCGTAATATTCTGTGGCCTTGTCCAAGTTGCCTTTAGACACCAAAACGAGGCCCAAGTTGTTAAGCGAATCGGCCATTCCCTGCTGGTTCCCCAACTCCTCCTTTATTTTCAGACTTCGTTGGTGACATTCTGATGCTCCGTCTAAGTCGCCACTATACCAAAGAAGGATGCCTTTCTGATGTAGTAGCTCACCTTTCGTCCAGTTGATTCGGTCGTCCAGGTTCCCCTCATGTTTAAGTTCCAATCTCGCAAGCAACTCTTCTCCTTCCTCCACCGATTGAAGGCCTTCCTTAAATTCGCCTGAACGCCAAGAAACCTCAGCCCTAATCGTCAACGCTTGGACAACCACCAGGTGATCATCACTCCCACGAGCTGTCTGCACAGCCTCATCAACCAGCGCGAGAGCCCTTCGCAACTCGCCCAACTTGCCTCTGAGCCGGCCTTCCAGCAGTCGCCACGCAAGACTGTCATCGATAGTCAATCCTCCACGCGTTGCAGCGGCCTCCACCAAATTGAGTGAGGCTCTGTACTCGCCCCTCTCCAGCAACACCTTTGCCCTGAAAAGCTCGTCACAAGTGCTTCCAGTCAATCCCCTGTCTTCCTCAGTGGTGGTCACGCAGAACCCTGCACACACGTCCCTAGCACGTGGTCTGCGTCCAGTTCACTCTACGTTAGAATATTATATCTATCTATCGCCATTCGTATACGCAGAAACACGCGTATTTTCTTTACCGTTCATTGAAGGTTTTCTGTTCTGGACTAAGTATGATGTAGAAGAAGAATCTGAATTTCTAATAGTCCATGTGAATTTCAATTCCCATAATATTTAACTTGCAGCACTAGCTTCGATAAGAAGAAGAGAGAGGAGTCGGCGCGATGCGAGCCTGTGTTTTGCGTCTCATAGTAGTAGCTAGTTTCCTTCTGCTTAGCACTGCGGGTGTCGCGCAAACGAGCCAGCCTCCCGTAGCAGATGCTGGTCCAGATCTCTTTGAACTCGTAGGAATCCCTGTCACCCTCGACGGCTCAAACTCGGCAGACCTTGATGGCACCATAATCAGCTTTGAATGGGACTTTGGCGACAGCAGTCCACCCTATGCTGAAACCTCAGCCAGTGCACCAGATGGCCTGTTTGACGGTTTGACTACACATATCTATCCATTTGGAGGCTATGCTGTGACGCTGACGGTTACCGATGACGATGGACTGACGGATGCTGACACCGCAGCTGTGATGGTGGCGAACCAAGCTCCTGTGGCTGATGCTGGCGGCCCCTACAGTGGCGTAGTGGGATATCCAGTAACATTGGATGGTTCCGGCTCATACGATCCAGACAGCACCATAATCAGTTGGGAATGGGACTTGGACAACGACGGGCAATTTGACGATGGGGCTGGTGTCGCCATAGACGTTGCCTTCAACGTGGGAACTCACGTCGTTGGCATAAAAGTTACAGACGACTATGGAGACACAGACACGGACACGTCAATGGTAACGATAATCGAGGCTGCAGGAGTCCCCGAATCACCCTTACAACTCCCAATATTGGTGTCGATTATTGCAGCAGGCTACTTAATCCTTCGTAGACGCGGAAAAAAGAGCGCGCGCGGATAGAATGGTTTTTATGTGAAGAGCGAAGTGAACATGAGCGGGAATTATTCATGGTCTATTGCAGCAAATGTGGCGCTAAAAACGACGACGGAGATTCCCACTGCAGCCAATGCGGTGCAACCTTAGAGGCAGCACGAGAGAACCACCTCGAGAGACGCGCAAAAGAGTGGGGAGAAGACTTGGAAAGACGGGTAGAGAAATGGGGTGAACAATTCGGAAAGCGTGCAGAAGAAGAATGTTTCGGACTCCCACACGGCGGCGCCATCGTAGGACTAATCTTTGGGATAATACTAATAATCGTAGCGATCTCTTGGATACCTGGATTGATTCCGCCCGAAGTAAGAGAAGTGGCGGATCCACTCTTCTGGCCAGTCATAATAATCGTCGTGGGAATATTGATGGTCGCAGGCGTCCTGTACCAATATAGTCGCCGATAATCTGCGCCTCGTTTTCTGGAGCTTTCTCCGGAGTCTTAACAGACAAGCTCGGATGCAAGTAGAAGTTTCATTGAATCAGAGGAGAATCGTTTCTGTTACGTTTTTCCTTGGGATCAAGACAGTTGTGTCCGGCAGTTTTCGCTTTACAAGCGCTTTGAAACTATTCATCTGAGCTGGGGTGCCATGCATTGCAACTGCCACGCGCGGGTTGAGGTCCAGAGTGAATCTAAAGGCACTCTCTGGAGAGCAAGAGGGGGAAGGCGCGCCCGTTGGGAGAAACGCTAATTGTGCCGGAAAATCCTTAACCGAGCTGTATCCTGAGTCTCCACCATGGAAAACACCAAGTCTGCCTTTCTTAACTCTGTAGACGTTTATTGGTCGCGGGTGGACTCCGTTGATCGCTACGACCTCAAGGCCACCTACGCTAAAAGGGCTCCTGTGTTCTGCAATCGTCAATCTGTCTAATTGAGCGCCACCTAGGTCTTCCGCTACTTGCTTTTGAGCCACGATGTGAGCGGCAGTGTCCCTCAGGATTCGCCGCGCACGAGCCCGATTATAGTGATCCCCATGGTTATGCGTAAAAACCAGAAGGTCAAGCCTTTCAAAGGCGGCGATCGCACTATTCTCTAGAAGATTCGCAACATCGAACGCCATCACTGTGTCTTCTAATCGCAGAACAATTCCCGCATACCCCAAATACACGAAAGCAACCTCTCCCGTCGCTAAGGGGCGCGAGAACAATTCTCGGATTAATTCGCAGCCTTTTTGCGCAGACATAAGATACTCACTTCGAAGTACCTTCCCACATTCAAATCTAAACTTATAAACCTGCACGTGTGCAGCTCTGCTTTTGATTCCGCATTCACAAATATGAAAGAGGGCGATGGCCCGAGTCATGCATGTTCATGGCATGTCGATGGAAACCGTTTTGCATGCATGCATTAAAAAAAAGGTGTGGGTAGAGAGCTACTTAGGCCTTGTTCTTCGCATTGCCTGCACATGAATTATTACAAGGTATATTGCGCCCACTCCCGCGATCAAAGCAAATACTAGGCCCGCATACGACGGAATCGTAAGAGCTTCCTGATTTCTCTCAACTTCTGATATTTGCGTCACAATTGTGCCGATAGTGGTGTCGATCGTCGCCGTGTCTCCTTTGATTGATGTAACTTGTCCCTCCAATGTACCTAAGCTTGTTTCGATAGAGACAATATTCCCGTGGATGATTGAAACATTTAGCAGAATGTCAGCAACATTTGCCTGCAAGAGCCCCAGTTTGGAATCGATGGTCACGGTGGATCCTTCAATCGCTACTAATTTGGCATCGATTGAGGTCAAATTTTCTTTGATGATGCCCAGATTTGGAATAATGATTGTCGCGATCTTGTCCTTAATCTCGACTAGGAGCGCGTTCTCACCTATTGTGATGGGTGCTGAGGCCAATTCTTCTCCCGTTGTCAGTCCAGGGCCAGCTAGGCTGTAGGCAACCACATTGTAGATCCCGGGTTCGCCTACGGGGACAATGAAGGAATACTCGTAGACACCATCCTCGTTGGCATACAACGCTTCAGATACGATCATCAAGTCAACCATGTTAACTAACATTTGACTTTCCAGATACAGAATCACTGGCTGCTTTGGCGGGAACCCCATACCTCTTGCGGTGACCAGTGAGTTTCCTGTGGCTGTGGTGGGATCTAAAACGAGTAGGGGAGCAGGCACCAAGAAGTTAGCAGCGGCTGAGTTTCCAGTTTCATCAGTTGCGTTAACGATATATTCTCCGTCGGGCACGTCGGGGACAAAGAAAAGCTGCATAAAGGATCCGTTCAAATCTGTGGGAAAAGTTGGATACATTGTCACGTTGAATTTACCATGCTCACGCGGATGGTGCTCGCTAAATTCAATTGACACGGAGGCGCTCGGTGCAAATCCTGTGCCATTGACTAGAACGGTGGTGGCGAGTGGACCACTGGTTGGACTTAGCATCACCTTGGGAATCACAGTGTACTTAGTTGCAGCGTAGTATGCGCCATCGCTTGCGGCGATCTCGTAGGTTCCTTCAGGGATGCAAGGAATTCTAATTGTAGTCGTGAATGACCCGAAACCATCTGTTCGAGGTTGAGGCCAAGTGGGCGTAACGTCAACTCCGTTGAATGTCAATGTTACGGGCGCCTCAGAACTGAAGCCCTGACCTTGCACAGCCACCTCGTCATTACATGAACCTTTGATAGCGTCGACTGAGATGTTGCTTCGAATAGTGAATGAAGCGAAAGCATCATCCCCAGTCGTTATGTCTCGTACAAGTATCGCGTAGGATCCAGAGGGAAGGGCGGGCACTGTGACATTAACTGCATATTCTCCCGCTTCGTCCGCAGTCGTCGTTTCCATGAAAAGGCTGAAGAAAAGGACAGACAGGTAGACTCGCACCTCTCCGTGTGGGGTAGCATCTGCTCCAGAAACTAGTACAACGGCTCCCACAAGTCCATTGTCCGGTGAAACTGCGACCACTATTGGATTTGCGTTGACTGGCACAATTAACCAAGCGGCTGCAAGTAGAACCCACGCAAAGATAGATACGCAAATTAGCGAGGAGGCTTTTTTCCAAGGATGTAGTTGATTGAACATTTCTTCCGACCTTGACTTTCAGAAGAATTCTAAATCTAGTTAAAAATTATGAAGGCTGAATCAGTATTCAAAACAGAGATCGCTGCATGCGCGCGTGCAGGCGACTGAAACTGACTGATGAAAGCAGGCGAGGCGGTCTGGAAGCGTAATTTTGCGAGGTCTAAGTTTCCAAAAGTGTTGGCGAGTCGCAGCCTCGAACAATGATCCTGTAGGAAGCAGTCCTATGGAGTGGAAGCAGCAACGAATTTTTCGTTCACAGAAAGCGTGATGTGTGCTCCTTTTCGTAGTTCCTTGAGGTGCTCTTCGATAGTCGAATGAATTCGTGTTCGCATGTTGTCATCATTGGGCTTGCGCATTCTCTCAACTTTCCTAGCTAGTTCTGAGTCGCCAATAGTTTTCCGCAGCCAATTTTGGAAGTCCTTTCTCTGAAGATGGAATTCTAAGCTTTCCAACTTGACAGTCTTTATCTTTTCTAAGAAGTCGAGAAGACTAGTGGCTCTTTCGCCAGTTGGCTGGCCGACTGCTTCATAGAAATGGAAGGCTTCTTCGCTCTTTACGGTTCTCAAGACCTTGGCAGTTTTCATGTCGACCTTCAACTGCCGGTTTTTTTGACGAGTTTTTCTGGGCACATAACCACCGCTATGTATTAAGATATACGAAACGTATTAAGCATTGCCATTCTTAATAAATCTTCGTGCGTACTTGTTCTACAATAATACAGCGGCACTGACACATCCAAGGCAACGGGGCACAGTTTAGGAGTGGAAAATCACCAGCTTTCAGCGTCGAGGTATCCTTTCGGTGCACAGCCTGTATTCTTGCAGATGTACCGCTAACTTGGAGGTTTGGGGCGGATGGCAACATAACTCCAAGTCAAGATGAAGGCAATTATTATAATTCCGCCAAAGAACATTAAAATCGCCATCTGAGCCATCGAGCCCTGTGCTGAGTCGGTACCTCCAGCAAAATTTGGTAAATTCACCTTGATTTGGCCCAAATCCGTTTCAATCATCGCCACGCCATCACGGACTGAGCTGACTGCCCCTTTGATTTCGCCAATCGCAGTCTTCAATGTAACGATGTCGCCTTCTATTTTGATAAGCGTCCTACTGCCGTTCTCAATGACCGATCTGGCGTAGTCGAGGTCGACTTTAATTTGGCCAACGTCTGTTCGAATTATTGCGACGTCATCTTCTACCTTCACCACGTTGGCGTTGACAAATGTAAGATTCGCTTGTATTTGTCCTATTTCAGTTTGAAGGGTGGCGATCCCACCTCTGATTTCAACCAGTGACGTATTGAAGCTTTCAACTAGCGATTGAATCAAATTGAGATCAGCCCTCATTTCCCCGATATCTGTTTTGACGACAACCATGTCGTCTTGAATCAAGTTGATTTCTGCGTTGATCTGTGTGAAATTCGTCTTGATTAAACCCAGATCGGTCTGGATAATGGCTAAATCGTCATCGATCGCCAGAAAAACTGCATTCCAAGTGGTCAATGTGGGGCTAACTAAGAAACTGCTGATTGCAGACCCGTTGATGCCCCCCCAACTTGCTTGAACTCTCAAAGCGTATGTTCCATTGGGCGCATCGAAGGGTATGTTAAAAGATACTGTGTATAATCCTATGTCGATTTGCTCATTAACCAGCGTGCAAGACGTTCGATCAGGCAAGAAGATACTCGCAACTAAACTGTTGACGTTTATGGGAATTCCGTTGATGGTAGTGTGTACATAGAATTCGGCTCTTTCGCCAGTTACATGTATTGACCCAGCGGTGACTTTCACCGTTAAGGTGTCCTTATCAACTGATCCGGGATTAATTGTGAAGGGCAACGTGGCCTGATTGTCGAAACTATCCAAAGCTTTTATTGTGTGAATTCCAGCTTCTGCGAGAGGTATGTTAAAGATGGCGGAGAAACTTCCATTCCCGTCAGCTCTTACCGCTGCAATCAGTGTGTCATCGAATTTAACAAAGATGTCCGAGTCTTCAGCGAATCCGGATCCATTGACAGCTACCTTTGTTCCAACCACTCCCATGTTGGGAGTAGCCGATATCAAGACAGGGGGTAGCGGGGTCGGATTGCTAGCCCACATCACTGCCGCTCTGTAAATTCCTTTTGCATCGTCTGTCCAAGCATTGTCAATGTTTGTATAAGTGTTCTGTGAGAGCCCGCAGAGGAGTACATGTACATTTCCGTTTGTGCGTGCGGTGTAGGCGATGCCACCGCCTAGCACGCCAAGCACATCACAGCCAATGTCAGCTATCGTCATGCCTGAATAACGATAAAACCATGCAAAATCGTCGTCGCCGCCATTAATAAGAAGTATTTTGTCACCAACATTATAGTCTTCAAAAATCGGGTGATTCAGCTCTACAGTGTAGTAGACCGTCCCACCCCAAAACGCATGATAAGAGCCTTCAGGATCACCTGCATATTTTTGAAGCAGCGAAATTCCGTACGATGCCCAAGGTCCCGGATAGGTGTTAGCGAAAACCAGACTCACCCCGTACTGATCTGCAGCTGCGATCAAATCTAGGAAAGCCTGCTCGCCGGGATCTGAGGGAACGTTCACTATAACAACGTCGTAGAGGTAGATTTCCTGGATTAAATCCCAATCCCTGCCTTGGGCACTGATGTTTCTCATCAACAAATCGACAACTTGACCCCTGAAATCGCCTAAAACAGCAGCTTTTATTGTTGCATTAAGCTTGGCGTCAATTGCTAAAGTTTGATTCTCCGATATCGCCACGTCTCGAAATGTCGCCGGTTTATAGCTCCAAGCCCAAAAGTCGACATCATAAGCGCCCACGGGCACTTCCACCTCATAATGACCCGTCTCGTTTGTGGCTACAGCCATTAGCGGCGTTTCAAGTAACTTCACAGTAGCATTTGCTATAGCGGAGTTTTCTCTCATGTCTGTGACACGCCCGAAAATTGAGCCACGTGCTGTTGGCGTGAGGCTGAAATTCAGTTCGGTCCACTGATCTGCAAAGATGGTTGCTGAAGAGTTTTCGTCCACATATCCGAAAGCGGTTGCCGCCACAGTGTAGGTATCAGGATGCAGCCAAATTCTAAACGAACCATCATCGCCCGTACGCTCGCTTCCCCACGCGACACCTAAGACCTGAACATGAGCGGCCCATGTGAGTGGTAGTAGTGTCGCTGCATCGGACACATATCCCTTCACGCCGCAATTGTGTTCTGCGAGAGCCACCGCATCGTGGGCGTTGATCACGCCCCAACCATACCTAACATCCTTACCGGAGACGCCAAGATCATCGACAGCTGCCCTCAACATTAGATAAACATCATTTACAGTGAGGTTCCGGTTGGCCTCAAGCATTAATGCGACGGCTCCTGCTACATGAGGGGCCGCCATCGACGTACCAGAACCGAAATCCCAGCCCGAAGGAACAGAAGAGTAGACGTTCACGCCAGGCGCACTAAAGTCAGGCTTGACATAGGTTTCCGGATGCGACGCTGGCCAATCGACCACTTCCCCACTGCTGAATCCTGCCACCAAGTCAGATGCATCAGTGGCGCCCACTGCAATGCTTCCAAAAACGTTGCCCGGGCTTCCCGAAAATCCTTGCCCACTATTGCCTATCGACGCAACAGGAACCCCACCAGCTGCCTCCATGTTTTCAATTGGCTCGATCATCTCATCATAATATCCGCTTGAACCCCAAGACATGCTCACAACGTCGGCTCTTTCGCCCGCTGGAATTCCATGTTGATCAAATGGGTCAACTGCCCATTGCATTCCAGCTATGCACTGAGCAAATGAGCCGGAACCACCCGGCAAGATTAACCCGTGCATCAACCAAGCAGCCGGAGCGACTCCAATGGCAACACCACTCCAGTTACCTCCCACGACCGTTCCCGACGTATGCGTCCCATGACCATCCGAGTCGTAGGGAGTAGAGCCAGAGATCACGTTGCCTGACCAGTCAAATTCGATCCACCCGCCCGGAAAGGTGGGGTCGGATGGGTCGTCAGTCCACATCTTCCCATCAAGGTCTGGATGACTAATATCCGCGCCAGTGTCAAGAACACACGCCCGTACTCCAGAGCCATTATACCCCAACCCCCAAGCCTCTGGAGCATCGATTCGATCTAAACCCCAGGTCACTCCACCAGCGTACGGATCCATACCGGAACTGCTAGCCAATTCATCTGTCTTATTAAAAGGTTCAGAAACCACAATCTCAAAGTTCTCGAAGACTTTATTCACCGAGCTCAGACTGGCTAACCTCTGTAACGTGGCAATAGTCACATTTGCTAACACCGCGTTCGTAATCCAAAAACTGTTCAGAACCTGAGCACCCTTCTCACTTCTTAAAAAAGTCAACACTGAGTGTTGACTCCCTGCTGCATGAGATTTGAGCCTATCCACCACCAATCCATGTTCATAATCGACAGAATCGGCGCGCTCCAACTTTATGACCACCACAGCAGTGTCATTGAGCTCGCCATCGTACAGGCTCTGGCGAAGCAATGGGCTCAATTTACTTAGATGAGAGAGCCCACTTTCGTGCACGCTACTTAAAGAAAGGGAGGCTTGAATCACCATCAGCGCTAGCATTCCCACGAACAGACTTTTAGTGTACTTACGCCTTTTCGGAACCAAATGTAGGACCCGCCAAGTGTGCCTTAATGAGATATCGTACGATTTCATTCTAAAACACAAAAAAGTGTTACGAATCACTAATACGATTCACGCCTAATTATTTCAAAGAATGGCCATAACCAACAAACATCAAACACGCCAGTTTCATTCAGTCCCAGGCATCTGCAACTGCAGCCTTAAACGTGAAAGGATACAGTGTGCTCATGACGTGGGTCCTGCAAATCATCGAAGCAGTGACGCCCCAGTCTTTATATCTCTCTCATCTGTGTCTTTACAGAACTCGAACGCGGCGGAAATCACACGTTGAAATTCCTCGAGAACCTCCAAGACCAGTTTTCGTTCATCAGAGGTAACTACCTAATACTGATCATCAGCTGGATTCTGATGGATTTCGCAGGAGAACTCCCCGGAACCTATTATCCAGATTATGTAATCCAACTAGGCGGAAGCGCCACCATCATCGGATTAATCTCTCTTGTCTCAATGTTGTGTCTTGCGTCTGTCCAATTTCCCGGAGGCTATTTCGCTGACAAGTACGGCAGACGTTGGCTCGTCTCGACATTGACATTCGGAGTGGCTCTTTCATACGTTTTCTACGCAGCCGCTCCAAGTTGGCACTTCATTCTCATTGGAGCCGCAATACAAAACCTCTGCCTCCTTTATCAACCCGCATTGATGGCGATGATGGCGGACTCGCTGCCCCCCGAAAAAAGAGGGATGGGTTTCTCCATCCTCAACCTCATAATGAGTGTAGCAACCACTCCAGCACCCATCGTAGCTCTATTCCTAGTTTCCACCTATGGCTCAAACATCGGCATGCGAATCGCATACACTATAGTCACCATATTTTTCATCGTCGCAGCCATCATCCGACTGAAGCTGACTGAAAGCATGAAAGGGACGGATAAGATCACCTTAAACGACATGTTACATTCCTACCCGGAATCTCTAAAGCAGGGAATCAAAGTGTGGAAGACTGTTCCACGTTCAACTCTGTCCCTGTTCTTCTCCACGATCCTCACGCGAGCATCATTTGCCATGGTAATGGGGCTCTTCCTAGTCTACTCGTTCTATGTTCTGCAAATAGGCGGCGCACCACAGCCACACATCTACTCACCAGAGACAGATCCTGCGCTCCTAAACGCACGCCCCCTCTGGGGCTACGTCATGATCATCCTGTTCTTATCCATGATCATCGCCTCAATCCCCGTAGGAAGGCTGCTCGACAAAGCAGGCAGAAAACTCCCTATAGTAATGTCTGTTCTTCTAACATTCCCCTCCATGCTGCTCTTCATCTACGGAAACTACTCCACCCTCTTCATAGTTATGCCTCTAATAGGACTCGCACAGCTGCTCGGGTTCTCAGCCTATCAAGCCTTGTTTGCAGACCTCGTGCCACAAGCGCAGCGAGGAAAAGTCACCGGCTCCATGCACTTTTTCACGTACGTCTTCATGGCTATCGGTGGACTGGCAGGGGGACTCTTATACGACACCGTGTCCCCGCAGACGCCGTTTCTAGTCATGCTCATCTTGAATATCCCGTCGGTTCTCATAGCCATCTTCTACATTAAAGAGCCTAAACCTGAAGAAAGGGAAGCGTAATCTTAATTTCACACGTCTTTGGCAGAGCAAGCATTCAGGTCATTTCTTCTTCTTTTTTTCTTCTCCCTTGACTCCCTTCATCAATCCTTTTCCAAGGCCCTTTGTAATCCCCCACCCTTTCTTAATGCCTTTGCCGACGGCTTCACCTGCCTTCTCAGCAGCATCTTCCGCCTTTCCAGTCTCTTTTTTCTTTCCCAAGGCCTCACCTCACCACATATTGTCTACTTCTATAGTATGACTTGGCGGTGGAAATATTTATCTGCAGATCACAAGAAGATTTGCGCTTATCGAAGCAGAGGGACAAACGCTTGCATCTGAAAGAAGAGCCCCCCAACGCGCAGTGCGGAGCGAAGCCATGATCGAATTGCCTGAAGCAGTCACAATTGCGCGGCAGATCAGCAAAGAACTGAAGGGAAAAAAGATTGTGTCCGGCGTGCGTGGTAGTTCGCCTCACAAATTCGCCTTCACTGGCAAACACACTGATGAAGAATTCGCCACAATCATAAAAGACAAAACCGTAGGACTGGCCAGAGCGGATGGATCAGTAATCCTAGTTGACGTGGAGCCCAGCTACGTGCTGAGCCTAGGCTGCGGTGGCGAGCGAATCTTGTATCACACCAACAACGAAACGCTGCCCAAGAAACACCAGCTCCTCTTAAACTTTCAGGACCACACCTACCTAACGGTCACGGTTTCAGGGTGGGGTGAGGTTCGACTTCTTGAACAGCTTGACCTGCCCAACCACCCCCACATAAAGAAGAACGCGGTCTCCCCCCTCAGCGACGCGTTCACACTCACCCACTATAAGAACTTGCTCAAGACCCTTCCAAACAGCAAGCGAGTGAGCACAAAATACTTCATCATCAGCCAGCCAGGCATCTGGGGAATCGGCAATGGCTGCCTACAGGACATTCTATACAGGGCTAAGATCCACCCCAAACGCCCAATAACAAGCTTATCTGACGCAGAAAGAGAGACGCTGTACCACGCGATAAAACAAACACTCGTCGAAATGGTGAAGCGCGGCGGAAGAAGCAGTGAGCGCGATCTCTACAACAAGACGGGCAGCTACCAACAACTCCTGCACAGCAAAGCAGTAGGACGCCCCTGCAGCGAATGTGGAACACCAATCAAAAAGATTCAATATCTTGCCGGTGCCGCATACTTCTGCCCCTCATGCCAAGTAGAGTAGCGGCCCTCACGGACACAGCGCCCGCAAATTTTGAACCCGCTCCATGAGCCACGATTTGTCAGCACGCGCATCGACCGAGCACAGTCATACAGACAGCAACACGAAGAATGCGTATATTAGCGACGTATACATTAGAACCCGAATGTTTCCCATGGAAACGCAAAAGCATCCGCATTTAATTCATACAAGTGGGAGCGTCGTCAAGCCTTAAAAAGGCAGGAGTGCACAGCATTCACACCTAAACACGGAGGCGACTTCGCAACTCTATATGAATATGATTAACATCTATGACGAGGATTCCTGCATGTTGACGATGTCGCGTCCACCTTATCTTGGTTCTTGTAGGGTGGACCACGTTTTCAAGGTGGCTCATCAACGCCAAAACTCCGATAAACAGAGTTGCTGCAGACATGACAGCGAGAATGCCCAAATAGCTTCTTCTTGCCAACCAAAACAGTAGACCAAAAACGCCCAACGAAAACACAGGTAGCAATAAGAGCTCTTCTACAACCTGCAATTCACGCGGACGCCCAGAAGAAACAGTCAAGCCCTTCTCAACGATGCCCCCCCGCACTCCTTTGATCCATCGCTTCCTTCTCCTCACAAACTCTGAGTAATCTTCAGTCTCGAGGAAATCTCGGCAATAGGGACAGAGAAAAGACAGGTTGAGCTCATAGTACGCTTTCGTTTCTCTGCTTTGTTCCTTCCTGCTTAGACGCTTGGCAATCTCAAGCTGTCGCTCAGAAAAGTCCACGCCCGACTCCACACAACAGGGCTAAGCCACACCTAATAAACCTCTTGCCTACTTTCTACGACAAGGCCTCCGTGGCTTTGAATAGCCCGCTATTCCACTTCATCACGTCGTTGAGCGCTCTCTTCGGAACGTGCAACACCCCGTTTCTGTCAAGCCAATATTTGACGTCTCCATTCTTCACCGTTTCAGCGATCGGGTGCTCAGCTGGATATCCAAGAGCCACCGCCACAATTATCTCAAGATGCGGTGGAATCTTGAAGATTCTGCGTAGCTCTGCTCTGTCTATTGCACCTAGTATGCAAGAGCCCAACCCGTGGTCATGAGCAACCATGGAGATGCTCATTGCTGCGATACCAGCGTCATGTCCTGGATTCTGGCGGATCTGCGTGTCCAACAAGATCAGCACATACGCGCGAGGCATCTCTTCCAGGTCCGGTTCATAATCGGGCAGGTATCCCGCCCAACGTGTTGTGGCAAACACGTCCGTCACCAACTCCTCATCGTCGACGAGGACGAATTTCAGAGGCTGCCGATTCATACCTGATGGCGAAAGCCTTGCAGCGTCCACACATTGGACTAAGACGTTCTTTGGAACCGAGTCTTTCACAAATTTTCTGATTGTCCTTCGCCGGACTATTTTCTCATAGATCATTTCGCCCAATCACACCGAAGAAACCATGAAAGCAGCTTCTTAAAACTTCAGGTCACATCCGCATGTAATGTGGGTGCGTTGCGTTTTTGGACAAGTTTCTCTTTAGGGTTCTTGGTATGTGAAGAGGGTCCAGTCTTCAAGCGTCTTGATATGAGTCCTCAGCCCTATGTAGTCTCTCAGCCAATCCACGAACATGATTCCGTAGTTGATTCGCAGAATGACTTTAAATCGTACGAAGTTGGGTTCACCCCATCGTATCGTGATAGGCACGGCAAGTTCAGCCTCAATAAATGGGCCAGCAACACCGTACAGTAGTAAGGCAAGTCGGCAGGCAATACTGGGGGTTATTGTGAATTCTGCGCCGCCTCGGAACGCAGCTCCAAAGTGGTAGCCTGCTTCGGGTTCCCATATCAAACTCCAACCCTCTCCCTTCTCCCATTTCACACCAACTTTGAACTCTGCCTCTGCCCTGCCAGTCAGCTCCAGCCACATTTCTACATCGAGCTCCAACGTTAACCTGGCCATGACAAACAGTTTCAGTGTAGCTGTTACTGGTATGCAGGTTACCCAAAATACGAAGCCAGCAATTTTCCATTCTCCTATGGGATATTCAAGGAGGGGTTCACGGGAGTGTTCTGTGATGGTTGCGTCTGCTTTAGCTTCTATCCAAGGGTTGATTTTAATCCATGTATAGAACTTTTTTAGTTTGAAACTTAGAGGGTTAAGGATTCCCCCCCATTTGAAACGCCATCCGATTTTCCATTCTACCAGAAGCTCTGGACGCACTCGCAGATTCGCTGTGAGGGGGCCTCGAGTCCAACGCTTTCTGAAGGTTCCAGGGGATATTGGCCATCTCCACTTCTCCGACCAGTCTTCATATATACAACTGTTGTTCGCCACTGTGTTCGCGGCGTTGCTAGGTAAGCTGGAGAGGAAATAGTCTATTTTGAATATTCTGTATTGAGTGTAGGCCTCTGCAAGATACGCTTCAGATGCGGTGATGTTCTGTTCTGTCACCACCATCGTTTCTGTAACGATGACTCTGGGCAAAATTGTGTCCAAAGTGACGTTAGCTTCCATATAGGTTCCTCCACCAAAATCCACCGTCCAGTTCAAGCCAACCAACTCACCCGCATTTATTATCGAAGCTGTGGAGGGTAGTTCAAAAACGATCTGCCACGTAGATTGGAAGACTTGGTCTCCAGCTAGCTTTCTAAGAAACATCTGCTTAAACTGAAGATCCGTAAACATAAGATCGGAAGCCATGTCGGTGGCGTTCTCGTCTTGTGGTCCAACGTTGATCCGCCAGAATGAAATGAACTCAGCGACAAGGGGGGAGTAGGCATTCACCGAAACCATGGTCACATTTCCGGTGCCCCAAGGCACAATCTTCGATTCTGATACATCAACCACGAAGCCTAATAACACCAACTGCTCAATCATCACCCCCAGATGAAACTGCTCCCTAACACGAATGACTGGTTGCTGCATTGGCGGTCTCTCGATTCCCCCGAAGTCTAGTTGGGCGTAGCTTGTCTCCTGCGCTGTAATGTTGACAGCGGTGCTGTGCTGTGTCATGTTATGTGTTCCAAAAACGGTGTATAAGCCGGGATAGAGGCCAAACCATGTATAGACACCTGATATATTGATCGGCGGAGAAGCTCCCCCTGGTCCAACATAATATAAGTTTGCGCAGCTCACACCTGTACCATTATAGTAGCACGCGACGTTCAGATGCCCCGTATTCTCGCGTGTCTTGCCAAAGTTTTTGGCAACCATTGCGATGTCTTTTATGTCGATTTTTCCATCCCAGTTGATGTCTGCGTCAAAATCCCACCCATCATCCCCAAGAAGCAACCCAAAGCAGATGGCGGTCTTGGCAACGTCTTTTATGTCAGTTTTCCCATCCGCATCTATGTCTCCTGGCAACGTGGTGTCCTCAACGTCTTCCTCCAACTCAAGAGTGGCACGCAGCGTCTTAGTCTCAGGCACTTCATATTCGACTCCTGTTTCGAGAGCCGACGCGTTTTCAAAGAAAGATTGCCTATACAAGTCTGCAAGAGAAGACTCGGGGATAGTGAATGTGAAGGCCATGGAGGCGCTTCCGTCGGGCGCAACTGCAATGTCCTGCTTTCTAGATATTTCAACTTGAGGCTCAACTATTTGGACTTCAGCTCTCACTAACACCTCTCCTCTTCCAGCGGCTGCTGTGGCTTCAAAAGCCATTTCAGACTCAAAGGTGAGAGAGCACAAAGGATGCTCATGCGTTGGGTAGTAGTTATTGTTCACAACGTAGAAAGTATCATTGTGAGCTTGGGTGGTCACTATCCCACTGCCTAATCCCATCTCATCGGTCTGTGCAGCGGAAACGGTCAGAAATGGAATCCCGGAATCGATGATATTTATAGAATCATACCCTGTCGTATTCCAATAGATCACCAAATCGAAATCGTCATAATACTCGGATGGCAAGCCTTCAGCATCACTGTGGTTACGTACATCTATGTTCAAGGCGTCATATCCGCTGCCAACCAGCCAACCATATACTAAAGCTGAATCATCAGCAGGCTGCATACGCGCAAAAAAAACAATTCTAGTCTCGTTCGGCAGCAAATAGCCAGCTGCCCACAATATGGTCCTGTTTAGAAGTTCCCACCCGGTGGAAGGCATTTGAGATGCTCTGAACCACCCGAAATAAGCATATCTCTGTGGGTAGCTTATGATCAGAACGTCCTTTGCCACTGCCGTCTCAGCGACTTCAAATTTCTTCGTAACAGCTTCCTTCTCCTCTACCAATTGTATAGGCTCAGCAGCATCAATGTTTAGGGTCAACAGCATGATCAGGATTAGTGTCATTCCGATAATCTGTCTACCTCTCAACCTTATGCTCCCTCGGAATAAATTCAGCAATTCACGTATCGACATCTAGCGATATAATTTTTCTGGAAGTAAGTACTAGAGCAGACCACATACTCCTCAAAGCTCTGCGCACGCGCACACGCTGCGCATGTCTGTTCGTCAAGTTCGTGATGCAAGGCGGGTCTTTTTCTTTAGAAGAAGGATTGCCGCGAGTGTTAACAACACGAGCAGCGCTGTGATGAGGAATGAGGGAAACTCTGGAATCACTTGGTAAGTGCAGGCGGGGTCATTTCCGTCTCTGATTGCTACGTGTCCAGCGGCGTCGTAAGCCACGATCTTGAATTTCACGCAGATTCCAAGCTCTTGGCTGGGAATCGTAGCTTCGTAGAGGTCCGTGGAAGCGTTAAGGGTCATGGTTTGGTGGTTCCAAGCGGTTCCGTTGTTTATAGTGTAGGATAGCGTGACGTTTTTCACTCCGTCGTCAGCGTCCGTGACAGTTACGGAGACCTTCACCGTGTTGCCTGTCATCACCTGGTCCTTCGGAGGTGTTTGAGAAGGCACGCCTATTTCTGGGGGCATCCCCTCGCTCTTGACGTGAATATTCATGTGGGTTTCTTCAGTGGTGGCGTGGTGTCCGCCTGCAATGATCTCGTCTTTGGTTAGTTTCAGCCAGACGCCGAACGCAGCGTTGGACACTCCGCTTTTGTTGGTGTTATCGGGGTCGATGGAGTGGATGTCGGTGTATCCAATTAAGGTGGCAGCTTGACTGAGTACGTGTTTTGCAGCCCAGTAGTCGAGGGCAACAGGGTCGATGCTGGCCAAGAGCACGTTGACTCGCGTGGCGTGGGAGTAGGGCGTACTTGGCCCATCGAACGGTGAAGACGGCGGGTTGGCGTTCACCCAGACGGCGTCAATGATGTTCAAGGTTGGCAGCCCTGTCTCAACCATCAGCGTTCCCATTCCGCCAGTTGCGATTGTGGAATGACCATTGGCGAGTCCTCCACCCCCTTCTCCTTGTGATTGAACGCCCATGTAATGCTTAAGAGAAGCCGTGACGCCGTAAGAGCCATGTGACTTCAGAACGGGCAGGTTGATTACTTTCAGTCGCCGCTCGTATCCTGTTCCGTTCCATATGCCATTCTTGAAGCTAATTCGCGTTCCAAACGTCGTTTGGAATTTAGGATAAGAGACGTGGATTCCCGTTTCAGGATCAGCAGTGTCGTAAAGCCTGTAGCCGTCAGCAATGTCGCCGTCAACGTACTCGTCTACCTCGATGCCTCTTATCGGAATCCAACTGTAGGTCGAAACGTTGTAGTTTGGCGAGAACAGGTCAACTACGTCCTGAGTTGACTGGGTGATGTCTTCGGCGTTGCTCTCCGGCCAATCCATGCTGCCCTGCCACTGCCCATTGTCCGCCACTACGATTTCGCCGATAAACCCGTCAGGATGGTCCACGATGACTTGGATGAGCTCTTTCAAGACGTCAGTGTTTGTGCCTCCGCGGCAGGGCCACTCCTCATTTATCTTGATGAGAACCACGTCGTCGCGGGCGATTAATCCACTCCCCCCTTGATGAGGTCCAACTCCGTCAGACGCGTAGAAGAAGAGGCCATGAGAACCCATGAGTGCAACAAGGTCGCCAATGTGCGCAGAGGCGCGTCCATTCACGACGTAAATTTCCGACGTCGGTGAGGCTGACGCATTTCTGGATTCGAGGGTCAGCTGAATTTCTTGGTTAGGAGTGACTGCTCCAACCGTTTGAATGTTTCCCCAAAGTCGTCCACTGCCACACAGCAAGCCTGCCGCCAACACGAACAAAGCCAAAGCCAAGCCTCTTCTGGACCAGAGCTTCCTCGCCTTTGTCAACACGGCGGTCAATGAGGCCGGGACAAGGAGAACCAGAAACATGGAACTGCTCGTCAAAGCTGCTCGCTGACAAGGATACACTATTCTCGATGGCTTTGTACCTGTCCGAAACATGAACCATAGAAGGCTCGCCAAACCAAGCAGGAGTAGATCCCAATTGCTACTCTTGCTCGGGCTCGCCATTCTCACACAATGTTTTTTCATTCTGCTAGCCGTAGTAATGCATACGCAGGCTGATACAAGAGCTTTTCTTCAAATACACACGCGCGCACACATGCGCGCCCATAGAGAAGGGAAGTGGGTTGTCAACGATAAAAAGGGTGTAGGCAAAGAGCGGAGGTTGACTGTGACTCTAACCTCTCTCAGGCTTTATATCCAGAACTGTTTTCCGTTCGTTGCCCTTCAAGGGCGCGTCTAGATTCAGTAAATCGGACTTAAAGGTTGAGAGGCTGCAAGTCTTTACATGCCTACTCTTTGCTGGCTAAGAGAGCAGCAATTTGGAGCCAAGCGTGTGCTCTGGAGAATCAAACTGCTGAGTCTCAGACCATGCAGAACCAATAATGCCGTGTTCCTTCATTGACAAAACCCACTGATTCATAAAGCTGCCGAGCGCTTTCAGTTGAAGCTGCCCCAAGGATGACTACTGCGGATGGCTTATACTTCTCGAGGCGCTTGAGGCTTTCACAGACCACGGCTTTTGCGATTCCCAGCCTTCGATAGTCCGGATGGGTTCCAACGGGTTCGAGTTCGGCAATTCTGCTCGAAGGATCGATTCGTGCTGTGCAGAATGCTGCAAAATTGCCATACGGACCTACAGCAACGATGTCAAGATCTTCTCTGTAGAAAGATGCTGTGCTGTACAGCAATAGTTGTTCCTTGGACATGCTCACTACGTGGGAAAAAACAGCCATTTGGACTTCACGGTACTTCAGGAAGTCCTGTTCGATGACAGCGTTGCGTATCTTGAACCCCTCAGGGAGGCTGTATGTTGGAATTGGCGAGTCTATTGGTCGTACCTGCTTATCTCCTTCAACCTCGCCCCTTCTAAACCCTAAATCAGAGAGCAATCGAATGAATTCCACGTCATCGTCATCAACAACAAGACTCATTTTCACTCTTTCTGCTTGATTCCCCTTCATCTCGCGTACTCGACTCCGCATCCATAACACGATCTCTCGAGCAGCAGATGCATAGCGTGGGTGGAGGGAGAGCCAACAGCTTCCGGGAGGCTTCACATAAGATACTGCAATAGTCGTCAATGTGACACGTTGAGCTTCATCGAATATCTCCCAGACCTTCAGGTACTCGTCCTCAGCATCAAGGTATTCGGTTCCTCCTGGGCCGAATTTTAGATTCTCTAGCTGTGATGGTATCCAGTTTGTATAGGCTTTCCTGATGTTGAATATTTCTGCAAGGAATCTTCGTACAGACTCGAAGTCTCGCTCCCAAAGAAATTCTCGCATGCGGACCGCCAAGGTTTTCTTCACACTCTACCGTTAAG
>JABAOC010005699.1_pt7 | contig 25580 bp, 18 predicted proteins | sample 7062161 | NCBI WGS metagenome assembly JABAOC01 (sample SAMN14538625, study PRJNA623070) | marine sediment metagenome | biome: marine biome [ENVO:00000428]; feature: marine pelagic biome [ENVO:01000023]; material: deep marine sediment [ENVO:00002113] | place: India: Gulf of Khambhat ... | reverse complement strand
CCTTGGTGATTTGGTTACGACCTGCATTTCGCCAAAGGGAAGGAACCGCTCCTTCGGCGAAAGGGTAGGCAAAGGGCAAACCGCAGAGCAAGCCCTAAGGGCCACGGAATCGGTCGTTGAGGGCGTTGCCACCTGCAAATCGGTCGTTGCTCTTGGGGAACGATATAATGTTGAGATGCCGATTACACAGGCCGTCTATGAGGTTCTGTTTGAGAATAAGCCGGTACAGACGGCTATTGCAGATTTAATGAAACGTCAACTCAAGGCTGAGTGACTAATCTTGATACTCGATGCTCGGTACTCATACCTCGTCTCTCGTCCGCTATTTGTCTTCCGTTGATTGCCTGATATCCTGTTCTCCTGATAACCTTCAACCTGATTTTCTGATAACCTGATAACCACTTACCATCTTACGAGTATCCAGCATCGAGTACCGAGCATCCAGAGTCCTATAAACTTTTTTCCTCCACACCTTTTGCAAGAACTTCGTCAATCATCTCATATTCATTTCGAGAGGACTTTTTGGTGTGCGAAAAATCTTTCAGCTCTTGAAAAATTTTTCTTTAGAGGAAGATTTCAAAAAGAATCATTGGTTTTCTGAGCGTAAGCTGTCCCGATGGATTTGGAACGGTGATTTTATCAGAACTGGGGGTGTCATTTTACAATACTCCACAAAATGAGCTGCTGAAATTTTAGCAGGCGATTGGTTGGGCCGGCTTTTGTTTTATATATTTTACTTGGTATCACGGTAGTTAGAAGAATAAGGCCGAGTAATTTAATGCAGGTAACGACCAGGAATCCCGATAAATCAGGATAATTCAGCCAGAGGAGTTTGTTTTATCGTAAGTAGCGAAATGGAAATCCCTGCCTGAGTTTCAGCTAATGTGGAGTGGAAAAATAAAAAACCTTACAGGTGTTATAAGCGTTATGCCTGATAAAAAAATACGCCTTTGCGGGTGAAATTCTTATGTTTAGACTCTTAAAAAACCGCGCATATTCGATTGGTGTGGATATTGGAGACGATTGTCTCAAACTGGTCCAGCTTAGAGATAACGGAAAGGGTATAAGTTTAATTGCCGGCAGCACTGAAAATGTGCCGAAGGATGTGAAACCCGGCAGCAGCAAGTGGCAAAGATGGGCTATCGATGCTATGCGTCAACTGACATCGAATGGCGATTTTAAGGGCAAGGAGGTGATAGCGGCAATGCCAAAGAGCGAGCTGTTTATTGACCATATAAGAATGCCGAAGGCGGATGAAAGCAAGCTCGATGATGCTATCTTTTCAAGAATAAAACAGAAACTTCCGTTCGAACCGGTCCAAGAGAACACAATGATGAAGTACATCCCTATGGAGCAGGATAATACTCTGGTAATAGCAACTGAGCGGAAGATTATCGATAGACATCTGGCGATATATGAAAAGGCAGGCCTGTCGATTAAGTCCATAGGTGTTTGGCCGGTCGCTCTGGCAAACTGCTATACCAAGTTTTTTGGTCGGCGTAAATCTGACCTTAAAACGATCGTAATGATAGTTTGTATTGAGGCGAACTGTACTAATGTTGTTATTTGCCGTCATAAGAATTTGCTTTTTGCTCGTTTGATATCGATAGGGCTAAAGCAGCTCGGTAACAAGAAAGGGCTAAACAGATTGGTGTTGGAGCTGACCGCCTGCAGGCGGCAGTTTGCCTCGATGTACCCAAAAGCTCAAATCGAGTGTCTGATTTTCCTTTCAGGCCGGGCTGTAGAAAGAGATATATGCATGGCGATAGCAAAGCAATTGGAAATGCCGGCACAGTTGGGAGATTGTCTGGCGGCAGTGGAAATAACAGATAACTGTCGTATATGGAGTAACTCCAAAGGTGATAAAGGGTCTTCACGGGCCCCAATAGATAGAAGGAAATGTCAGGTTAACTGGGCTATTGCCTTCGGGCTTAGCCTGTCGTAGAGACACTGGCGGATACTGACGAGAACACTGCAAAGACACTGACAAGTCGGTGTTAGTCCGTGTTCCAAGAGGAGACAAACAAGAAAATGGTTAATATAAATTTTGTGCCCGATGATTATGTTCAAGACAACGAATCGCGCAGAATAAACTTGATGTATCTTATATTATTTGTGGTTCTGATGATAGCGTTATGTGGTTCATTTATGACCATTAAAATACGTCAGCGGGCCTGTAGAGTTAAAGAAAAACTCGTGAATACAAAGATGGCTCAGATACAAAAGACCATAAAACAGTTCGAAGAGCTTCAGGCCAAGCGCGGTGCAATGATGAGGACAGCTCTTACGACTGCAGAGCTACTTGAGCCGGTGCCCAGAAGTGTTTTGTTGGCGTCGTTGACGAACAATCTTCCTTCGGGGGTCTCGCTGTTAAAACTGAACCTGATTCAGAAAGAGCCCAAACAAAGCAGCCGAGCTGCGCCAACCAGTAAATATCAAGCTGCGCAGGCTAAAAAGACAGCAGCAGAAAACAACGTCTCACCAGAGACATTAATAGAGACCCATATAGATATCGAAGGCATGGCTCCAAGCGACCTTCAGGTTGCAGCTTATATCGAACGGCTGAGTAATTCGAGCTTGCTGGACAACGTTGCACTGGTGGAATCAAAAGAACATAAGATCGAGGAGAGCACATTCAGGCGATTCAAACTGACGGCAATGCTCGGGAAAGATGTACATCTTACCAGGGAAGACGTTAAGAAAATCAGAGATGGAGCTGAGAATTCATTGTGGAATTTTTGACCACAGATTGCACTAAAAGTTACGGATTTAACAGATTTATCCGTGTTAATCGATTCGAATCTGTGTCATCTGTGGTCCCTAAGATGAGGATATAATTATGACAAGTGGTTTGAGAAAAATAGTGTTTTCCGCCTTATTGTTCGGTGTAGCTATAATCGGCTACCGATATATGATTAAGCCGGCCAATAGGAATCTGGCCGATACAAAAGGGCGCCTTGAAACAAAATTGGTTCAATTAAGCAAATTCGGAAAAGCCGCTACAGCGGCAGAGGACCTCACAAAGCAGCTTGAGCAATTGGAAGAGGCGATAAAGTTTTTTGAAAGCAAGCTGCCTCCGAAAAGCCAGATTCACAAGGTGCTTGAGCAGGTAACGGTGATTGCCCAAAAGCAGGGCCTAAAGCCCAAAACAATACGAACACTCAAGAAAAAAGATAATATGGGCTATATAGAGCAGCCCTTAAAAATGGAATTGGAGGGCAATTTTAGCTCCTTTTACTCTTTCCTGTTAGAGCTTGAGAAGCTTCCTCGCATAATGAAAATTCGTGAGCTCAAGCTGGATAAACATAAAAGCACGGAGGGTCAAATAGCAGCTGACTTTATAATAAGTATATTTTTTCAGAATGAAATCGGATAAAAAAAGTCCATATCAAATGAAATACAAGTTAACGGAGCTTAATTATGTTATCTTTTTTACGCGACCAAAACCTTGAAGATTTACCGGCACAAAAAAAGACGAACAAAACCGCCGGCAAGGCGCCTGGTGACGGCACCGACAAATCACAGGAATCTGAATACCTTACCGTAGCTACTCAGAAAAAAAGCGTTCGCAAAAGTACCACGCTTCTTGCCGTGTTGTTTATTATAGGTCTGCTGTGCCTTTGGTTTATGATAAAAAAGAGCACACCCAAAGCAGCATCAGCAGCATCTGTTGAGACGGAAGAGACGATGATTGAGACGGCCATTGCCCGACTCACCGGCGTAAAATCAAGAATCTTCAACAGAATGGATGAAATAGTCAAAAAATTCTATGAGTTCTCGAACGTACCACAGGTCAAGGTCAATGAACTGTCAAAAAATCCTTTTGAGGTAGAAACCTTTTTAGCCAATTTACGGAAGAAACCCGGTGCCGGCGAAATTGACGCAAAAAAGCTCTGGCAACAGCAGATAAGATACAAATCAGAGAGCATGCAGCTTTTGAGTATTATGCAATCGAACGGGAGAAATTGCTGCATGATAGATGATAAAATCCTCTATGAGGGTGATTCAATAGAAGGTTTTAAGGTGCTCCAAATTGGCGATAGTGACGTCAAGCTTGAATCGGACGGTGTGCAAATAATATTGAAGCTGTCGGAATGAATCCCATTGGAAATTCTGTAACGGGAATCTAATGAGACACAAAAATATGAAATTTCTTACGGGATGAAACTACCCTTTATATCTGAAAAAAGAAAGGATTCATCGAGCCCGACAAAGGATTTAGAACGGAGCTTAGACACCGGCTCGGCACCAAGTCCGGACTGCTCCGAGGAACAGTCGGTGCGTGGGCTTAGTGAGCTTTATTCTCCGGAACAGGCGAGCGAATCACACGTGTACGATATCGCTGACGTCCTGCTGGAGATGGGCAAGATTAATTCCAAGCAGCTCACAAGCCTGCGGAAAAAACAGCAGGCAAAACCAGCTTCTGATGTCACAACATTGCTGTTGAAAATGGAGAAAATTAGTGCTGATGATATTTTATCGGCCAAGGCCAAGTTATATGACTTTGAGTTCAGACATATAGGACCCGAAGACGTGCAGAAGGAAGCTCTTGGGAAACTTAACCTTGATTTTATAAAGAGCAACTCCGTTTGTCCGATTGCGATAGAGCAAGGGACTTTGATTGTTGCAACAAGTGAGCCGGCAAATGTCCTTGCGATAGAGGATGTGAAAAGACAAACACAAATGGAGCTGATGGTCGTAGTGTGCAGCACGGAAGACATCGAGGCCGTGTGCGATTCCTTCAAAGATGAAAAGCTTGATTATGACCTCGATAATATCATAAATGATATGGCGGATGTTGAGGTCGTTCAGGACCAGCAGGAGGATTCCGAAGACCTGGAACAAATGGCAGGCCAATCGCCCGTCATTAAATTCGTCAATTATCTGATTAGCAACGCAGTGCGTGAAGGCGCCAGTGACATCCACATCGAGCCCAAGGAAAAGTTTATGAAGACAAGGTTCCGCATAGACGGGGTCCTTTTCGAGATGAAGCAGTCGCCGTTGAATATGCATCCTGCGATTGTCTCACGCGTTAAAATTATGGCTAATCTCGATATTTCGGAAAGACGCCTGCCACAGGACGGCAAAATTAAGGTCAACGTGGCTTCAAGAGCAATCGATTTGCGGGTTTCGATACTGCCGACGAACCATGGAGAAAAAGTGGTTATCCGTGTGCTGGACAGCAAGTCTACTCTGCGCGATCTTGAGCAGTTGGGTATGGAGTCTGATGTGATGGCTGCTTTTCGTGAGCAGATAGCGCTGCCTCACGGGATTTTACTGGTTACCGGTCCTACCGGCTCCGGCAAAAGCACTACTTTGTACTCCGCTCTGTGCCAGATGGACGGCGATAAGCTGAACATTTCGACAGTTGAAGACCCGGTGGAATATGAGCTTGATTTTTGCAATCAGGTCCAGACCAACGAGAAGATTGGTCTTGACTTCGCCTCGTCACTTAGAAGTATGCTTCGTCAGGACCCTGATGTGATAATGATTGGTGAGATTCGTGATAACGAGACGGCCCGGATATCGGTCCAGGCCGCCCTGACAGGCCATTTGGTCCTTTCGACGCTGCACACGAATGATGCAGCCAGCAGTATTACCAGGCTGGTTGATATCGGGATTGATGAATACTTGATAGCGGCCTCGTTGAATGCGGTTCTTGCTCAGCGACTGGTCAGGAAGATTTGTCCGAAGTGCAAAAAGACCTATCAGGTTCCTGAAAGTATGCGTGAATATATAAAAGCCTCCGGCATCAGGACCAAAAAGTTTTATCACGGTGTAGGCTGTGATGATTGCCGGGGCTCAGGATATGAAGGGCGAGTTGGTATTTATGAGCTATTGGTTATTGATGAAAAGTTCAGGGATATGATTAACAGGGACTCATCGATTAATAGTATGCGTCGGATGTTTCGTGAAAGCGGCCGGCGGACTTTGTTCGACGATGGATTTTTAAAAGTAAAGCAGGGCCTGACAACAATAGAAGAGGTGCTGCGTGTAACTGAAGTGTATGGCAAAAACGAAAATGAAGTTTTTGTTGAAAATGTCGAGTAAAAACCCGATTAGCGTAAGAAATGTAAAAAGAAACAGGCTGGAACTTTGAGCCGAATAAAACGATTATCGATTAAGATTTGAGATTATGCATAAAAAAGTTGTCATTCTTGGTTTAGTATTACTCCTTGTTGGCGGCTCTATGCTCGGGTGGGTCCTCAGCGAAAAAAGAAAGCAACAACAGAGAGCCGCCGCCTATAAATCGAAGTATAATTTGGAGACAGATGAGTATCTCAAGCAATATACTGAATGGTTTCAGGCGTTCCCCGATGATCAATCCAAGCTGCCCTTCGTATTGGATGAGAATGGGAAAGCCAAAACAGAGGAACAACTAAAGCAAGAACAGCAGGAACGACTCCAGGCAGATTTAGGCAAATTGGCCACGGGCGAAACGGATGTTTATCCCTTTGCAGATATTCTTTACGGCGAGAACTGGCAAAACGAATTAAACAGGTATAAGAAGCACAAAGAGCTGAGTGAGTTTGTTTTTACGGGCTCTATTGTTTGTACATCTATGGGAGGGACAATTTTTGCCTGGTACCTGTTACTATGGTTAATTCGGTTTTTTATTAGAGTGTCGTCCGGCTTGAAGGAATTGCTACCGGATGTTCTTAGAAGGCAAAGAAAGACCAAAGATAAAAAAAAGCAGGCCAGGACAAACGCTGAAAAGGATGGGAAAAATCAGGAGCAAAAACAAAAACTGAATCAACAACAAAGCAAGCTCGAGAAACATTCAAAAGGTCTTCGGAATTTAATCAAGGGTAAGCCTAAACTTAACGGCCGTGGGAAAGCTCTCTTTACGAAAAGCGAGTCCCGCTCTGATAACCGCGACAGCAAACGTGCAAAAAAGCGTTTGGGAACTTACTCGGATGACAATGCTGAGAAAGTTGCCGTGTTACTCTCCGATGAAGAATCTGCTGAATCTATAGCAAGAATTGAAGATTCGCTCAAAGCCCAAACTGAACATTTGCAGGAACGGACGGCTCAAAGTGTTGAGCAGGCCATAATCGAGCATTCGAAACCGCTCGATAGCACCCTTAAAGACCTTGCTCAGCAGGTTTCAGCCATTCGTGAATATACTGCCTGCCAGCAGGAAAGAGTGGAAAAACTTCAGGATGGGTATGATTGGAATATTGTCAGGACTTTTTGCCTGCGAATTATCCGCTGTATTGACAATCTGGAAAACCGTATAAGTCAGCTTTCCAGCGAGGGCACTAAGACCGAATACCTTGAGGACATAAGAGATGAGCTGGTATTTGCTCTTGATTCAAGTGGTATTGAGCAGTTTGAGCCCAAAATAAACAGTGATTATCGCGGCCAGGAGAAGTATGCCGAGGCCGTTAAAGACAAGGAGTGCTGTAACAATTCGAAGCAGAAAGGCAAGATCGCTAAAGTTATTAGACCAGGTTATCAATACTTTATTAACGAGGAAAATATCAAAGTAGTACGTACGGCTCAGGTTAAACTCTTTGGTTAGGTTTATGAGAGGAAATTTGGTAATGAGCCCAAAGGAGAGCTCACTAAAATAAGAGGTGTAAAATGGCTAACATAGTAGGTATAGATCTGGGAACAACTTTCTCAGCGTTAGCGACTCTCAATTCTATCGGTAAGCCCGAAATAGTCCCGAATGCCGATGGTGAAAGGCTTACGCCGTCCGCGATTTTCTTCGATGAAGAAAACTCCGATATAATCCGGGTGGGAATCGAAGCTATTAATTCACGGCGTCTAAATGCCCAAAGGTCCGTTCGCTGGATAAAGCGGAATATGGGGGACCCAAACTATCGCAAGCATATTGATAATAAGGACTGGACGCCTGTGGAATTGTCCTCGCTGATTCTGAAAAAGCTCAAGCAGGACTGCTCAGTCGGGGATGACCAAATCCATGATGTCGTTATTTCTGTTCCTGCCCACTTTGACGAAGTTCGCAGGAAGGCGACGATGGACGCAGGGACTATGGCCGGGCTGAACGTGATTGGAATCGTCAATGAGCCTGTTGCTGCCGCATTGTATTATGCCACCACGCGCAAGGTTTCCGGAAAGGTCCTTGTATATGATCTCGGTGGAGGAACCTTCGATGTAACAATAATGGATGTCAACGGTCATCAAATGGATATTATTTGCTCACAGGGCGACCACGCCCTTGGCGGCATTGACTTTGACCGGAAAATATTAGAGCTGCTGCAGCAGAACTATAGGGACAAATTCGACAGCGAGCTGATTAACTCCGATGAGGATAGAGCAAAGTATGAAGATGAGGCCGAAGATATTAAAAAGACGTTGTCGCGGCGTCCTGTTGCGAAAAAGATGCTCTACGGACCGGCCGGCAGTATGAGAGTGGAAATTACCCGCGAGATGTTCGAAGAGGCTATTTCTTCCTTGATGTCCCGTACGGATATTCTGGTTGAAGTGGCGCTTGAGGAGGCAGGTATTAAGCCTTCCAAAATTGATAAAGTTTTGTTGGTGGGTGGCAGCACCCGAATACCACTCGTCCAGCAGCGTCTGGAGAAAATGTTCGGAGCCGCTCCGGAGACGGCGGTGAATGTAGATGAATGTGTCGCACTTGGCGCCGCTTTACATGCCGGATTGACAATGCTCAGAGAAAAAACCGATGCGGTACCGGCGGGCGTCTCCAACGGACTGAAAGACATTAACCTCACTGATGTCTGCAACCACAGTTATGGTACCATTTGCGCTCCTATTGACAAGGAAACCGGCCGACGTGTAATTGAGAATCGTATCATTTTGAAGAAAAATACACCGCTGCCCTGTGAGAGCTCCCAAACTTTCTACACCCTCACTGAGGGACAAACAGACCTTGAGGTAACTATAACGCAGGGGGAAGATACCGCTATCGAGTACGTAAATAAGATTGCAACGCATAAATTTGAGCTTCCTCCGAATAGGCCGGCCGATCGCCCCATTAAGGTGACTTACAGCTATGATGTCAACCAGAGGATGCACTGCAGGTTCGAAGATGTTGAATCCGGCAAGGTCCTTGAGGTCGATTTAAGTCTGAACCAGAATGGTGAAATGACTGAAAGCGACATAAAAGAGAAGAATAAACAAATGAAGTCGTTTAAAATCGAGTAGCGATACGCGCAGGTAGGCAGATGAGCAAACTTCTGATACCAATTTTGATTGGAGTGACAGCATCTGCGTCATTGATTCTTTTTAGTTTGATTAGTCGCACCAGGCTCGCCGATTTGGTAAGCCGCTTAAGGTCAGGGGATTTAATTAGTCACTTCAGCTTTTCGGATTTGATTAATTACATCAAGTCATCACTTTCGCCCAAAGCAAAGCCCAATCCAAGTATCGAGTCTTCCCCTGAGCTTGATTTGACCGTTCTTAATTGCCGCGTTAAACTATCGAAACAGCAGAACGAAACACTCCTTTCGGAGGACGGTGAGAGTGATTTTGACGCTTTTGACGTTGAAATCTGCGGTTCCATACATGCCTCGCAGGACGTGAGTTCCGCAAACTTGAACATTTCCATCGTGGACGTCACTGAACCGAGATCTCAGGGCGAACTGGTCCATGCCCTGGTTAAACAGTGGCAAATGCCGGATTCATCTGTTTTCTTTTACAATGCTAAGCTCGGCAAGCTTCCGCACCAAGTCACGACCATATCAGACTGGACGTCCATTGCCCTGTTGCGACTTGACTGGTTGTCACTTCCCCACAAAGGAAAAAGAGAACTGATGTTCATTATTTCAATATTCCCTGCTGAGGGTGGTGAACAGCTTGCTTGTGCCCGTTGCTATTTTGCTTATCACAATCGCGATTTCGGCCATCTTGATGTGCAGGAAAACGACCAGCGTGCAAAAATCCTTGCCGTAACGCTGGCATTCACAGTAAGTGCTGCAGACAAGAAACTGTATGACTGTGAGGTTGAGCTTATCAAAAACTGGGCAAGGGAAAATATTGACCTGTCTGAGGCATCCAACAAAGAACGGCGCAAACTTGAAAAGGCTCTGAATGAAACCATTGCGTTTTTCCGCGATGGAAATCAACTAAACAGTTATGATATTTGTAGGGAGATTGTTGAAATTACACCTCTGGCAGCACGATATGACATATTGAATCTTTGCTTACACGTTGCACAGGCTAACAGCTCAGTTACCCAAGAAGAATTAAATGTCCTGAAAGACCTGGCAAACTGGCTCGAGATTGACCCGGATAAGTTTCGAGAAATGGTGGAGAAAGTGCTCCCAGTCGATATGCATGAAGTCTTGGATATAGAAACCATCCTCGGTGTCACTTCGGATATGAGCAAAGAAAAGGCTCGCCGGCATCTGAATAAGGAGTATAGCAAATGGAGTGCGAGAGTAACGAATCCCGACCCCGAAATTCAAAGCCAGGCCGACCAGATGCTCAAGCTCATTGCAGAGGCAAGAAGTCAATACGTAGGATAAAGGAACCCAAGCGTAATGAAATGTATTTAGCGGCTCTGCAGGACACATCAAATTAGCAATCACACTCCGTTCGGGACTCACCGCAAATTCACTCTGGCAAGCTTACGGGGACAGCAGCATATATCACCGCTAAGATTTGAAAAAAATATCTGAACTAATGGTAAACGTCTAACACGTCCGAAAGGTTCTGTTGCCTGCGGCCAGTTAATACGTTATTATTTGCATCGGTTATATATTATTAGGCAATGAAGAACGACGGGAATTGCTATGAGGATTGCAATTAAGGTAACTTTGGTGCTTGTTATTATTGTCGGAGCGTGCGTGATTCTTACGGCGTTGATAATTAGCCGGACGCAACCCGATGATAAGAAAACAATTACTGAGCCTATACAGCCGGAAGCAATGGTTGACAGCCAGGATAACTGGCCTATGTTTCGAGGTGGACAGCGGCTCTTAGGCAGGGCCTCGGGGACTTTACCCGATTCGCTACGATTTGTATGGAAGTTTAAAACCAATGAACAAATTAAATCATCGCCAGCAATCGACGACAATATTGTTTTCATTGGCTCATCTGACGCAAATGTTTATGCAATTGATTTGGAGAGCGGACGCAAGGTTTGGGCATACCAAACGGACGATGCTGTTGAGGCGACGCCCTGTGTGGTTGAAGGTTCGGTTTTTGTAGGGTCAGCGGATGGGTTCCTGTATGCGCTTGATGCGAAAAACGGCTCACTTAAGTGGAAATACAAGACTAACGGAGAGATTCTCGGTGCTGCTAATTGGGTACACTCACCAGACGGCCAGAGGACATGGATACTCGTAGGCAGCTACGATAGTATATTACATTGCGTTGATTCGGTAAATGGCGAAGTCGTATGGACTTATGAAACGGACAATTATATAAATGGCTCACCTGCGGTAGATGGCCAAAAAACGGTTTTCGGCGGCTGTGATGCGATGATACACGTTGTATCCCTGACCGACGGCAGCAAAATAACGCAGATAGATTCTGAATCATACATTGCAGCTTCCGGAGCATTTTTCGAAGGGCACGTATATATCGGCAATTACGATAATGTACTTATCAAAGCCGACACCGCAACCGGCAAAATCGTATGGAAATACACGGATGCGGATGCTCCGTTTTTTTCTTCGCCTGCGGTCGGTCGGAACGTAGTTGTAGTTGGAGGACGGGATGAGCGTGTGCATTGTGTTAGTCGTGATGATGGTAAAGTAGTCTGGACATTCCAGACACTGGGCGAAGTTGACAGCTCACCGGTTATTTGCGGTGACAAAGTGGTTGTCGGCTCCGAAGACGGCCGACTTTATCTATTAAAACTCTCTGATGGAAAACAAGTTTGGTCGTATGAGATAGGCCAACCTGTTACTTCTTCGCCTGCTGTGGCTAACGGGATGGTTGTCGTCGGCAGCGATGATGGTTATGTGTACGCATTTGACGCCAGGCGATAGAATCGGGGTAAAGGTTTATGAGAATTGTTCAAATTACACCAAGCGCAGGGGACAGCTTTTATTGTGAGAACTGTTTGCGGGATGTCGCTTTGGTTAAAGCAATGCAGAACCTGGGGCATGAAGTCTTGATGGTCCCAATGTATTTGCCCATTCAGTTTGATAAAAATGAAGCGGTCGATAATACACCAATATTTTTTGGCGGGATCAATGTGTACCTTCAACAGAAATCAGCGTTTTTCCGAAGAACCCCTCGCTGGTTTGACCGATTGTTAGATTCGCCAAAGCTTTTGAGATGGATTGGCCACAGGGCAGGGGCGACAAGTGCAAGGAATTTAGGCCAGATGACAATATCGATGATGCAGGCCGAGCAGGGACGACAGAAAAAGGAGCTGAATAGACTCATTGAATGGCTGGATGCGCAAGATAATAAGCCTGATGTTGTGTGTCTGTCCAATATTTTGCTGGCCGGACTCGCCAGAGGTATTAAGGAAAGACTTGGTGTGCCGGTGGTGTGTTTGCTTCAGGACGAAGACGGGTTTTTGGATGGGTTGCTGTCGCCGTATTCGGAACAGGCCTGGCAAATACTTGCCGAACGAGCAAGTGACCTAGATGCATTTATCGCAGTAAGTAAGTACTATGCGGATGTTATGAGTCAGAGGGTGGAACTTGCCCCAGAACGAGTATATGTTGTATATACGGGTATTTCATTGGATGGATACGAGTTAAGACAAGCCGAACCTGAAATACCCACTATTGGTTATCTTTCACGGATGTGTCCCGACAGAGGCCTGGATACATTGGTTGACGCCTTTATACACTTGAAGAAAAATGAGAAGTTAAAAAATGCAAGACTGCGGATAACCGGCGGTAAGAGGGCTGATGATGAAATATTCTTAAATAGGATTCGGAAAAAGTTAAGCTCTTGTGGTCTGATTGATGATGTGGAATTTCTGCCGGATTTCGACTACGATACCAAGCTCGCTTTTTTGCGAACCATCTCGATGCTATCGGTGCCGGAAAAGCAGCCCGTAGCTTGTGGGTTGTATGTTCTTGAAGCTCTTGCAGCCGGTGTACCGGTGGTAGAGCCGTCAAGTGGTGTGTTTCCGGAATTGTTGGAGATGACCGGCGGAGGTGTGCTGTGTGAGCCTAATAATGCGGTGGCTTTAGCCGCTGCGATGGAACCGTTATTGCTTAAGCCTGATTATGCACGAGAGCTGGGAAAAAGAGGCAGAGATGCGGTTTTTGAAAAATTTAATATTGAGCAAACTGCTGAAGAAATGGTGCGTATATATGGAGAAATCAAGCAAAAGTTTGCGTCGGTATAAATATGCTTGAACTTATTAACGTGACAAAAAGTTATCAATCGCCGGGAAACACGGCTGGTGTCTGTGTTTTAAAGGATATAACGCTAAAAGTAACAAAAGGCCAGTCCCTTGTGATAGTTGGGCCTTCTGGCAGTGGCAAGAGCACACTACTTAATATTATTGGCGCTCTGGACCGCCCGACTACGGGAAGGGTATTGTTTGACGACAGGGATCTTGCCGAGCTGAATGAGCTTGAACTTGCGAGGATTCGCAACCGTCAAATTGGTTTTGTTTTTCAATTGCATCATCTTCTGCCTCAGTGTACGGTGCTTGAAAACGTTTTGGTGCCGACACTTGCCGGTAAAAATCACCCGCCTAAAAAAGAGATTCAGCAAAGGGCAATAAATCTACTGAAGCGTGTAGGACTCAAAGACTTTCTGTTATATAGGCCGGGCCAGCTTTCAGGCGGTCAGCGTCAGCGGGTAGCGGTTGTCAGGGCTTTGATTAACAGCCCCAAGCTGTTGTTGGCTGATGAGCCGACCGGCTCTCTGGATAAAGAGGCCTCGGAGAATATAGCTGAGCTGCTGGTTGAGCTGAATCAAAGCGAACAAGTGACATTGATTGCCGTAACACATTCGCTCAAGCTCGCAGAGCGGATCGGCCACGTGATGGAATTAAGCGATGGCTTGTTGAGAGATAGGAGCCGGGGATGAGTTTGTGGAAGCTTGCTAAAAGAAGTCTCGGCTTTTATTGGCGAACCAATTTGGGCGTTCTGCTGGCCGTTATGGTAAGCGCCGTTGTTTTGACTGGTGCGCTGGTCATAGGTGACTCAGTACGTTACAGTCTTAAAATGATGGTTAAAGCTCGATTAGGCAAAACCAAGCTGGCTCTTGTCCCCCAGAAGAGATTCTTTAGAGCTAAACTTGCAGATGACCTCGCAAAAGAGCTTGATACAATCGTAGCACCTCTCTTACAGTTACGGGGGCTTATTGCTAACGGTGATGGCACAAAGCGGGCGAATAGAATTGAGGTGCTCGGTGTTGACGGGCGTTTTTTTGAAATCGGAACAGCACAAAATCCCTTCGGTGATAATCCGAACCAGGCGATTGTCCTGAACAAACCGTTAGCAGCAAAGCTTGGAGTAGATGTGGGAGATGAAGTTGTGCTGCGAATTGAAAAGCCGAGCCTTATGCCGCGTGACGTACCGCTGACACCGGATTCGGGTCTGTCCATCGCATTTCGTTTGGTGGTAAAGGCGGTTGCCGGCCAATCAGACTTTGGCCGCTTCAGTTTGCAGGCCAATCAGGTCACATCGTTGAATGTCTTTGTGCCGTTGCACTGGCTGCAGGAAAAGCTCGACCGCAGTGCTCAGGCCAATACGCTGCTAATCGCCGCGGATGAGGAAGATAGTTTAACAGTTGAAAAAGCAAATAAGGCTCTGGAGAAATGCTGGCAGCTTGCCGACGCAGAAGTTGAGCTTCGCCGGTTAAAGCACAAGGATATGTTTGAGATGCGCAGCAGACGTGTATTCATTGATGAATCTATTACCGCCGCCGCTATCAACACAGGTGATGAATCTTTTGGCGTTTTGACCTATTTCGTGAACGAATTACGTTCAGGTGACAGAACTACACCATATTCTATGGTAGCTGCTGTGAGCCAATCGGCTGACGCTCGTGGTCTTTTACCGGAGGATATGCAGGATAATGAAATTCTAATCAACCAATGGCTTGCCGAGGACCTTGATGCTAAAGAAGGAGATGAAATTGAACTTACCTATTTTGTTCTCGGGCCGATGAGAACACTCCGGGAGGAAAACACCAGCTTTCGAATTAAAGCAATACTGTCAATGGACAACCCGGCGATGGATCCTGATTTAATGCCGGATTTCCCGGGTCTGGCCGATGCGGAAAACTGCAGAGATTGGGACCCCGGCATTCCGATTGACCTTGATAAGATACGCCAGCGCGACGAAGATTATTGGCAGCAGTATCGCGGCACACCAAAGGCCTTTGTTACACTCAAAGCCGGCCAAAAGATGTGGGCTAACAGATATGGAAATTTAACCGCAGTGCGCTATCCGTTAAGCAGTGGTTCATCAGAGGATATAGCCGGCAGGTTACTAAAAAAAGTTAATCCTGCTTCTGTAGGATTGTTTTTTCAATCGGTGCGTGCACGCGGTATAAAAGCAGGAGACCAAGGCACTGATTTCGGTCAGCTTTTCCTTGGTCTTAGTATGTTTCTTATCATAGCAGCTTTGATTTTAATGGGGCTTCTTTTTGTATTTGGTATTGAAAAACGCAGCGAACAGGTTGGAATGTTACTGGCAGTGGGCTTATCACCTAAGCTGGTACGGCGGCTGTTATTTATTGAAGGAGGCATATTGGCGGTATTGGGAGTAGCTTTGGGTACTGCAGCGGGACTGCTCTATACTAAAACTATGATTTACGGACTTGCAACTGTATGGAAAGCAGCAGTGAGCGGTTCATCAATATATTTTTATGCGAAACCTTCTACTTTGTTTCAAGGGGCATTGGGAGCCGTAGCTGTTTCTCTGATTGCAATATGGTTGACTTTGCGCAAACAGGTATCCCGGCCGGCTCGTGAGCTTCTTGCCGGTGGATTAGAGTGGCAATTCTTTACAGCCGGACCGGTCTCGAAGGGCAGAATCGGATTATTTATAGCGGCGATGTCATCAGTAGGTGCGGTGTTGCTCCTTAGTATCATGGGCAATGCTGATAGTGCAGCTGTTGCCGGAGTTTTTTTCGGGGCGGGTGCCCTGCTTTTGATTGCCGGACTTGGATTAACTCAGGCCTTATTAAAAATTGCCGCGGGCAGTTGGAACAAAGGGATGTCGTCCCTTGCTGGTTTAGGCCTGCGTAATTCAACAAGACGAAGCGGGCGGAGCTTAGCGGTGGTAGGATTACTCGCATGTGGGATTTTTCTGGTTATTGCGGTTGGGGCAAATAGACAAAATTCAAAAGCCGATGCCCAGAGACGGGACTCAGGAACCGGGGGCTTCGCAATATTTGGTGAATCTGCTATAAGTATCCTCCATGATTTGAACAGTCAATCCGGACGTCAATCGATGGGCCTGGATACTGATGTACTGCAAGGCGTACAGATAGTCCAGTTGCGTGTACATGACGGTGACGATGCAAGCTGTCTGAACCTGAATCGGGCCCAGATGCCCCGTTTGTTAGGTGTCCACCCGGCCCAACTGCTAAGTCGCGGTTCTTTTACTTTCACCAAGACAATCCCGCACCAATTGACCCACAGCGAAAAGCCTGTCTCTTCACCTGGTTTGCAGCGCGCCTGCTCGGGTTCAATTGGTGCGGGATGGGATTTACTTAACCTGAATCTCAATGACGATATTGTGCCGGCTGTTGGTGATTATGCGACTATATACTGGGCACTCGGTAAATCAGTCGGAGATGAGCTTGATTATATTGACGAAAAGGGCAGAAGATTTCGGCTACGCCTCGTTGGAATGTTGAAGAACTCAATTTTGCAGGGGAGCTTACTTGTTTCTGAAGACGAATTTATCAAACGCTTCCCGTCGGAGGATGGATACAGGGTTTTGCTTATCGATGTCCCGAAGGATAAAACCGAAGCAGTGGCCGATGAACTTTCCTCACGATTGAAGGACTTTGGCCTGGCACTTACTCCGGCCACTCAGCGATTGGCAGAATTTAATGCTGTTGAAAATACATATCTGTCGATATTTCAATTGTTAGGCGGTTTGGGACTGATTCTCGGTAGTGTTGGGCTTGGACTGGTGGTGCTTCGCAATGTGCTTGAGAGGCGGGGAGAGCTTGCAATGCTGCAGGCGGTGGGATTTGACAAAGCCGCACTTAAACGAATGGTGTTTTATGAGCATGGAGGACTTATGGCAGGTGGTTTGGCCTGTGGGATTGTCGCCGCGCTGGTAGCGGTGAGCCCTGCCCTAAAATCTCCGGGAGCACAAGTCCCGTATTTTTCACTTGTGTTAACGACCACCTGTATAGGTATTAGTGGTGTGATATGGATATGGATTGCGACGGCCTTTGCGCTCAGCGGCAAACTGTTGGAGGCGTTAAGAAATGAGTAAGAACTGCAAGGCTTTTGCAAGAAAAATATGAAAGAATCTACTATTGCAAAAACAATACCCGTTGGATTGGCCATTGTTGGATTGGTCTTGCTTTACGTATGGCTTAGTGCCGATGCAGCGATAGACCTTACAGAGCGCGTGCCTATTGACCACGGCATTGTCGCAACGACCTTGGATGGAAATGATGTAGAGCTGCGTGGTGAGTTTATCCAGTTCGATGGCGTACCGTCGGAATTACCCGGTGCCTGGCCGCGGTTCAGGGGGCCGAACCTCGATGCAATAAGCAGCGATGAGAATGTTACTCTCGCAAGAACATGGCCTGCAAATGGACCAAAGGTCCTCTGGTCTATTGATGTTGGAGAAGGTTACGCTGGTGCAGCGGTCCTGGCTGGGCGAGTGTATGTTTTGGATTATGACCGCGAAAAACAGGCCGATACCATTCGATGTTTGTCGCTTGCCGATGGCAGAGAAATCTGGCGGTATTCTTATCCCGTTAAGGTCAAACGCAATCACGGAATGAGCCGAACTGTGCCGACGGTAACAGATAAATACATCGTGACAATGGGACCGAAATGTCATGTAACGTGTCTTGATTCGATGACGGGACAATTTCACTGGGTGCTGGATTTGGTAAGAGATTTTGGGGCGAAAGTGCCGCCGTGGTATGCAGGACAGTGTCCGCTTATTGAGGGGGATAAAGTGATAATCGCTGTCGGTGGTGAGCCGCTAATGATAGCGGTGGATACCGCTACAGGCGAGGTTGTATGGCGAAGTCCTAATCCCAAACGCTGGCTGATGACGCATTCATCTGTGATACCGGCTGAGTTCGCCAGCAGGCGTATGTATGTATATTGCGCCAGCGGAGGGGTGGTGGGCATTTCGGCAGAGGACGGCGGTATTCTGTGGGAAATTACCGATTGGAAGATTCGTATCGCAAATGTGCCGAGTCCTGTGGTAGCCGGTGATGGACTTATTTTCCTTTCGGGCGGATATAACGCAGGAAGTATGATGCTGAAGTTAACCCAGGACGGTGACAAGATAACCGCAGCACCGGCCTTTCGGCTTGAACCAGAAGTATTCGGCTCGCCCCAACATACACCGATTTTTTATGACGGCTATATCTACGGCGTCGGTGCCGATGGACAATTGAACTGCCTTGACCTGGACGGCAAGGTTGTGTGGACCAGCACAAGCACTCACACATTTGGACTTGGGCCTTACACAATTGCGAACGGCCTTATATACGTTATGAACGATTCCGGCCTGCTGACTCTGGCGGAGGCGACGCCCAGCGGATATGTTCAACTGTCCCAGGCCAAGGTGCTGGAAGGCCCGGAGTCATGGGGTCCCATGGCAATTGCGTCCGGAAGATTGATTTTACGTGATATGAACCGAATGATATGTATCGATGTTACCGGCCAGTAGAAAGGAAATTAGAAAGTGCCTAAAAGATTAGGAACAACGAATATTAAGATTTTTATAGGCCTGCTTATTGCGTTGGCTATTGTTATTGCCGTGGTTGCACTGGTACGACTTGATACGACCGGCAAAAAAGGCAGCGGACTCAGTAAAGAGTATCTCTATGAACTCGACGCGAAGATTGATCCGAACCTGATTATTTATGAACAATTAGGTGAGGCAATCAGTACCGGGCTCAAGGCTCCGACGGCGATTGCTGTTGGTCCCGGCGGACGTGTTTATATTGCCGGCGATGATGTCATCCGAATATTTAATGCAGGCCCGAATTCTATTTTCTCTTCCTCTGGCCGGATTGAACTGCTCTGTTCGCCGCGATGTCTGACAGTGGCTGATGATGGTAAATTTTATATCGGGACCAAAGACCATGTGGAAGTTTACGACGAACAGGGCAAACAGCTTGCGAGCTGGGAGAGTCTGGGTGATGATGCGGTCTTAACCAGCATAGCTGTTTCAAAAGACGATGTGTTTGTTGCAGATGCAGGTAATCGCATTGTTCTGCGTTACGATACTACCGGCAGGTTAATTAACCATATAGGCAAGAAAGATAAAGAACGCAATATCCTTGGTTTTGTTATACCGAGTCCTCATTTCGACCTTGCAGTTGGTCGTGACGGACTGTTGCGAGTTGTCAATCCCGGTCTTCATCGCATTGAAGCGTATACATTTAACGGTGACCTTGAGTTCTGGTGGGGCAAGTTCTCAAATGTGGATGTGAAAGGTTTTTGCGGCTGCTGCAATCCTGCCAATTTTGCCATACTTGATGATGAAAATTTCGTCACCTGTGAAAAGGGCCTGACACGAGTTAAAATTTATGATGCCGAGGGTATTTTTGTAGGTGTTGTCGCCGGGCCGGAACAATTGATTGAAGGTGGGACCGTTCGTATTTGCTATTATCCAGAGCAGTGTCAGGCTGGAGATTTTGATGTGGCAGTCGACGCCCAGGGACGCATTTTCGTCCTGGATACAATCAAAAATGTTATGAAAATCTTTACCAAAAAGAAAGCTGAGTAATGAGCAAAACCCACATAAATTGCCGTATGTCGAGAGAGCAAGACTCTGTGGTCCCGTCGAGCCTGCCAGGTGAGACTCCATTGGCGCGGGATGTAAAAGTACAAAGTAGAAGGGAACTGATTACAGCAGTCCTGCGATATGCGACCTTGGGGACACTCGGAGCAATTGGCGGGGCTGTTTTCACCAAGAGAAGAAAATTAGTTGAGGAAGGTATTTGTATTAATAATGGAATTTGCAGAGGCTGTGGGATTTTTGAGCAGTGTGGTCTGCCTCGGGCTTTATTAGAAAAACAACTTGTAACGAGAATTGATAATGAGCGAAAATAAGAATGATATTAGCAGACGCCATTTTCTCAGGAATGGTTTTTGGGCGGGATGTTTAGCCGGCCTTGGTGGTTTAGCGGGCTTCCTGGTCAGCAAGCTCAAAAAGACTAATACCGTCTGGCAGATTGACCCCTACACCTGCATTGCGTGCGGCAACTGTGCAACTTATTGTGTATTGGAAGAGTCGGCGGTTAAGTGCGTGCACGCCTATTCGGTGTGCGGATACTGCAAAATCTGTTTCGGCTTTTTCGGGCCGGAGCCTGTTGATATTAACGAGGGGGCGGAAAATCAACTTTGTCCGACAGGTGCCATAACGCGTACTTTCATAGAGGAGCCCTATTACGAGTACACTATCGACGAATCACTGTGTAATGGTTGCGGCAAATGTGTCAAGGGATGTAATACTTTTGGAAATGGGTCACTATCTCTCCAGGTGCGTCACGACCGTTGTTTGAACTGTAACGAATGTTCGATTGCGGCAGCTTGTCCTTCGGGTGCATATAAGCGGGTCCCTGCTGACGAGCCTTATATGATTAAGGAGGCGGGCCACGCTTGATGAAACGTTTTGGATATATAATTATCGGCATAGCTCTATCCCTAATTTTATGCGGTGTTACAATAGGGGCCGAACGCTTTCCGCCGCCTGATTTTGTCGAAACCGACCATGTAATACCCAGCCCAACTGTCCCCGGCCCACGTCAGGACATTTACGAATACATAGACGCTGTGGTGCTTTTGGCGGCGCTTGGATTATCTTCATATCTGGTCTTAAGGAAGCGCAGCCGACGGGCAATATTTGTTTTGATGGTGTTTTCGTTACTTTATTTCGGCTTTTACCGAGAGGGCTGTGTTTGTTCGGTAGGGGCTATTCAGAATATTGTTTTGTCTATTTTCGATAGTAGTTATGCTGTGCCAATTGCCATTACAGTGTTTTTTCTACTGCCGCTTGTCTTTGCATTGTTTTTCGGAAGGATTTTTTGTGGAGCGGTATGTCCCCTTGGTGCGGCCCAGGATTTAGTATTGTTACGGCCTATCTCAGTACCGAATTGGCTCGAAAGCGGGCTGCGGTTATTTGCGTATGTTTACTTAGCTGCGGCAGTTCTGTTTGCAGCTACCGGAAGTGCTTTTTTGATATGCAGGTACGACCCGTTCGTTGCGTTCTTCCGTTTGAACGGAAACCTGAATATTTTAATAATTGGTGCCTGCTTGCTGTTCATAAGTGTGTTCATTGGACGTCCTTACTGCCGATTTATCTGCCCCTACGGAGTACTGCTCAGACAGTTATCACGGCTCTCAAAATGGCGGGTGACCATTACTCCGGATGACTGTATTCAGTGCAGATTGTGTGAAGATTCGTGTCCCTTCGGCGCTATCAGGAGGCCCACGACTAATTGGCCGACGACGGAATATGGCAAAAGTAAGAAAAGACTTGCCGCTCTGATTCTTCTTTTGCCTGTCCTGATATTTCTGTGTGGATGGGCAGGCTCCGGCCTAAGGGCGGTAACGTCCCGTATGCACGCAACAGTCAGATTAGCTGAGCGCATCTATTTGGAAGATACCGGCAAAGCAGAAGACACTACGGATGCCAGCCTGGCCTTTAGAGGAACGGGCAAAGAGCCAAAAGAGCTTTACGAGGAGGCTTCAAATATCAGGGCCGAGTTTGGACTGGGCGGATGGTTCTTTGGAGGATTTGTAGGATTGGTGATTGGNNCTGGTGATTGGCCTTAAGTTAATTGCCGTCTCTGTCTGGCGGCAAAGAACCGACTACGAAGCCGGCAGGGCAAGTTGTTTGGCATGTGGCCGCTGTTTCAAATATTGTCCCAAGGAGCATGTAAGACTAAATAAACTAAAAGAGGCAACGGGTAAAAGCTGATGGAATCTCATACTGACAATATACAAGACCCAAGACACAAGACCAAAGACCCAAGAGAGGGACCTGGGTTCTGGAGTCTGGAGTCTGGTGAGTGGTACCGAAGCGCAATCACAACAGCTATTGTCTGTGCGGTTTTCGCTCTTATTGTACTTGCACTTTTTGTTACCAATTATGTTCGGGGCAGGATAATTGACGCTAAGTGGGAAATACAGTCAGAGAATCTGAAAATAGAGCTTCGTGAGCATCCTGAAGACCAGGAGCTATTGTTGCGAATTCGACAACTGGATTTGGAATTCAGGCAGCATAGAATACGACGGCTGGATTTCTCCCGCAAAGGCAGTTACCTGCTTTTTGGCAGTGTAGTGATATTCTTGATAGCTCTTAAATGTGCAGACACTTTCAAAAAGAAAATACCGGCGCCACAGGTACTCAGTAACAGAGGCGATGAGCAGCTCCGCCAGGCAACGTTAGCTCGATGGGCTGTAACCGCTGGTTTAGCAGTACTTGGTTCAGGGGCGTTAATTCTTGCAATGAGCACCGATATTGATTTTGGCGAAACCGGCACAGCGATCACTTCCTATCCTTGGCCCAGCTTTCGTGGGCCGGGCGGGCTCGGAATAAGTGCTTATACGAATATACCTTCAGATTGGAATGGCAAAACCGGAGATAGAATCCTCTGGAAAACCAAGGTTCCGCTTCCGGGCAATAATTCACCTGTTGTCTGGGGCGACCGCGTTTTCCTTTCAGGAGGTGACGAGAACAAACTCCAGGTATTCTGCTTTGACGCATTTTCAGGCAAGCTTCTTTGGACGGGGGACGTTACACGTGCACCTTTGAAAAGTGACGAAGAACCATTCGAAGTGATGGAAGATACCGGTTTTGCCGCTCCTACCGTGGTAACGGATGGCCGACGGGTCTATGCCATCTTTGCAACCGGGGACATTGGCTGTTTTGATTTTAACGGCAAACGCATCTGGACCAGAAGTCTGGGAATTCCTGACAGCTCATATGGCTATGCCTCTTCACTTGCGATATATCGAAACCTGGTTTTAATTCAATATGACCAGGGAGGTTCCGAGGACGAAATGTCTAAGTTGATAGGTTTGGATGGATTCTCAGGCCAGACTGTCTGGGAGACGAAACGCCCTGTACCGAATTCCTGGTCTTCACCAATAGTAACCGAAATCGGCGATCAGTTTCAGGTGCTGACCTGCGGCGATCCCTGGGTTATAGCATATGAACCGGTTAAAGGCACAGAACTCTGGCGGGTGAAGTGCCTGTCCGGTGACATTGCACCATCACTAATCTACGCCAACGGACTGGTATTCGCCATAGAACCATACAGTAAACTGGTTGCCATCCGTCCGGACGGTCGGGGTGACGTTACCGAAACCCACATTGCCTGGAGCATTGAAGAGGGCACTCCGGACATCTGCTCGCCGGTCTCTAATGGTAAGCTGATATTTCTGTTGACTTCTGAGGGACTCCTTACCTGCTATAAGGTCGCAGACGGCAAAAGGTTATGGGAGCAGGATTTGAGAGAGGGCTTCTGGGCTTCGCCAAGCCTTGTGGGGGATAAGCTGTATCTCCTGACCGAGGAAGGTGTTATGTTAATCGTTCAGGCCGGGCCCGAATATAAGGAACTAACCAGATGTGAGCTGGGCGAGGAATGTCGTGCGTCACCGGCTTTTGCCGATGGCCGCATCTATATAAGAGGGCTGGAGAACCTGTATTGCATAGGACAGACTAAAGACTACAGACCACAGACCAAAGAGTAAAGCTGTCTGTCTTGCGTCTTGAGTCTTGAGATTTATGGATGAGCTGGATTTGACATTTGTGGAGCAGGCCGTTGAGAAAATCGGCAGCGGCCCAGAGAAGGTGCTTGAGCTCTTGCAGACCGTCCAGGGGAACTTTGGATATCTGCCCAACGAAGCTCTTGAGCGGGTCTGTGAGCTGACGCAGATTACGCCTGCTTCGATTGCCGGTGTTTCAAGCTTTTATAACCAGTTTCGGCATCGTCCCGTTGGACGTCACATAATTCATGTTTGCATCGGCACCGCCTGTCATGTAAAAGGTGCGGACCGCGTCTATGAGGCGTTTCTTCGTCATCTTCGAATTCCTGAGGGGGAAGATACGGACTCCCAGAAGCTATTTACAGTTGAGAAAATTGCATGTCTGGGATGTTGCACTTTGGCACCTGCGGCACAGATTGGAAAAGTAACATATGGACACCTAAGCCCTGACACGGTCGGGACGGTTATCAGTGATTTTCTAAGATACGAACAAGACAGGGCAAGCCGGCAGCAGAAAATACGAAAACACAAGGCCGAAGAATTCAAACCTCGCGGCGAAATTCGCCTTGGTCTGGGTTCGTGCTGTGTGGCCAGAGGCAGTGGCAAACTGCGTGAAGCCTTGGAACAAGCCTTAGCTGAAACGGGCATCCAGTTAGTCGTAAAACGTGTCGGTTGTGTTGGCATGTGCCACCAAACGCCACTGCTGGAAGTTGTATTGCCTACCAAGACACAAGACCCAAGACGCAAGACTCAAGACCTGGGTCTGGAATCTGGAGTCTACCGGGAATCTTTTCTTTATGCCAGAGTTCAGCCGGAAGATGCAAGAGCCATTGTATTGAGGCATTTTAAGCCGAAACAAATCGGCTGGAAAATTAAAAACTCTGTCTCCACGATGTTAGACAGAATACTAACCGACAAGGCTTGGGAGCCTGTTACACGATATTCGATAGATGTTCGGGACCGGCCGGTAGCGGATTTTTTGGGCAAACAACTACATATTGCTACCGATCTCTGCGGTCACATTGACCCTGCCGACCTTGACGAATATATTCGAAATGATGGATTCGAAGCATTGCAAAATTGTGTTAAACAGATGAGTCCTGATGAAATCATCTCCGAGATTGAAGGCAGCGGGCTTCGTGGAAGAGGTGGTGCCGGCTTTCCGACATATCGTAAATGGTCCGCTGTCCGGAGTCAGCAATCCGACAAAAAATATGTGGTATGCAATGGTGATGAGGGTGACCCCGGTGCCTTTATGGACAGGATGCTGATGGAGTCTTACCCATATCGCATAATTGAAGGCATGGCGATAGCTGCATATACGGTTGGCGCAAATGAAGGCTATTTCTATATTCGCGCAGAATATCCACTTGCACTCGAACGAGTCAGTCAAGCTATAGAGCAATGTCAACAGCGTGGTTTTCTCGGTGATAATATACTCGGTACTGATTTTTCGCTGCACCTTAAGATTGTAGCCGGTGCCGGAGCGTTCGTATGTGGTGAAGAGACTGCGCTTATGGCCAGTATAGAAGGACGCCGAGGTATGCCCCGCTTGCGGCCGCCATATCCGGCTGAAAGCGGGCTCTGGGACAAACCAACGCTTATTAACAACGTCGAAACCTACGCCGTGGTCTCGTGGATTATGCGCAATGGCTCTGAAGCGTTCGCCAGGTCTGGTACAAGCAGTAGTAAGGGAACAAAGGTTTTTGCACTGGCAGGAAAAGTGGCGAGAGTAGGCCTTATTGAAGTACCGATGGGCATTACTTTGCACCAGATT
>JABAOC010001720.1_pt3 | contig 25606 bp, 26 predicted proteins | sample 7062161 | NCBI WGS metagenome assembly JABAOC01 (sample SAMN14538625, study PRJNA623070) | marine sediment metagenome | biome: marine biome [ENVO:00000428]; feature: marine pelagic biome [ENVO:01000023]; material: deep marine sediment [ENVO:00002113] | place: India: Gulf of Khambhat ... | reverse complement strand
CAGGGCTCTCATCCTGGGGGCGCTGCTGGCTGTCCTCTTCAGCGCGATCAACGGGTACCTTCAGCTCAACCTGGGGATGAGCTTCGGGTACGGGGCCGTGGCCGTCATAGCTGCCTACTCCCTCTTCCATAGGCTTGGGGGCGGCTCATCCAGGAGGGAGCTCGCCTATGTCCTGATCACAAGCGTCTCGACGATGGGGATATACAACAGCCTGGGGTTCGTCCTCTACATGCTCCAGAACGAGGAGGGCTTGAACTTCCCCATCTGGATGGCCCCGCCGAAGGAAGCCGTCCTGGCCGGGAGCCTGAACCCGAGCTACTGGATCGCCCCCATAGTATTCCTCATAGGCGCCACCCTACTCACGAGCATCCTCGGTCTGGTCTTCTCGACGATCCTGAAGGAGCAATGGGTCAAGAGCAGGAGGATGATCTGGCCGAGCACCGCCGCCAACTGTTCCCTCGTCGACGCCTGCATGACCGGGGGCGGCTCTGCGAGGCTCGTGGGCGTTGCGGCCATGATCGGGCTCGTCGTAACCTTCCTGCAGCACCTCCCCCAGCTCTGGGGCTACGACCTGACCTCGCTCGAACTGACGCCCTATCTTCCCGACGGGTTCGTGTTCGCCGTCTCNNTGCATAGGATACATGATCAACGTCAACACATCGCTCAGCCTGATGGCCTCGGGCCTCGTGACTTACCTTGTGATTGCCCCAATTCTGATCTCAAGAGGGATCGTGGGAGACACGGGGGACACCATGGCCCTCTACAACGACCTCCTCTTCAAGTTCTCCATCGGGCCGGCTTTGGGGGTCCTTCTCCTGGGCGGGATCCTGTTGTCGATACTCGTCCTCGTGAGGAGCAAGCTCTCGAAGAAACCGGGGGCAAACGACGCCGACGAGGAGGCGAGTCTTGGATACATCAACCTCTACAAATTGCTAGTTAGAGGCCTCCTCTCGAACAGGAGATACACGATGACCGTGCTCTCCCTAGCAGCCTTGCTGTTCGCACTCGCTTATTTTCTCAACCCTTTCGCCCCTTTTCCCCGTGTCTACGCACTTGGCTTCATGCTCTACTCCTTCCTAGTCGCTAGCTTCTTGGAGATGGTGCTGATAACGAAGATGTCGGGGGAGACTGGCATGGGCATGGGGGTGATGGCGATCTTCCTCTATGACCTCCCCCTCTTCAGCACGGGCTACAGAGGCTGGACCGGCTACTGGACCTACTACCTCTTCAGGCCGAGCCCATGGACGGGCAACGGCACACTGCCATATTACAAGTACAGGGACCAGCTGGACGTCTCCTGGTGGGACATCCTGAAGGCCAAGATCGTGGGCTGGGTCCCGACCATCGTCTTCAGCGCCCTATTCACCATCGTCCTGTGGAAGTACGTCGGCTTCGGCACCCCGACGATGCCCGCGGTGAGCCTCATCCAGAGCCGGATCTACCTGCAGATGCTCACGTCCGGCAACATCGTCGGAGTCCTTAACCCGTGGACTTTCGTCGCGGGCGGCGTCCTCGGAGCCCTCCTCGAGATCTTCACACCCGTCTCCATGATAGGGCTCGCCATGGGGATGTTCCTCCCCCCTCACTACATACTGCCCTTCGGCTTGGGGGGTCTCATCAGGTACTACACGGAGAGGAAGTTCGGGAAGGAGTTCTACAAGGAGAAGGGGAGGCTCGTCGTCACCGGGCTAATGGCGAGCTCGCTGCTGGTCCAGGTATTCATGACCATCCTCACGAACTTCTTCTGAGACCAATAAATCACGCCCACCAACCCATCTGCAATGGTTAAATGATGGAAGGACGCCTATCTCCCCGGAGATTTTCATGGCCAAGTTCGATGTTCTCATAGAGAACGCAACCATCGTGGAAGGGTCGGGAAAAAGGGCGTACGAGGGCTCAATCGGCGTCGAGGGTGACAAGGTGGCGGCCCTCGGCGACGTGAAGGGCGACGCCGTGAAGACGGTGGAAGCGAAGGGTCTGCACGCGGTCCCCGGGTTCATCGACGCCCACAGCCACGCCGACTGGACCCTCCTATGGTACCCCCGGTGCGAGAGCTACGTCATGCAGGGGGTGACCACCTTCGTCGGGGGCCAATGCGGCGGCTCCCCGGCCCCCCTGGGCGAGCACATCAGGGTGCCAAGGCTCCTGGGGGATCACCTGCCGGAGCTGGATCCATACAAGTTCTACCCGAGGCAACCCTATTACCCCATTGAGCAGGTCAACGAGTGGATGGAGGAGATCTACGGCTGGACCCTCGACTGGGAGACCATGGGGGGCTACTTCAAGAAGGTCGAGGAGATCGGCGTCTCGATGAACTACGCCCCACTCGTCGGCCACGGCTCGATAAGGACGAAGGTGATGGGCCTGGACTACAAGCGCCACTCCACGAAGGAGGAGTGGGCCGAGATGAGGGAACTCATCCACGAGGCGATGAGGGAGGGCTGCGTGGGGATGAGCGCCGGCCTCGACTACGACCCTGATGTTTTCGCCGCCCACGAGGAGATCGTCGACGGAGTAGGCGTCCTCAAGGATTACGGCGGCGTCTACTGTCCCCACTGGAGGAGGACGGGCAGGAGGAGGGGCGTCGCCGCCGGCCATGTTCCTAACGAGAAGATCACCGCCCTCATGGAGTGCGTAGACGTCCACAAGGAGACCGGCGTCCGCCTCCACTACGCCCACATGTCCACGGGCTGGCAGATACACCCGCCACCGCCCGACGAACTCGAGGAGGCCAACGTCAGTGTCACCCTGGACATGATCACTGAGGACTCTGAGTCGGAGCTGGACATCACCTGGGACGCCATCCCGTTCATGACGAGGAGCGGATTCTCAACGATGCCATATCTGGCGTCCCTCTACTCGCCATGGCTCAGGGAGCTAGGGGGCCTCGATGCTTTCGGCAAGTGGCTGAAGGTGAAGGACTTCAGGGAGGAGGTGAAGGACGCCATACGGCAGGGCAAGTGGTTCATCAGGGTCGCATACAACCCGAACACCGCGCCCAGGTGGGCTGAGAACATCTCGGTCCTGGAGAGCAAGGTCCCAGGCATAGACGGGAAGACCATCGCCGAGATGCGGGGCGCCGACCCCTGGGACACCTACTTCGACGTCATCGCCGAGGACCCCTACACCCGCGGAGCCACAGGCACAATGAGGCCGCGGACGCCCTACCTCCAGTACTACACCCACCCGAAGGGCATGGTCGGCCTCGACACAAGCGTCTTCGACGCGGAGTACCAGGCGAGGAGCCCGCCATACAGCATCCCGGGAATCAACACCTTCAACGCCTACTCCATGTTCTTCATCAAGTACGTCCGCGACGGCGATCTCTTCACCATCGAGGAGGCGGTACAGAAGACATCGACGATGCCGGCCAGGGTCCACAACCTCGAGGGCAGGGGCGTCATCAAGGAGGGGGGCTTCGCCGACATCGTCCTCATGGACATGAAGAAGCTCAAGGTCCTCGGCACGGAGCTGGAGCCAAGGAAGCACCCCAAGGGGATCGAGCAGGTGTTCGTGAACGGCGTCTCTGTGGTCGAGAAGGGAGAACACACAGGCGCCAAGCCTGGGAAGGTGCTGAAGAAAGTCTAACTCCTTTAATCCTTCTATCATTTCTTCCGATGCGAGCGCACACCCTCAGCAAGTAAAGGACATATACTGAAAATCGCAGCTCGTTGTAGGAAATATTAATAAAATTCGTTCAATCTTCTCATTACAAAAGCCCATAAAAAAATGCTGTGATGTACATGAGCGAACACGCAGAAGCCGTTCTGAATGCCATGGTGGAGGCCGGGAAGCCAGTGAGGCCCGGTGAGATCGCCAAGGCGCTGGGCATCGAGAGCAAGGAGGTCTCGAAGGCCATCAAGGCGCTCCGCAAGGAGGGGAAGGTCCACTCCCCCAAGAGATGCTACTACGCACCAACCTGAATTTAGAGCGATAAGCACGTTACATGTTTCGACCCATTTTTCCCATTTCTTCCTCGGAAACAACCTTGCTAATTCACATGATTGTACTGGAGATCACAGTCTGACCCGGACCTTCATTTCATCTTCGACCAAGGAATTGTAGAGTTTGACGAACGACACAGGCCCCTTCGTGAGCGTCTCGATCAAGGCCTCCTTCCCACTCTTCTCCTCAATCACCTTGCACATGTAGGCCCCGACGACGTAGTAGCCCCTCCCTATGACGCATTTCTCCCAAGCGAGTTTCTGGATCTCCTCGGTCGTGAGAACGCCGACCTTCGAGAACACCAGGTTCACGTCCTGCAGCAGCCTCCTTACCTCGGCCATGTCGTCGAGGAGCTTGTAGTCCTTCTCGTCAGGCGCAGGGAAGAGCGGCAGCGCCCTGTACCCGACGTAGGTAGAGACTGCCTCGCTCTGGAAGTTATCGAGCATGCCATAAAGAGTCTCGTTGTCCAGCTTCTCCTCTGTCCTAATGTCTCGGCAGTAGCTATATCCGACGTGGAATATCTCGTGCACGAGGGTGTTCAGGATGTTGTCGGCGTTGTTTTTCCAGTAGTTAGCGGCGATGTTGATGACGATCTCCCCCATGGCGAAGGCCCGCGGCGGGATGAAGGCGGTGAAGTAGATCGTGATGTCGAGGCTCGCTTCCTCCGGCAGATAGGAGCAGAGGTGGGGCACGGCCTTCCTCAGGAACTCCTCCTTGCCCTCGATGATCCTCGCGGCGTTCTCCGTGAAGACGTGGTCCTTCCTCTCTTCATGCAGGACCTCGGCCCACTCACTCATCCGCCTCCTCCATTCGTCGTAGGGGATGGGGTAGTTGTTCGCCTCGGCCCACAACCTCGTGTATTCCTGGGGCTTCTCGTCCTCCCAGAAGGACTCCTCGTCACCCAGTATCGCACGCGGGTCGTTGACGATCTTTTCCAGGGTCTCCGTGTTGAAAGTGATCTTCGACTTCTCGCATCTGCCCATGTCCCTTGACACCCTGGAAAAGGATGATCCGACTGTAATAAATCTAGACCTAGGTGTCTGACTTCTATCCTTCCGCCTTCAACCTGTCGAAGAGGTCGTGGGCCTCCTCCGGGGTCGCGCCCTCGTGGATGACGCTCCTCACCGCCCTGACCATCGCCACGGCGTGGTCGTTCTGCCAGATGTTCCGCCCCATGATGACCCCGACTGCCCCGCCCTGAAGAGCGTCGTAGGTGGTCTGGAGGGCGTCTAGCTCGGTGTCCATCTTCGGCCCTCCCGCTATGAGTACCGGGACCGGGCAGCCCTCCACCACCTTCTCGAAGCCCTCGCAGTAATATGTCTTCACGAACCGAGCGCCAAGCTCGGCGGCGATCCTGCAGCAGAGGGCGAGGTAGCGGGCGTCCCTCTTCTCAAGCTCCCGGCCAACCGCCGTGACTGCGAGGACGGGGATGCCGAAGTCCTCGCACTCGTCCACGAGCGCAGCGAGGTTGGAGAGGCTCTGGTGCTCGTGGGGGGAGCCGACGAAGATCGAGAGGGAGACCGCAGACGCGTTCATCCTCACGGCCTCTACCACGGATGTGGTTATGGTCTCGTTGGAGAGGTCCTCTGAAAGGATGCTTGACCCCCCTGAGACCCTGAGGACGATGGGGGTATTAATGCTCGGATTCATGGAGGAGCGCAGTATCCCCCTCGTGAGCATGAGGGCGTCGCAGTAGGGCAGCAGAGGCTCCACGGTCCCCCATGGCTCCTCGAGCTTGCGCGTCGGCCCGAGGAAGTAGCCGTGGTCGATCGGGAGGATGAGGGAGCGGCCCGTCACAGGCCTTATTATGCTCGACAACCTGTTCTTCATACCCCAGTCCATGGGAATCTACTCCTTAATCTTCACAAGGACCTAAGATCTATTAACTCCTTTTATCCGGAGAACTGACACACGACGAGGCTTCAGGAATCGAACATATAATCTTAAAATTCGCAAGCACCGTATGTCGGATCGGGCTTCTCCATGCGCGTTGCGGTCTACTACAAGAACGACGACATAAGACTGGAAGAGATGCCGACTCCAAGGATCGGCCCTGGGGAGCTGCTCCTGAAGGTCTCAATGTGCGGCATCTGCGGAAGCGACGTGATGGAGTGGTACAGGATAAAGAGGGCGCCGAGGGTGCTTGGTCACGAGGCGGTCGGGATCATTTCAGAGATCGGTGAAGGCGTCGAGGGACGCTCGGTCGGCGACAGGGTGTTCGTCTCCCACCACGTCCCCTGCAACACCTGCCGCTACTGCCTGCGGGGCGAGCACACGGCTTGCGAGACGCTGCACAGCACAAACATCGACCCAGGGGGCTTCGCCGATTACGCCCGTGTTCCCCGCATCAACGTTGACCGTGGCCTCTTCTCCCTCCCAGCGGGTGTGACGGACGAGGAGGGGGTGTTCATCGAGCCCTTGGGATGCGTACTCAGGGGGCAGAACAGGCTGGGCGTCGGGGCGGGGGATACGGTCCTAGTCCTAGGCAGCGGGGTCTCTGGGATACTCCACATCCAGTTGGCCAGGAGCATGGGTGCTACAAGGATACTCGCCACGGACATAAATGAGTGGAGGCTAGGGTATGCTGAAAGGTTTGGGGCGGACACGGTTATAAACGCTAGAGGGGATGTCCCAAGCATCGTTCGGATTGCCAACGACGGGAAAGCCGTCGACCGCGTCATAGTGAGTACAGCCGCCCTCCCGGCCATAAAGCAGGCCTTCCACTGCGTCGACGACGGGGGGAGGATCCTCCTCTTCGCCCCCACGCCGCCGGGGGTCACAATCCCGCTTGACCTGAACGACTTGTGGAGCAGACAGGCTTCGGTCACGACCTCCTACGCGGCCTCCCCGGCCGATCTGTCGGTCGCCCTTGAGCTCATCAGGAGCGGCCAGGTCAACGTCAGGGAGATGGTCACCCACAGGCTTGGACTTGCAGACACCGGGTTGGGCTTCAAGCTCGTCGAGGAGGCGGGAGAATCACTCAAAGTTGTAGTCGAGCCCCATAGATGAAACGCCAAAAAGGCATCTGGATGTAGTGTGGACAACCGAACACAGCCTTTTAATCAAGTTTGATAAAATGGGTTCAACCGGAGGGGCCCTGTTGAGGGCTGTCAGGGTGATCGGGGTCCTAGTCTCCTTAGTCCAAATGGGTACCGTGCTCGCATTGGGGCTGAGCATTCACACGATATACGGCGTAGCGTCGAGCACGTCCTCGGGGGAGGCTATGGGGGTGGAGATGACGTACGACGAGGCCACCGGCTCGGGGGTGTTCCGGCTAAGGGCGCAGCCCATGAACAAAGGGATCCTCGGAGCGGACCTATCCATCGGCATAGGCGCCCTAGATGAGGGCGGGAAATACATCGCCAGGAACTCCACCACGGTCCGCCTCGAGGCGGGCAACGGGGAGCAGATCTCGCTGAGCCTCAACATACCCGCCGACTTGATACATGAGGTGATGCAGGGGGAGTCAGAGAAGTACTTCGAGGTCTTCCTCGACATAAGGACCCTCTTCGATCTCGTTGGCGTATCCAACACCATGAGAATACAGGGAGGCAAGCAGCGATGAGCGGGAAACTGTGGTCAATTGTCTCGGCAGCGGTAACCCTAATGACGTTCACCTTGATACCTCTCTACGCGCCCAGCCTACTCCCGCCCGAGCTGGATACGACGCTCTCCAATTCGGGACTCGACGTTGCTGGTTTAACAAAACAGATAGCAACGATAGGAGTGGTGACTTCTGTGCTGATGCTGGTTAGGGGATTCTTGGAGCCATCTTCGCCCGTACACCTCGTCGCCTCCATCGCCTCCAGCCTTGTGACGCTCGCCCTCACCACGCTCACCCTCAGTCTGGGAGACTGGAGGAACCTTGGCATCAACATCGTATCGATGGAGGTGCAGGGGGTAGAGAACACGGTGGTCATAGACCTGAGACTGTTCATCCAACTGGCTGCACTTTCAATGGCCCTTCAAGCCGTCCACTCGGTCCTTAAATTTGTCGACGCCAGAAAGGAAAGGTCACCACCGCTCACCGATATCGAGCCCCCAATCCCGCTCACCGAAATCGAGCCCCCAATCAGTTAGAACCCTAAGAGAGGGGCTTAACGCCTTGTCGCCCTCATAAAAAATCCCGATCCTTTCTGGCATAATACGTGAACTTCAGGAATTTGGGGATCAGAAAAGGATCGACAGGCAGGTGACGGCGCCCTCGCACTTCTCGAACTCGCTCACGTCAAGCGGTATCACCTCGAAGCCCGCCTCCTTCACGATCCCGTGAGCCCTCGATTGCCCCGCAGGCATTATCACAGCGTCGCCCACCGCGAGGGTGTCTGCGGCATACTCCTCTCCTTCTGGCACCGCCAGCACCTGGAATCCGTCGAGAACAGGGTGCCTGGCGTACTCCTTCGTGGAGATCATCACGCCTCTACCAAGGTAAGTGACATAGCTCTTCAAATGGACGATGCTGGGGTCGGCGATGGTGTCCACGGGGACTCCGAGCCACTCCCTCATCTGGGCCACGCCCTCAGGGTTCGTCCGCTGGGTAAGGCCGCTGATCAGGCGGTCCGGCAGATGGATGATGTCCCCTCCCTCAACAGTCGCGGGCGCTACGGCGCGCTTGACCGGCATGTACTCCCTGAGGACCTCCTCGACTCCGGCCTCCTCGCCCCTCCTACTCTCCCTGGCCATCCTGCAGATCAGCGCCCTCCCTCCCTGGACGACGGCGTTGTCCTCCACGAAGCAGGAGTCCGGGCGCACGTCGTCCCTGGGCACTCGGATAACCTCAAGCCCCAGCTCTGACAGGGCATCACAGTACTTGGAATGCTGGGCCCGAGCTCGAGGCACATCGACTGTTAGGCGCAGAGGATGGGAAGAGATGCAGCCGGGGTACGCTTCTCCTGGTTCGCGGACCAGGGCACGCCTAGGTACCACAGGAATCCCCTTTCCAGCATAAGCCAAGATGACCGTTAAAAGCTTTCACACGTTGAGCCGAGGTGGGCCCATCGCCGTGATCGGTTGAAACAGTTCAACATCTCGTCAATCGCATACTCTGAACGTTTCAGGCTGGGTGAGGTCTCAGATCGGGTTTTTGGGAACCCCAATCGGGTTTCTTCACCCCTAATAAGTATCTGTGTAATATATCCATCCTCCTACTCCGTGTTTGAGTCATGGGATCGCCTTCACGGTTCACTCTCACAACGCTCTTTCGCCGGTATACATCTGGAAGCGATAAAGCATTTAAAATGCTGACGGATGTATTAGGTTGGAGAGGGTCTAACCACCTACAATAAACCGTGCAATTCCTCGACCTTCAATCCCTCTCCAACCCCTTCTACAAAAAAAGTGGATTAGAGCGAAGATGATTCTTCCACAGATGTCTGCGTTTCTCTAACGATTATGTTTCCCCTAGTGGGATACGATGGGTCGATCCTCTATGCCAGCTCACTTTGGGCGAGCTTCTCCACGGCCCTTATCACTGCCTGGGTTCCCTTCTGCTTCAGGCCCTCGGCGTCGAGGCTCCTGTACATCTGGTGGACGACGGAGGTCCCGACAAGGGGCATTCTTATCTCGGTGGCCTCCTCCATGATGAGCCTCAGGTCCTTCAGGTAGTCCTTGACCTTGAAGCCCGGCTCCAAATCCCCCCTTAGCAACTTCGCGCCGTTGTTGGTGAGCTGCCAGCTTCCGGCCGCTCCACCTGAGATGGCCGCCAGGCACCTCTCCAGGTCCACGCCCGCCTTGGATGCGAACATGAGGGCCTCGGCCACGCCTAGCATGTTCATGCCGACGAGGATCTGGTTGCAGAGCTTCACCGTCTGTCCCATGCCGTTGCCGCCGACGTGGGTTATCGTCCTCCCCATGGCCTCGAAGACCGGGAGGCACTCCTCGAAGACATCCTTGTCGCCTCCGACCATGATGCTCAGCGTCCCCTCCCTGGCGCCTATGTCACCGCCACTCACGGGGGCATCCAGCATCTTCACCTTCTTGCTCCCGAGCTCATCCGCAATGCGCCTTGTCACCGAGGGGGAGATGGTGCTCATGTCGATGACGACGGTCCCGGGCTTGGCCCCGTGGACGACCCCGTTCGGCCCAAGGAGGACCTCCTCGACGTCGGGGGAGTCTGTGACGATGTCGATCACGATCTCAGACCTCTCCGCAACCTCCTTAGGGGACCCTGCGCCCTGGGCGCCAGCTTCCAGCAGAGGCTTCATCTTCGACGTCGTCCTGTTCCAGACGATTAGGGGGAACCCCGCCTTCAGCAGGTTCATGGACATGCCGCTGCCCATGAGGCCGAGGCCTATGAAACCTATCCGCTTCAATGAATACACCAGGAAAAGGTCTGCGCCCGCCTTTTCTAACCCTTTCGCCTACCGGCCGATCGTCCGCTTCAGGATGATGAGGTAGTGGCTCCCAGCTAGGCCCAACAGTATGAGTGTGATGCCGAGGATGAGCATCATGTTCGCCTTCTTCTGGTCGTAGACCACCTGGGTGCTCCTGTGGGCGACGAGCATCCCCGTGAACATGAACATGGTGAGGACCATGACGACGAGGCTCTCGTTCAGGGTCTGCTCACCGGGGCGGGGGTCGACAAGTACCCAGCCCCCTCCGGCGGGAACCATCGTAAGAGGGTCGTCGAGGAGGTCGTAGATGCCGCCGCTGGCGATGAAGGCTGAGAACAACACAGCGGCCCACGCAATCAGCGTCATGGATAACCTGGGGCCGCGCCTGCCCCTTCTCCCAAAACCGCTGAGGAGCCTCTTAATCCTACGCGTTATGGACGAGATACCGGTTGACCTCCCCTCAGCGACACTTATGACGCGCGGGATATATGGTTTTTCCGGCTTTTGAGGGGGAGAGGGGTTGAAAAACTCTTTAATTCCGGTTCTGATCAAGGTATAAGGGTTGTCGGCTTGCCGCAGAAGGTGACCTGCTCCGAGTGCAACCATCTCCTCTACGAAGGCGACATACTCAGATCCCCCCAGGACATCATGAAGAAATACGACGGAAGGTGCCCCAACTGCAACAGGAAGCTAGGCTTCACCAGCGAGGCGGTGTCCATACTTCCGTGCGAGGATGATGACCGGAAGTAGGCCTATTTCAAGCCGAAAACAGTTTTAACCATCGCGCCCTCCTAGGATAAAGAGGTGTGATTTTGGAGCTCAAGAAGACACATCTCTACGCCTACCACAAGGATCACGGGAACATTGTGGAGTTCGGTGGCTACGCAATGCCGGTCTGGTTCGAGGGCATAATCCCCGAGCACAACGCCGTCCGCAACGCCGTCGGCATGTTTGACACGAGCCACATGGGGAGGTCGATGGCCGAGGGGCCCGACACAGTGAGGTTCCTCAACTGGGTTTTCACCAACGATGTCTCCAGGCTTGGCCCCGACGAGGGCATCTACACCGTCATGTGCAGGCCTGATGGAGGCATCATAGACGACCTCATAACCTACAAGCTCAGCCCCGGGAAATTCTTCATAGTATACAACTCCGCCACGAAGGAGAAGGACTTCGCTTGGCTGACGAAGCACTTGGAGGGCTTCGACGTGAAGCTCATGGACCACTCGGACGGGATGGCGATGATCGCCGTCCAGGGGCCGAAGGCCGTGGAGGCGGTGGACGAGATCACGGAGGAGAATGTCACCGGGGTTAAGCGGTTCGGGATAGCCGAGGTCACGATCGCAGGATATCCGGGGTACGTGACACGGACAGGCTACACCGGGGAGGACGGCTTCGAGGTCTACATGAAGGACTGCCCCGTGGCGAGCCCCGAGAAGGCCCTCGAAGTCTGGGACGCCCTCTTGGAGGCCGGGGCGAAGCCCTGCGGCCTCGGCTCCCGCGACAGCCTCAGGCTGGAGGCGGGGTTGAACCTCTCGGGGCAGGACATTGGCGAGGACACGAACCCGCTCGAGGCGAAGCTTAGGTGGGTCGTGAAGTTCAAGAAGCCCGGGGGCTTCATCGGGAAGGAGGCCCTGGAGACGGTCAGGAAGGAGGGGGTGAAGAGGACCCAGGTGGGGATCGCGATGGTGGGGCGTGGCATCCCGAGGCACGGCTACGAGATACTGGACGGGGAAGGGGAGAGGACCCTCGGCGAGGTGACCAGCGGGGGGATGGCGCCAAGCCTGGGGTACGGCATCGCCCTCGGCTACGTGCCTCCGAAGTACTCGGAGCGGGGGACCCCGGTGATGATTAGGATCAGGAAGCGCCTCGTCGAGGGAAAGATTGTTAACTTGTCCCTCCCTAGAGGGGATAGAAGAGAAGAGTTTATTAAGCCGGGCGTTCGATTCATAGTTGAATATGAGCGGAGAACTGGAGAAATCCCACCCGGTCTCCAACCTAAGGCGTAGGCTCACCAGAACCGGTAGCGAGTCGACCGCGGACACTTACATCCGCCGGCTCGACGTTTTTTTCAAATGGCTAGGCCAGACCCCGGAGCAGTTCTTGGAAGGGATCGAGAGCGGGGAGATCGATATAATAAGAACCCTCAATCGGTTCCTCGATGACCTGCATGAGAGAGGAAGGGCCCCCTCAACGCAGGCGGGGCATATCTCTGCGATAAAAAAGTTGGTCGAAGTTAATATCGACGCCACCATAAACTGGAAGCGGGTTGAGTTGCCTAAGTTGAAGTCCGTCGAGGAGGACTCGATCCCGACCAAGGGGGTCATCCGCCAGGTTCTCCTGTACGCCGACCCGAAGGAGAGGGCTATCGCCTTGGTGGCTGCCTCCTCTGGGATGAGGGAGGGCACACTGACAAAGCTCTCGATAGGGGACGTGGACCTAGAGTCCGAGCCAGATATAGGCATCGTCCGGGTGCCAGCAGATAAATCCAAGGGAAAAGTTAAGTATGTGACATTCTTCTCGCCTGAGGCCCGCGAGGCTCTGGATGCCTATCTATCAACCAGAGATACGCTCGGTTCTGAGGACCCAGTCTTTGCAACGAGAATCGGCGGATTCTACTCAAGGCCAGACAAGCTGGCAAGGAGGTGGATGACCCCCCTAGAAAAGGCTGGACTAGACCAGACGAGCCGGAAGTGGAGGGACTACAGGTTCCATGTACTTCGGAAATTTTTCAGGACAGCGATGGAGTACGCGGGCGTGAGCAAATCGTTCAGGGAGAGGATGCTGGGGCACGCCGGCGACTATTTAGATTCGGCCTACTTCGGACCAGAATTTGACAAGCTCAAGGAACAATATCGAAAGGCAATACCTCACCTCACGATTGAGGAGTTCATCGGGGAGGAGAGGATGCAGAGCCTCGAGGAGGAGTTGGCTGAGACGAGGAGAGCCTTTGAGGTACTAAAGGATGCAACTGTTGGCAGGATGATGAGGCAGTTGGAGGCGGCCGGGGTTGACACGAGCAAGACCCCCTATGAGATTGCCAAAGAAATGGGATTGCTAGAAGCGCTGGGAAAGTCTGCGTCGGAGGAGGCCATGGCGCTCATCAGGGGCGGTAGGGCTGAGCAGAAGGTCATCGAGGAGCCCGAGCTAGTCGCCCACCTGTCCGGGGGCTGGAGGTTCGTGGCGCAGCTGAACAACGGCTCTGGGAAAATTATAGTCGAAAAATAGCATGCACTGCCCAATTCTTCGCACGAGATTTACCGAAGCCGCGCGCGCGCGCGGAGGTTATCGCTAAGGTTAGAGAGGATTTTCCAAACTACAGGGAGCTTCTCGTTGTGCGCGTGAGCGATGTCTAGTCGTAGTAGATGAAGTCGTAGTCCTCCAGGATACCATAGAGCTTGGCGACGGCCACATCGACCATCTCCGCGCTCTTACCTCCGGTGCAGACCAGCTTCCCGGATGTAAAAATTAGAATGACAACCTTGGGATCCCCCATCCTGAAGATGAGGCCTGGGAACTGCTCGGGCTCGTACATCACGTTTTCCAAGATGTCGGCGGCAGCCTCCAGGTCTACCATGCTACGGAGGTTCGCTGTGGCGACAATGTTCTGAATCATTATTTCGGGCTTGCCCAGGATGATGATGCCGTTGTTCTTGAGCTCCCTGACCACTTTCCTGATGGCGCTCCTGGCCAACTTCTCCGATTTAGCCCCGGTGCATACCATCTTACCCGTGCTGAATATGAGGGTCGTCGTCTTCGGCCTCTTCAGCCGGAACACCAGCCCGGGGAACTTCTTGGGCCTGTACTCCACGTTACTGAACACCTTCATGATGGCTATGAGGTCTAACTTCTGGCCAAGGGACGCCGTGGCAACCACGTTCTCTACGCTGATGTCCAGTTTCTTGAGCATTACACTTGATTCCTGTGTCATACAGTTTACCTGCGTTCAACCAAACTCCGTATATCTTGGTCTGGCATATTGGCTACAGTCACTTCCCTTCCGAGTCCTTGACTGCGCTACCGATCCACACAAACTTGACTTTGCCACAAGAGGAGCAGACGTACCGCGTCCAGCCGTCCCCGCCATCCTCTATGGTATGTTCGGGGTCGGCACGGTTACACTTGCATGGATATCGAACTTTTTGCTTAGCCATCATGAAGGCTCCCTTTTCACACAGTTCTCCCTCTTAAGTAATGAATGGATAGGTTTACCGCGCGCTCTCTCTCCCTACTTATAATGTGAGAGGTAACGCTCTAGCGAGCCGTTCTTGTTTTGCGCTCTTAATCTTATAAGCTGTAGTGCAAGCCTGAGAGCAGAAATGCCTGCTGTAGCCTCTCGTCCCCGTCTCCATGTCGGCACCGCATTCGAGACAGACAGACCTACTTTGATAGACGGTCAAAAATCAATCACAACTACTAATGGTTGGGGGCATATTTAAGGGAGTGTCTGTGACTTGCGCACGCACGTATTACGTATGTCGTTTAACGTAATACGAGTTCACACCACAAACCATTCGGGGCGTTTCTGAGGCGGTAGAACCGCGCGCGCGATATAGGTCGGTCCTTATAACTATTCGACGAGCTCTTTAGCTGATGCAATGAGCTTGGCTGTCACCTTTGAGGATATACCTGTCTTCTCTGATACAGTCTCAGCGTCAACAGAGGCTATCGATTCCACAGTATCGAACCCGGCCCTTTTGAGTTTCTCCTCAGTCGCCTTGCCCACGCCTTTGATTTCAGCGATCTCCAGAATTGAAGCCTTAGGACTCTCAGCTTCCCCTTCATCAGCTTCAGGGGGCTTGCGTGCCTGCGCATCAGGTAGAATTTTAATATTGGTTGCTTCTTTTCCCTTCGGAGTTTCAATTAGTTCGAATTCTACATCCTTGCCTATTTCGGGTTGGACCAGTTCCGGGTAATTTGATACATGGAAAAATATTTCTTCCTGACTATTCTCAGGCGCTATAAACCCAAATCCTCTGAACGAGAAATATTTTATAATCTTACCTTTCATTCATAAACACTCGCCTGAGTAACGGTAACGAAAATAAAATACCTTGTGATTTTGCGTGCACGGGATCAACTTGTCCGAGGGTAACGTGTTAATTTCATTGATTTTTTATTTAAAGTTACTACGCGCGCGTGAATGGTTCGAAGGATTGACAACGAAATTATACATCAATTTCATCCAAATAGTCTCGTTTAAATAAACAAAAATACGTGGTGAATTTACCTTTTCTCACATGTAGATTTTTACAGTTAATACATCGTACCAAAATATTCCGTATTATACTGAAGGTTCAGTAGTATAAGGAACACCTATCTTTATACAAAACGCTCGCGAAGTGTGGTTGTTAGGTGACGAATTCATCTAGGAAGAGCGCACACGTTGAAATCTTTAATCCTTATCTAGCTGAGTACATCTTGGACACGGCGGAATGTGAAAAGGCTTGTTTGGGAATATCATTAGGATCTCCTTTCCTCTTCGGGGATAGTCAGGGCAATCTTCTTTCCAGTGATAGTATTCCTCTTGATCAGGTTGTCTCCTATGAAGCCTTTTCACATATTCAGCCATTGCTCGCTCGCGTCTACTTCATCTAACCCAAGACTTAATAGCGCTTATCCGAATGACGCGGTGAAAATGTCTGTCGAAAACGTTGTCTACATAGGAAGCAAACCTGTCATGAACTACTGCCTAGCTGTCCTTACCTCTCTAAAGGACGAAGGGAGCAGGGTCGCGTTGAAAGCAAGAGGTCGTGCAATAAGCACCGCCGTAGATGTGGCTGAGGTAACAAAGAACAGGTTTATGGAAAATCTCACAGTTGAGAATATAAAGATTGGAACTGAAGAGCTTGAATCTCTAGAGGGACGGATGAGGAACGTCAGCACGATAACGATCGTTCTAAAAAAATAGCGAACCTGCAAAAAATCTGTAAGGCACAGAAAAGATACATCTACTCTCCTTGTCTTATCCGCGCGCGCGCACAGGAAGGACATGATAATGTTCCAAGATTCCTTCCAAAAAGTTATGATATCTGATACAAAAAGACCTTGAGGTATTTGATACAGTTTCATTTCTGTATAGGATTTTCTTCCCAAAAGAACTTGCATTATATTTCAAAGGGTCAGAACCAGAACTAGAAAGCATATGTAATGTCACGACATCTCTTTCAAAACTGATGCTCGAATTCAAGAAACTAATGGATGATGTTCTTACAATTATTGAAGCGAAATAATTTTCTCAATTTGCGCGCGCGCGATTTTAATAATTAAATTTGTATTGTGCAAACACTCTCAGATGCAATGCACGTGGTAGTTTTGCCCTTACACATATACATTTAATAGGAGATATGAATCTTCATAGGTGTGTACTCAGAGTATTGTTATAGTATTCTAAGTATATCTAAGAAAAAGGAGTGAAAGAATTGGGTTATAGGGGAAGGCGCAGTTATGATCGCGGCCCTAGAGAGATGCACAAAGCCATCTGCTCCGACTGTGGGAAGGAATGTGAAGTTCCATTCAAGCCCACAGAAGGCCGACCTGTCTACTGCCAGGAATGCTGGGCGAAACGTAGGCCACCAAGAAGATGGTAGCCAGATTAGCAGGATGCACGAAAACGCGCTGCTGCTGTCCGTCAGTTTACCGTCAGCCCATGCAGATATGGGTATGATCTCTTTCAAATATATTCAGTTGGACGAAGTCTGCACAGAACGCGATAGTCGCATGGAACGGGAGGGAAGAGGTATTGATCTTATCGACCGACGTAAGTGCTCCTAACTCCACCCGTGTTCTTAGGGTTCTGCCACTGCCCTCGAACCTGACAAAGGTTGCAGAGGGGAGCTTCGACTTTGCGCACGCGCGCAACAACTGAGACGTAAGGCTCCCTAGGCCCGTACTCGGGACTTTTCAAAATTTTATTCCAATCCGTCATCTATAATTCCTTTTTTGCTTAATAGCCAGCTGTTCAATGTAAAATTCGGTCACACAAAGATTTAAGATTGAATCCGATGCGCGCGCGATAAACTGCTCCGACGAATAGTATGCGCAATCCTTCAGTAGTTGATTCGAGTGAGGATAAGAGTCCAAAATAAAGAAAGAGTAATCGTCGTTATTCTTCCCTTAGTCCCATCCAGTCGTCAACAACTCTGGTGGCTCCTTTCTCAATATAATCCGATGACGAATACTTCTTCGAACGCAATCCAATACGAAGTGGAATATCTAGATCACGGTATATAGTGAAATATCCAGGGTAATCATCAACGATCAACTCGACATCATATTCCTGTATTATTGTTTCGAGTAATCTCTGCCGTGCCTGTGTCTGAACTCTGTTCTTCCAGTCCTCAAGGGTAACCATAGCCATCAACACGGTTTCGGTGGGAAAACCATACTTGGCCAAAGTCTGCAGAGTGTTTTCTCTCGTATGCTCAGGTCTACCTGTGAGGTAAATCACCTTGTAACGATCTGTCCATTCTTGAAGCGTATCAGCTGCATCAGGCATCGGTCTATCTAACTTGGCGAGTTCTGTTCCCTTATCGTCCTCGCAGAGCAGTAGGCTAAAGAAGAGTCTTTGAAGTTTATTGGCTCTTTTTTTCTGTTCAGCTGAGGCGTGTTTCATGAAGATCCCTTCAAGTGTGAGGGTCTCGATATCCTGGATGGGAACAGCAACACCTAGAACATGGTTCCAGATGCTCTGCATTCTCTGTGATGTGTCAATCAAAGTATCATCAATATCAATAACGGCAGCTTTCATGTGTTCTTCACTCTTATCTAACTAAGATTAAACAAAGGTCGAATAAGAGTGGCGCGCGCGTACTGATAAGTGGAGAAGTTTAATAATCGCTTATTTCTATAAATAAATCGAAAATTATGCCTCGAAGTGGCTATACGAGCGTAACCGTGCCCATTCAGCTCAAGGACGGGCTGAAATCGGCCTCTTCTGAACTTGGGTTCCTGAGTGTCCCGCAGATGCTCGATTCCTGGCTGCGCGCGCGGCGATGAGGTTTGTGTAGAACTGAATGAGTCGGTTGACATTTTTCTCAATAGTAAATTCGTATCTTTTCTTAACCACGTTATCCCGTATTGCCTCGCTCTCTGCAAGCTTTTCCTTCATGTCAAAGCCGTCAGTGACGAGACCGACTTTTTGTTCTTCGACGAACTCACTCAGGGTTCTGTGAGGGAGCGTCAAGACCGGAAGTCCGCATGCGATGTACTCAAAAGCCTTGTTTGGCAGTGCAATGTCGAGGTGCTCTTTGTTCTTCACATCATTGAAGCCTGCCCACCCATAATCATACTTTTTCAACTCCTCTTCCAGCAGCAACCTCTGTTCGAAGTGCCCATGGTAATGGATGAGTTCATTCTCGTCAGCTAGTTTGGAGTACGCCTCATCTTCTCTTGCTGCATATATGTGTATGTGGAATCCGTGCTCCGCTATTTCCCTGAATATATCTCTCAGGTCGTAATGATGACCCTCCATCTGGCTCGTGATTGTGCCAGCATACACGATGTGTATTTCCCCGTCCTTATCCGACAGTTTCTCGGTCAATCTCCGGGGTATCATATCCTCGGAAACGTAGTTGTGAAAGACGAGGTCGGCCTCAGGGTCGACGCTATACCGTTGCCTGATGTAGTCTCTAATTCCTTCTGTAACGTATATCCTGCCGTCACTCTGTTCGTTCGCTATCTTCTCTTCCTCAGCATATTCCTGTATTCTATCTTCGTCATCGCCGGCATAGTAACCCATCTTCCGCATGGTGAGTGCATCGTGGGTGTCGTGGATGACCGGTGTGTCATCCACTGCGTTTATTGCGGACACTGTCAGGAAGTCTGGCGCATTGTGGCTGTGTATGATATGAGGTTTGTATCTTTCAACTAGCTCTGAGATGCTTTTCTTGGGGTCTTCTCTGCTCAGCATAACGAATTCATCAAAAAGCTCGTCTCCGTAACCATAAAACTCGGTCAACGTTTTATCTAGGTAACCGAAGACGATTGAAACCTCTTCTCCCATGGCCCACTTTAATCCCTTGGCGAGCTTCAACGCGCGGACACAAGGTTGAGGCTGGAGGAACAGGATCCGCATTAGACCATATCCATTATTCCCACTCAAATAGCGCACGCAAGGCCCGAAGGGCGTTCAATCCTCTTGGCTATTATCAGCGCGCTTGTACTCGCTGAATAGGCTTGATGATACTTAAGATTGGTGGCTACCACTGAACGCACGCAAGCGCGAAAAAATCGTGTCGAATTTTCGATGCTTATGGAGTTTATTCCTCAAGGATGTGTCGTGCCCGTTCAGAGACCATCCACTTGACATGTTTTCCCCGCCCTCTTCGGATAAGAATACCATATCGTAGGAGCCTATTACGTTCCGATAAATTGAAAATATTCAATGCAGATGTGCCCCTTTGGATCCTTCTCAGCTTTTTTTCGTTGTATTTGACTATATTCGCGAAGCTTAATTCCTCAAAGCTGCCGGGCTTATCAGAAGCCAACAAATGAACAACCTTCCGATGCGCGAGAGAAAGATTCCTCAACGGTTTTGTATCGCCTTATGTCATCGTCATCCCTGAAGTGGACTATCTGCCCACTCCTATGAAGTGAGCTGAGAGCTCTGTAAACCCGCTTCTCGTCGATGCCTGTCTTCTCAGCCAGCTCCTTCAAAGACATAGGTCGCTCTGATAGCTGTATCATGATCCTTTGCGTTTCATTTACGAACACGTCTGACCCACCATTATCTTTGGCTCCACCGTTTAAGAGCTTTCGCGAAGGCGCGCGCGTTCGAATTTTACTCTCGTAGGAGGGTTATTGAGGGCTAGGAGTTCAAGCTTCTGCGAGAGTAATTGCGCTCGCGCGCTGTTATTTATCTTTAACGGTTCTGTGCGCCGATGATATTTTCTTCCCCCTCCAGAGAAAGGGGAGAGTCGTTTTTTATTCGTGCACATGCACACGGTAGAACTTAAATTCCAGATTGGCTAATGTGGGTTGAAGGATCATCAAGTAGGGTGGGGCTTGGGAGAAAGTAAAGTTGGATTTGTCTTTCCCCTCCAGAAGGAGACGAATGTTAAGTCGCACCCCTTCTATGATGATTCCGTGTACGGCTGGAAGAGGGAGTCGAGATGAGTGAGGAGTATGAGATCCTTGACGGCTACCACTACACCACGGAGCACGAGTGGGCGAGGGTGCAGGAGGACGGCACCGTCCTGATCGGGATAACCGACTACGCCCAGAAGCAGCTCCACGAGATAGTCTACGTTGAGCTCCCGGATGTCGGGAGCGAGGCGGGCTACATGGAGGTCATCGGCGCCGTGGAGTCGGTGAAGGCCGTCTCAGATATGAACTGCCCGGTAGGTGGCGAGGTTGTCGAGGTGAACGAGGCGCTGGATGACAGCCCCGAGCTGCTGAACGAGTCCCCCTACGAGGAGGGCTGGATGGCGAAGATCAGGCCCTCCGACCTGGACGGGGACCTGGCGAGGCTGATGGACCCGGAGGCTTACAGGAAGTTCGTTGCCGAGCAGGCGCACTGAGGCTCGGGCGGGGGTTCCCAAGTGGCCAAAGGGGGTAGGTTCAGGTCCTACTGGATTAGTCCTACGTGGGTTCGAATCCCACCCCCCGCACCAGTTAATTAACTCCCACCGCTATGTCAAGGATCAGACAGAGAACTGTTGATCATGTGCTCAGCATATGGGCTGGGTTCTTGGATAGGATAGCCTCTTTTTCATTCTCTGTTAGACTCTCCAAGCCGTTTACCCAGTTCACAGAATCCACTATCTCCATCGGGCAAGGGTAATCAGTCCCAAACACGACCCTGTCTATCCCAACGGTGTCTATCAGGAAACGCAGGGTCTGTTCGCTGAAGGTGGCGCAATCATAGTAAAATTTACCCAAGTAGCTGCTAGGAGGCTTGGATATCCTCTGATCGGCGTCCTCACCAGCAGAGTACTCAGCCATATAATACAGCCTCGCCGCTTCCCATCCCTTATCCATCCGAGCTATTCCGAATGCCACATAGCCGCCTCCGTGTAGCAGGCAGATCTTCAGCTTAGGGAAGCGATCTAGGATTCCACCCTGCACCAAGGCACCGTATGTGAGGGTACGCTCCACAAGATTCCCTACAGTGTTCTCTAGGAAGTAACGAGTGATACGATGAGCCACGACTGTGTCGCCCTGATGGAACTCGACGACAGCGCCCAACCTCTCAGCTGCTTCCCAGAAGGGGTAGAACACAGGCTCATCCAATGTATGACCGTTGACATGGTCCTTGATGGTAACTCCTCTCAGCCCCAAGTCGTTTACTGCCCGCTCCAGCTCCTCTACAGATGCCGCGGCATCCTGCATCGGGGTGATTCCCAAGCCCATGAAGCGGTCTGGGTAGTCGCCAACCATAGAAGCTATCTCGTCATTACATTGCCTGACAACATTCTTTGAGTGTTCAAGGTCCCGGTCGTATTGGTTGAAGTCACCATAGACTGTCAGTAGCTGCATGTCCACCCCGAGGCGATCCATGTCCGCGATTCGCTGTTTAAGGGTCCAACTATTACGGGGGTTCTCAAGCTCCCCATTGTTGGATGTGAATCCAAGCCAATCTCTATTGCTTCGTATCGCCTGTAGGAATGGGCGCGGGTTCACGTGGTTGTGGACATCAATGACCTTCATTCGATTATCCTGAGCCTTCTCTGGCTCCTATTCACAGAGCCACGTGTGTATTAAATATTAACGCGCTCTTTGTGGCGAAAATATTTTCTGGTCGATTGGAGAATTGGACACGACACGATATGGGTGAAAAGAGAGTGGGCGAAGACTCTGGGTACATATTCGCAGGCCCCACTGTGGAGAGGAAGAGGAAGGTTGTGAAGCCTGGTGTAGTACTCATCGACAACCATAGAGAGGGAGTCGTCGTCAGCGACAATGCAGACAGTCCCTGGCACAAGGCAACATACTACGCGCATGGAAGCATCCTGAGCGATGCCGAAGGTAAGTTCATCCGACAGGTGGCGTTCTGCGAGACAATAGATCCAGATGGCGACGTGACCTGGAGCATATTATGGGAGCCAAGTCCTGGGAAGGCCAGCTATCACTTCATAGTTGGCACTGGGAAGTGGAAGGGAATCGCCGGCGAGGCGACCATCACAGGTGTGACGGGTCGCGCCGATGACCACACTACGCCAAGCTACAGGATGAGCTGGGAGATCGACGAGAAGAATGATTTAACCGTCCCGGCATTCCCACCGAAGGGCCCATACACCAACCACGCGACAAGCCTGAGCTTCCATGGACCCCACGTCACCGAGAACATTAAGGAACTAGCTAACGGATTGAGGCTCATTGTCAACACACAATTGGGTGTGCTAATAGGGGAAGACTCCACAGCCTCAAATCTCTCAAATCCACGAGGCTACGCTGCCAGCTACGACAAGGGGGTGACCGTGTGGAGCGGTGACAAGAGGCTCGCCGATGTAATGCTGCTCGAGGACACAGACCCGGACGGCGATATTGCTTGGCTCGTCCACATCTGGTGGTACGCGAGGGGCCGTGGACTATACAAGTTCATCGGAGGCACCGGGAAGTGGGAGGGCATCAGAGGCGAAGGAGTCACCCTCGGTCAGCTTATGCCTCGAACCGATGACTATCATCTCCTCAGGTCAGAGATACACTGGAGGATAGACGACCCCAGCTGAGAATGGGGGTCGTTCAAGTTACGAACTCGGCTCTCATATTGTACACGCACATATGGGCTTGCGCGCGAAGTGATTTTGTTTCAAAAGTCTTTTTTGTATTTTATTGGATATCTTAGAACCATCACGCACGTTTCTAAACAGTTAAACAAGCGAATATATAAACAAAATTTAGTAAAACATAGCGATAATGAAATTTATTTTAGATTTTCCTTATCAGATTGTAGTATAATTTTACCTGTGCTGCGCGCGCGCGACTGTGTGTTTTATCATTGGCCCACCATTCTCTATATTCTCTTGCTGACCGTGGAAGGCTATCATGGATAATGTGCTCAATTTCAGATGAGGTTAATTCAATGCGGTTTGAGGATAAACCAGCTAGATATTCACCAAGCGGCTCATATTTTCTCATAGTATCATTACCTTTAATAAATAATTAATTTCAAGATAAAACTATATTCTTAAATCCCTGCTCATACGCCACTGATAACCATTTACTCATTCTTTCATATTAATTATACGAGTTGTGAATCCTCACCATAATCTAAATTTGATTATTGTGATTATTGTCCTTATTGGACCTCTACACATCTGAGGCAGGATATAATCAGTGATTTGGTTAAACCCCATAAAATCATCGATAAAAAGAAGGAATAGGGTTGAAAAATGTCTTGCACTGTTTCCACTTCATGGTGTGTTCGAATCCCTCCCCCAGCTCATGTTAACCCACCTACTCCTTTCGTATGCGTTATGACTGAAAAGTGAATTACATATGCATCTTCCCCCTTTAACCTAATGGGGAGACCATGCTGTCTGGAACGAATAACGTGTTCAACGTCGGCGACCTCGAGTGCCACATACTGTACGACGGCGCCCGAAGCGTTGGCGCCATGACCGACGAACCAGCGGAGACGTTCATCTTCGGCGACGCGCCGAAAGACGAGCTCAGGAGATGCCTGTCAGCCTACCGCGGGTTCAGCTCATCCACCGTGTTACCGTTTAACTACCTCCTCGTGAACGACGGCGATCACTACACACTCGTCGACACCGGCTGCGGTGACAGAGCCGAGAACGATAAACACCCAAATGAGCCAGCCGGGCTGCTAACTGGGAGCCTCTCCGAAGCAGGTGTGAGCGTCCGGGACATAGAGACTGTCATCGTGTCACACAGGCACTGGGATCACTTCGGCGGAGTCGCATCGGGCGGAGAGGTCGCGTTCCCAAACGCCGAGTTCGTGATGAGCAGGAGGGAAGCCGAGCACATACGGGGCGTGGCTAAAGGCTGGGCACTGGACTACCTGAGCCTGATAGAGGACAGGCTTAGGTTGGTGGACGATGTGGCGACCATATGCAACGGCATAACCGTCAAGCCCGCTCCGGGTCACACACCCGGCATGGTGGTCGTGGAGGTGTCCTCGAGTGGTGAAACGCTGCTATACACCTCCGACATCATCATCCATCAGGCCCATGTCGAGCACACGGACTGGATCCCGTCATTCGAGTATGACCCCATGGCCGCTACGGCCAGCAGGACAAGGCTGGTCGAGGAGTCGCATAGACGAAACACGCTTCTCTTCGTCCCCCATATACCAAGCGTCCTGGGCCGAGTCGAGCACTCTCAAGCAGGATACAGATGGGTCGACGCGCCGCGATGCAAATAGCCTTTACGTGAGCGAAGCCCAATAATCTGTTTTATCCTAGATGACTCGATCTGTTTCATAGGCACCATTGATGGTCTGCTCATGCTGAGTCTCCCTTGAATAAACGCCTGATTATCTCTTCCCTGGTTCCTATATCAGCCAAGCTAGAGGTGGTTCCATCCCAATATGAGGCCTTGCCTACTGCTACAGGTAAATAAGTGTTCGGTCCCCCCTTGTAGCCTGTTGAAAATAAAAATAGGGAAGTTAGCGGAAGATATCTTCACTGAGGGTGGGGTTCGAGTCCCCCCCCGGCACCATCTAATATCCTGAAAAAGATAATTTTTAATATTTATCGAAGAATGGGCTGATTCTTCTTCTATATTTGATGTCACCTCATTGAAACTGAAGTCAAGCTCTCGCTAGTTAGCTGCGCCTCTTTCTTTTCCCAGTCCTTTTTCAATATGGAGAATACCAGTTCGTCGTGGTATTTTCCCTTGTAGAAATATTTTTGCCTGAGGCGTCCTTCTTTCAGGAATCCTAAACTCTCTAAGAGTTTGATGGACCTCGTGTTCTCTGAGTCTGTAGTGGCTTCTATCCGATTTAGGTTCAATTGTTGGAAGCCGTAGTTGACAAGGATTCTGACCGCTTCTATCATGATACCCTTCCCCCAATAATCCTTGTAGAGGTCGTAGCCAATCTCTGCGCTTCGATCCCTTCTGCTAAAGTTGTGGAGTCCCAGGGTGCCGACCAACTGGCGGGTCTCTTTCAGCTCGACTCCCAGCCTGAAGCGAGTGGAGGAGCCCGGCTTCATGAAGTCTCTGTATAGTTGTATGGCGTCTTTCCGACCTTTGAGGCCCTCGTATGAGGAGTATCTGTTTGTTTCGGGTTCTCTGAAGTGTTTCAGTAGGAAGTCGATGTCGTCTAGGGTCACGGGTCGGAGGGCGAGGCGTTCTGTTTCCAGTCGCGGTATTTCGAGTGGTTCTTCTTGCATTTTATACGCTTGTCTTGTTTCTTGTATACT